>ENA-OSAF01000319-OSAF01000319.1-marine-sediment-metagenome-genome-assembly--contig:-NODE-319-length-16206-cov-25.437991_pt1 | contig 16206 bp, 19 predicted proteins | sample MGYA00237872_ERZ529318 | MGnify/ENA primary metagenome ERZ529318 (study PRJEB26369, sample SAMN03142813) | marine sediment metagenome | biome: marine; feature: borehole; material: sediment... | reverse complement strand
GCAGGAAGTGGGATTTACCCTCTATGAAGGGGAGACTTTAGCTCTTGTCGGGGAGAGTGGTTCCGGCAAAACAACTCTGGCTAAAACGATTATTGGCCTGTTTGAACCCGATCAGGGAGAAATATTCCTTGAAGGAGAAAAGGTCGTCCACAGAAAGAAGGATTTTTATGAGCGTGTGCAGATGATTTTCCAGAACCCCGGGGAGTTCATCAGCCACCGTATGAACGTTTATCAGGCGGTAAAAGAGCCTTTGGATGTGCAGGAAAGAGGTAATGAGGAAGAGAAACTCGAAGCGGTCAGGCGTGTTTTGGACGAGGTGGAACTGCCTGCCGGCGATGATTTCTTGAAGAAATACTCCCACCATTTAAGTGGTGGTGAGGCGCAGAGGGTTGCCATCGCCCGCGCCCTGGTTTTAAATCCCAAGCTTTTAATTGCTGATGAGCCGACCTCGGCATTAGATGCCAGCGTACAGGCCAAGATTTTAAAACTTCTCCTCAATCTTCAAGAAAAAAGTGGCCTGGCCCTGCTCTTAATCACTCATGACATTGCACTTGCAAGAAAGGTCAGCGACCGGGTGGCTGTTATGCTGAAAGGGTATATTGTCGAAGAAGGACCGGCCAGTGAAGTAATAAGCATGGCAAAAGAACGTTTAGATTCCCAAGTTCTAAACGCACGAGAAAAATGCAAATGCGGCAAACAAGAACCGGGTGTTGGAAAAGGATGCTCTTTTACCCGGCGCTGCCCCGGGGCCTTGCCCCGTTGCTTTGAGGAAAAACCCAAATTAAAGGCTTGTTCTGCACATCAGGTAGCTTGCTTTCTTATCGAGTGAAAATGGTAGTGCTTATTTCTACCGCATTGCAAAAAGGTGTCAGAAATACTGTCCCCTGGTTTAACATAATGCCGATTGTTTCGGCATTTTTTAAATCTTTTTCTTTTAGTTCCCAGTCATAGATCCTAATTCGTTTTCGCAGATTGCTCTGGTATCAAAAGCGGTTGCAGATTGTTCGATCTGATAATATGGGTACGGTTTGGGCTAAATGAATTTGAAAATGTTTACGTAAAAACTAAAAAAGTTTAACGGGAGCTTAATTTGTATTTTACAAAGCCATTAGATAATAAAAGTGCACACAAACCCGGCTCTTTGCAGCCGGGGTGTTTTATTTAGAGGCAACATATCTAGATATCTATACAAGCCGAGGTGGTGAGATTGAGAACAGTTGAGTTTAAGAGACATAATGGCGTACCCTACTATCGCCAACTGGCGGACATCCTGCACCGGCAGATTCAGGAGGGTATCTTTGCTGCAGGTGAAAAACTGCCATCTGAGAAGGAACTTAGTGTTACCTACGGAGTTAACCGGCATACCGTTCGCCAGGCACTGTCCGAACTGGTTTCCCGGGGGCTGGTTTACAAGCAAAAAGGGAAAGGGACCTTTGTTAGTCCCGCTGCAGGTGGCGTTGTGTATTACCGTTACTCCCGCAGTCACCGCTTTACTCAGAACATCCTGGATTTAGGTTTAAAACCGGAGGCGAAGGTGCTGGAAGTCAGAGAAGATGGTGCTCCTTCGCGGGTTGCTAAAAGCCTGAACCTTACCTCATCTGATCGGGTGATTCTCCTGGAGATTCTTCGTTTTGTAGATGAAATTCCCTTTTGTATCAGTAGTGTATATTTACCTGCTGCACATGTTCCCGGCTTGCCGGAAAAAATTAACGATTTTACTTCTCTGCACCAGTTATTGTTTGAGTCCTACGGTTTGAGACCGGTGCGCCTGCACTCAGCCTTTCATGCTACTTTCCCGGATATTGATGATGCATTAATGCTTCAGATTCCTCAAGGTCAACCTGTTTTGAAAGTAGAAAGTCTGATGGTCACTAACGATGGCCTTCCCATTGAATATTGCATCAGCAGATTCCGGGGTGATCGCTGTAAGATCGGTGTGGATTTTGTTTAGGTTAGCAGACATAAATTGTACAAAGTGGAGAACTGGAAAGGCCAGCCACATCAACACCGAAAAGCCCGGCCACGTCAACGCCTGAAAAACATGCAAATTGGCCTGAGGTTTTACGCATTGGCACGAGCCCGGCTACCGGAGATGAAGCGGAGATAAGGGCAAGATATAAACTATTTGTGAAATATCTGGAAAGGGAGCTGGGAATTCCGGTGGAGCTATTTGTAGGGACCGACTACACAGCGGTGATCGAGGCCATGCGGGCAAAGAAGTTGGAACTTGCATATTATAGGCCTTTTGGTTACATAATGGCCGCCGAAAGAGCCAATGCTGAGGCGATCGCTGCCGACGCAACTGAGAAGGGTCTCTCTACTTACCACAGTTACATAATAACCCATCCCCGTACCGGAGTGAAAAACCACCCAAAACAGTAGTATGGTAAAAAATACCAACCAATGCCATTTTGAGGGCGTTTTAAAAAATCAAGTTCCGTATTAGCTTATTTACAATGATTAGGCTTAAATATTATACAATATCTTTAATAATGTCGGTATATTAGCTATTTTTGCCCCTATATTGACTGGGGGTGAAAATAAAAAAGCCCTCTTCAAAGGGCTTGATAGGTGTGGTTTCGGACTTTCCGAAAGTATTCACAGAACATTAAGGGGGGGATACGAGTCAAATTACGGATTCTCACCGATGAGTGAGTCATGATTAAAACCTGATAGTTAACGGAGGAGGTCTTGCGGATGTTCTTTAAGGTGATTCGGAAAGCAAAGTACAGATTTACGTCTCTCCTTATCACGAGCTTGGTTTTGGCGTTGCTTGTCTCTTTTGGGATCGGTGGTTGTGGTCCTGGAGCAGACGATGGGACGAAACCAGAGGTGCTCCGGTTGGGCCTTATCCCTGCGGAAGATATCGAGGAGATGGTCAAGGCTTTTGAGCCGGCGAGGCAGTACCTGGAGAAGGAGTTAGGAATCCCCATCGAGGTGTTTAAGGCCACCGACTATACCGCGGTGATCGAGGCGATGCGGGCAAAGAAGGTGGATGTGGCTTATTTTGGCCCGTTCTCATACGTTCTGGCGGCGAAGCGGGCGAACGCCCAGGCGATTGTTGCCGGGGGTGACGAAGACGGGAGACTCAGGACCTACCATAGCTCCTTGATTACCCACAAGGATAGCGGCCTGAAAAGCGTTGATGATGTCAAGGCGCGGGCTGGCGAGCTTACCATCTCCTTTGTCGATCCTGCTTCTACCTCCGGCCATCTGATTCCCAGGGGGCACCTGCAATCGGTCGGCATTAATGTTGATGAGGATTTCAAGGAGGTTGTTTTCGCCGGGGGGCATGACGCTTCGATTTTGGCGGTTAAGGCCCGGAAGGTCGATTTGGGGGCAGCGGCGGACATCCAGTATCAGCGGGCAGTGGAAAAGGGATTGGTAGATCAGGATGAAGTTTTTGTGATCTGGAAGTCGGACCCTATCCCCCGGTCACCGGTTGCGGTAAGGGGAGATTTAGATGAAGCCTTGATCAAAAAGATACAGCAGGCGTTCCTTGATATGTCCCAAAAGGCCCCCGAGGCGTTCGAACAGTTCGAGGGAAGATGGGAGAAGAATGAATCATACGTGGCAGTAAGCGACGAGACTTATGAAGGTATCCGGAAACTGGCGATCGCCTTGGGCAAGCTCTAAGTAAAAAGTATGCATCCCGCTCCCATTGGCGGGAGCGGGATGCTTGAAAATTAAGGAGGTATGCACAAAGATGCTGGCTGTTAAAGGTATCACCAAGAAGCTGCCTGACGGTAGGCTGCTCTTGCGGGAGATAAGCTTCGAGGCAAAAAAGGGAGAATTTATCGGCATTTTGGGCGAGAGCGGTGTGGGCAAGACTGTGTTATTGAGGTGCATAAATGGGCTAACTACGCCGGATAGCGGTGAGGTTATCCTTAACGAGGACGGGAACCCGCAAAAAATCAACGGGAAAAAGGGCCAGGAACTTAGAAGGATCAGACGGCGCATCGGGATGATCTTTCAGGGATCGATCCTGGTCAAAAGGCTAAGCGTCCTCGAGAACGTTTTAACCGGTGGGCTTGGCCGGATCAGCACTATGCGCAGTTTATTATACGGCTTTACAGATAAGGAGGTCCAGGCGGCGTTATCTGCCCTCGAAAAAGTAGGGGTGAAGCACCTGGCCGGTCGGCGGGCAGAGACCTTAAGCGGCGGGGAGATGCAGCGGGTGGCTATCGCCCGGGCGCTTTTCCAGGAGCCTTGTTTATTGCTGGCGGATGAACCGGTGGCCAACCTTGACCCTAAGAATACCGAGGTGGTGTTGGATTACCTGAAACCATTGACTAAGGAGATGGCGATCATCGCCGTTTTCCATGCTCCTGAGCTCGTTAGCAGGTATTGCACCAGGGCCATCGCGATTAAGGATGGTACCGTGGTCTATGACGGCAGCCCTCATTTATCAAGTAGCGTCCTCGAATACATTTACGGCACCGGGCCTGCGGTTAAAAGTGCTTGAGTTAAGGGCCAGAGTTTCAGCGAAGAAACGCTATTTTATAGGAGTGTCTGATGGTGGGGGTACTGAAAAGGTATAAGAGGGTATTCTTACCGGTGGTTATCCTTACCCTGCTTTTGTGGGGTGGGTCCGTTATCTGCCAAGTTGAGCCGGCAGTTCTTATCACAGGCGTTCCCCAGGGGCTCGACCTGCTAAGGCAAATGTTTCCACCGGCGTGGAGCGCGTTTCCTGAGCTTGTGGGGCCGGCGCTCGAAACAGTGCAGATCGCTTTAGTGGGCACAGTATTTGGGGCGCTGCTGTCCCTTATCATCAGCCTGTTTGCGGCAAGCAACCTCAATCCGAACCGGAAGGGGCGTGAGATCGCCAGGGGTATCTGTTCCGCCGAAAGGGCGCTGCCAGATCTGATTGTGGTCCTCTTTTTTGTAGCTATCGTCGGTCTCGGCCCGTTTCCGGGTGTGATGGCGCTGGCCGTTAGCTCGATCGGCATGCTGGGGAAACTATTTGCCGACGCTATCGAGGAAATAGACCCCAAACCTTTGGAATCCCTGGCTGCGGTTGGGGCAACCAAGGCGCAGATCATCCGCTACGCCGTGCTTCCACAAGTCTTGCCTTCACTGATCGCCAATACCCTGTACAGATTCGATGTCAATATCAGGATGTCAATCTTCATCGGGGTGGTCGGGGCCGGAGGCATCGGCTTTGAGCTTCTGATGGCGATGCGGCTGCTCGAGTTTCAGACGGCGCTTTCCGCCATAATTACCATTTTGATGTTAATTCTTCTTTGCGAGAAGCTGTCAGATGCTCTTAGGAAAAGTATCCTCGGGCAAGAGGTGTTGCGATGAGTGGCAAAACAAGCGCTACGACCGGGCAAGGGGATTGGGGGTACCAGCGCTACTTCCAAAGGCATCTTTTAACCGGGACCGTTTTTCTACTCATTCTGGGGTGGAGTGTTGTTGATTTGGGAATCAGCCCGCAACTGTTTTTAAGCGGGCTCCCCCACTTTTTCAACTTGGTGCGGGAGATGTTTCCGCCGAACTGGGAGGTGCTGGCCAGCGGCAAGGTGCTATGGTCGGTTTTAGAGACGTTATCAATGGCTTTTGTGGGGACATTCTTGGGGGCTATCCTATCCTTTCTTTTGGCACTATTCGCCGCTAATAATCTGGCCCTATCGAAGATGGTTCGCGAAACGGCCAGGGGGATTATGGCCGCTGAGCGAGCGTTGCCAACGCTGGTGCTAATCCTTCTGCTCGTGGTGATGATCGGCCTTGGCCCCTTTTCGGGGATGATTTGTATCGCCATCGGCTCGGTCGGCTCGCTGGGGAAACTCTTTGCTGAGGCGATCGAAACTGTGGACCCCAAGCCCATAGAATCCTTAGAGTCGGTCGGGGCTAACAAAATACAGGTCATCCGCTTCGCCGTACTGCCGCAAGTCTTGCCCTCATTGATCGCCAATACCCTGTACCGGTTCGATATCAATCTCCGCGTGGCTTTGTTTTTAGGCGTGGTTGGGGGCGGCGGCATCGGTTTCGACCTCCACCTGGCAATGAGCCTTTTTAAGTATGCAGACGCCCTGGCGATAACAGCGGTGATTTTCATTATGGTGTGGCTGGCGGAGAAGATCTCCGACTATCTTAGGAAGATGGTGATCGGGCGGGAGGTCTTGCAGTAATTTGAAAGGGTAAGGGAAACGGCGTCGGGGAATTGAGTACATCGAGTTAGGAGATAGTTGTTAATGCTACTACAGAAAAGAACGGAGATTCTGATCGAGGGTGATTTTGCAGTCTTTCGGCGACTAGCTGAAAAGATAGCTGAAGATAGCAAGGTGAAAGGCACATGCGGGCCAGAGACTACCCTGGTGATGATGCCGGTAATGGATACGGTGGAGATGGCCCCTTTTTACCTCGTAGAGGTGCTGATCACCGAGTGCGCGGTGGAGGTCGACGGCACATCAGGATTCGGCTTTGTGATAGGCGACGAGCCGGAAAGGGCTTTGTGCCTTGCGATAATAGAGGCTGCCCTAAATTCGGGGCACAGCCTCGTGCCGGAGATCGAAAGGGCGCTATCTGAGCAAGAAAAGGCGATCCTGGCAAAGAGAAGAAGGGAGTATAACATCATCGCCAGAACGAAGGTCGACTTTGAAACCAGGGAGGGCTGAAGTTGGATTTCGCCCTTTTTGCTGCCCAGCGTGTCTACAGGCAGGTGCTTGATTGCATGGCCCGGCCGGGAAAGATCAATCTGCTTGGGGATTTCTCTTTCGATATGACCGGCTGCTAACAGGTCGGTCTTTGCCGTGGCCCTCACACTTTTCGATAACGAGGTCTCTTTTCATGTAGTAGGAGACGAGGATAACAGGCTGCAGGAGTTTTTGCGCCTGCACACCCTGGCCAGGGTGAGCCTTTTAGATACGGCGGATTTCATCATCGTCCGCGGGCCGGGGAAAAGGGATGTGGTTCTGTCAGAGGCAAAAAAGGAGAGCTTCTATTTCCGGAAGAAGGGGCAACCGTGATTTGCGCGGTTGATTCTTTGCGGCCGGGTAATTCCGCCGGCCCGGGCCGGGACCGGAATGGTGTAACCATACAACTTCAGGGACCGGGTGTGAAAGATAAAAGAAGCCTGCAGGTCAGCGGTATCGAACCTTTTCACCTAAAAGAGATCAAGCAGTTGAATAATGAATTTCCTTTAGGCGTGGATCTAATCCTGGGAGGAAACGACTGTCAGGTGGCGTGCATTCCCCGGAGCGCAGCCATTGCCTGGGAGGTGGTGGATTAATGGGTTGCGTAGCCGTCAGGGGCGGCCTGAAAGCGATTGAGAACGCCGAGCGGCTGGTTAGATACTTCAGGGTAAAAGGTGACTCCTGGTCGCTCGAGGTAAAACAGATACGCGAGCAGTTCCGCCTGGCCGTCGACCAAGTTATGGCGGAGGGCTCTTTATATGCCCCGCTTTACGCGGCCGCAGCCCTCAAGCAGGCGGAAGGTGATACGATAGAGGTGTCGTTCATCCTGCGCGCCTTGCGCTCCTCCCTGCCCCGCAACCATTACGCCGTGGTTGCGGATACGCGGGAAATGGAGATCATCCGGCGGATATCGGCAACTTTTAAGGATATTCCGGGCGGGCAGATTTTAGGGCCGACGCGGGATTACACCCAGCGCCTCCTCGATTTTTCACTGATGGAGGAAGGATCGTCCGAGATCCAAAAGTTCAAAGATGAGTTCTTAACGGGGCTTGGCGATGATGACTCCCCGGACTTCCCTAAAATCGTTGAGATGCTCCGCCGGGAGGGCCTGCTTGAAGAGCCGCCGCCAAAACCTGATGAGCCACTGGTGGATATAACCAGGGAGGCGTTGAAGTTTCTTGCCCCGCGCTCAGCCAGGCTGCAGGTTCTTGCCCGCGGGGAAACAGGCGGGATGCTCGCCATTGCCTACAGCGTGGACTTTCTTTCCAGCCGCATACGCAACGCCATCATTTAAGGAGTGGGGTAGATGAGTGAAAAGGGAGAGCGCTTCCGAACAATACTGCACAGGGTGGATAAAGGGATCCTCGGTCAACTGGCTCGCAGTGTGCTGGCTGCCGTCCCGGAAATCAGGGTAATTAAACCGCCTCAAGTGGGTTTGGTGATGATACGGGCCCGGGAAACGGTGGAAAACCAGCCTTTCAACTTGGGGGAGGTTTTGGTTACGGAATGCACCGTGGCGCTCGGGGAAGCTACTGGCTGGGGTTGTTGTCTCGGTGACGACCCGGATCGAGCTTATCACCTGGCCGTGCTTGACCTGGTCTTGCACCTGGGCGTGGGGCCGGTTGAGAGAATAGAAGCGGCCCTGCTGGCTGAGGAGGAACGCATACTTCAAGAAGATGTGTCTGAATTTGCCAGTATTGCTCGTTCCCAGGTTCAATTTGATGTTTTGGGGTGATGAAGGAGATGCGGGATATGTCCTGGTTTGATCCAGTTTACAGCAGTCAGAGGTTATTTCGTCAACTACTGGACTGCATGGCCAGGCCGGGGAAAATAGCCGAACTCAGGGGTTTTGAGGGAGGACCTAGGGACTTTCTTTACGTTGGTGCCCTGGCACTAACGCTATTGGATGGAGAAACCACATTTGCAGCACCGGAGCCGGGGTGGGAGGAATTTGTTTCCTTTTGCAAGTTTTACACCGGGAGCAGGCTAGTAGCTCCAGAACAGGCAGATTTCGTGTTTATCAGCGGAGTTCAGCCGGTGCCGGAATTGAGACAGGTTTGCCGCGGCAACCTGTTGTTCCCTGACCAAGGGGCAACTGTCATCTGCTGCGTAAATGCCATTTATCCCGGTGCTTTCCAGCCCGCCGGAGAAGGGATTGTGCTGCGCCTGCGGGGACCTGGAGTGCCGGGTGAACAAGAGCTCACCGTGGCCGGGCTAGCCAGAGAGAATCTGGCCTGCTTGGAGGAACTTAACTCTGAATTTCCCCTCGGGGTGGATACCATCCTGGTGAGTCTTCAGGGGCAGCTGGCTTGTATTCCCCGGTCGTCAACTATGACATGGAGTTAAAGTTTTACAGGCAGGAGGGTGGAAGACTCATGGGATATGTGCCTATCAAAGGAGGGCAGGCCGCAATCGAGGCAGCTGAGAAGTTGGTGCGTTACTTTCGCCTGCGAGGCGGGTCGGCCCCCCTGGAAATTAAACAGATCCAGGACCAGATGCGTCTGGCCGTAGACCGGGTTATGGGCGAAGGATCCTTATATGCACCTTTTCATGCAGCCCTGGCTCTGAAGCAGGCCGAAGGAGATACCATAGAGGCATCTTTTCTCCTGCGGGCTTACCGATCTACGTTGCCCAGGATTGGTTATTCCGTTGTCGTGGATACCAGGGATATGACAGTCATCCGGCGTATATCGGCGGCTTTCAAAGATATACCTGGTGGCCAGATCCTTGGTCCTACCCGGGATTACAGTTTACGGTTGCTGGACTTTCAGCTAGCAGATGAAAGTCTAACTCATATCAGGGAGTTTTTGAGTAAATTTGCTCCCGGAATGATGAGGGGCGAAAAAATAGGAACGGAAGAGGTTCCACCATCTTTCCCTAAGGTGGTGGACATGCTGCGAGCCGAAGGGCTTCTGGAGACCCTTACCGCTGGAGAGGAAGCGGAAGAAATAATCGACATTACCCGGCAGCCCATCACCTTCCCGGCTCCCCGGGCAGCCAGGCTACAAGCGATGGCTAGGGGAGAAACGGGAGGTTTAATGGCCTTAGCCTACAGCAGTATGCGGGGTTACGGCAATGTTCACCCCACTCTGGGGGAATTGCGGGTGGGTTATGTTCCGCTACGCGTGTATCACAAGACCCGATCAGATGAAGTAGTAACGGTGGGGCGGGTACTGGTAACGGAAGCAGAGGTCATTGCCCGGATGGATGCCGAGGAAGATAATATTCCCCGCTTTACGCTGGGCTATGGTCTTTGCTTTGGACATAACGAAATAAAGGCTATTTCCATGGCTGTACTAGACCGGGCCATGCGTACGGGTTCTAAAGAAGCGCCGGCAGAGGACGAAGAGTTTATCCTCTATCACATTGACGGTATTGAGGCTTCGGGTTTTACCGCACACTGGAAGCTACCCCATTACGTCACTTTCCAATCGGTATTGGACCGTTTGCGCCGGGCACAGCAGGTGGCGCGCAGAGAGGGGGAGGGTACGCAGTGATGCTAAAGAAAAAAATACAATCAGGATACAATTTTGCTTTTCTGGATGAACAAAGCAAAAAAGAAATCCGGCGGCGCACGTTGAAAGCTGTTGCTATTCCGGGTTACCAGGTGCCTTTCGCTTCCCGGGAATTACCAATCGCCCGGGGGTGGGGTACCGGTGGCTTGCAGTTGACCATGTCCCTGATTGGTCCGGACGATATCTTAAAGGTGATTGATCAGGGTTCTGACGATGTGGTTAACGCTGTAAATATTCGTAAGCTTCTGGCACAGACCACCGGGGTGCGCACGACAGAGGATACCCGTGAAGCTACGCTGATCCAGACCCGGCACCGCATTCCAGAAGAACCGCTGGAGGACTGGCAGATTCTAGTGTTTCAAGTTCCTTACCCGGAACCCCTGCGCCGGGTAGAGCCCAGTGAAGTGAAAACCCGGGAGATGCACGCGGAGGCCGATTACAGCCGCTTGTGGGTTTACCTGTATGAGGATATCGTGCGCTGGGGTGAGATTACTATTGGAGCTCAGTATCCCGTCATGGTAAACGGGCGATATGTTATGGACCCTTCCCCTGTTCCCCGCTGGGACGTACCGCGGTTGAATATGGCTGAGACCCTGTACCTTTTTGGCGCCGGGCGGGAAAAGCGCATTTACGCCGTGCCGCCACATACACGGGTAGAATCGCTCCAGTTTTCTGATTATCCTTTCCAGGTGGAGGACTTCACCGGTAAGCAGTGTGATCTCTGTGGTAGTACCGATGCTTACTTGGATGAAATAATTGATGATGTTACCGGTGCAAGACGTTACACTTGCTCCGATACTGCTTACTGTGCTAAACGGCGCCAGTTGAAGGAGGAAGCAGGTAAAAATGCCTAAGGAAGAACCTTTGCTCAGGGTGCGAAGGCTGGCCCGCATTTTCGGCAGCGGGTGTAGTAAATGTACAAGTTGCACCGGCCCCTTGACAGGAACCAATATTTGTTCCTACTGTCATTCTATAGTAGCTTGTGCTGGTGTTTCCTTTGACCTTTATGCGGGTGAAATTCTGGGAGTAGTGGGAGAAAGCGGTTCTGGCAAGAGCACTCTGGTGCAGTGTCTTTACTTCGATTCCCCTGCCACTGCCGGCGAGGCTTATTTTAAGGCTTACAAAGATGGTCAGGCAAACATGCTTGCCTGCAGTGTCCAGGAGAAACGCTACATTCGTCATCACCTGATGGGAATGGTTTATCAGAATCCCCAACAGGGGCTAAAGCTGGATTTTACCGCAGGGGGTAATATTGCTGAAAAACTTCTTGCTGCTGGTATTTACCATGTGGGTCAGATTCGTCGGCGAGCGGCGGAGTTGCTGCAGTGTACGGAAGTTCCACTGGAGCGAATGGATCACCTGCCGCGTTTTTTTAGCGGAGGCATGCAACAGCGGGTACAGATCGCCAAGGCTTTGGCCAATAACCCGCCCCTGGTTTTCCTGGATGAAGTAACCACAGGTTTGGATGTTTCTGTGCAGGCTCGGGTGCTGGATCTGATCAAAAAACTCCAAAGGAAACTGGGGTTAACCATGATTGTAATATCCCATGACCTGGGAGTTATACGCTTGTTGACCAACCGCGTGCTGGTGATGAAATCCGGCCGGGTGGTGGAAACGGGACTTACAGACCAGATCCTGGAGGATCCCCAGCACCCCTATACCCAGTTGCTGGTAAGTTCTATGCTTTAGTTCTTTTAGTAAGACCATTACCGATAAATTTTAATTCGCAGGGGAGATATAACGTGGCTGAGATACTTCGAGTTTTGGGGTTGACGAAAATATTTAAACTGCATCTTCTGGGAGGCAAGGAGGTCATTGGGTGCAAGGATATTTCCTTTACCCTTGGGACCGGAGAAGTGCTGGGCATTCAGGGGCCGAGTGGGGTGGGGAAATCAACGGTGCTGAAATGTATTTACCGTTCATATGTAGCCTCTGCAGGCCAGGCCTTCTACCGGTCGATTAATGGAGTGGTTGACCTGTTACAGGTACCGGAAAGGGATATTCTAGAACTACGGCGGCAGGAAATTGGTTACGTGTCCCAGTTTTTGCGGGTAGTACCACGTGTTTCGGCCCTGCAAGTAGTAGCCGAAAGCATACTGCTGCAGGGCCGGGAAGAGTCCAGCGCTTTGAGAGAGGCCGGCCGCCTTTTAATGTATCTCGGTATACCCAAGGAACTTTGGGATGCTTCACCTGCCACCTATAGCGGTGGACAGCAGCAACGCGTTAATGTGGCCCGGGCTATCATTACTTGTCCCCGATTGCTCCTTCTGGATGAACCTACTGCTTCCCTGGATGAACAAGCTAAGCAGCGGGTACATGAATTAATTTTGGAGCTAAAGCAAAAAGGTACAGCTGTTCTTATGGTTTCCCATGACCGGGCAAGCTTGGAACAAGTGGCAGATAGAATACTATTCCTCGATTGCGTAGGGGATAACCAGACGGGGGAGGTGACTAGACGTGCCTTCGAAGTTGCTCATCACTAATGTCCGGGTAGTCCTGCCCTACCGGGTATTGGAGCCAGGCTACGTGTATGTGGAAGAAGGTTGCATCGGGGAAGTGGGAGAAGGAGTGACTTCAGGTGGTTCCAGTTTGCCCGAGTTGGACGGGGCCGGTGCCTACATCCTGCCGGGCCTGGTAGATATCCACAGCGATGCCGTGGAAAAGGAGATTCAGCCTCGCCCCAATGTTATCTTTCCCGTGGGGCCGGCTTGTAGCGAACTGGAAAGAAAACTAGCCGCAAACGGAATAACTACCATCTTCCATTCTATTTCTTTCTCGGCGGGAGAGGGGGTCCGATCCAATGATTTGGCGGCAACAATTGCCCGTTACATTTCCGGGCAGGCGTGTCAATGTCACTTGGTCCGTAACCAGGTGCACCTGCGCTATGAAATTAGTAACACGGCTGCCCTGGAGCTGATGGAGGAACTCATCGCCGAAGGAGTGGCCAATCTTTTTTCCTTTATGGATCATACTCCGGGGCAGGGACAGTACGGGTCAGTGGAGCAATACAAGAAGTACGTCAAGAAGACCTACTGGTTGAATGAAGAGGAATGCGATACCCTGGTAGCCCAGAAGATTCGGGAACGGCAGGAAATGGATCCGGCACGACTACGATCCCTGGCTGCTACTGCTCAGGCTCATGGGGTCCCACTGGCCTCCCATGACGACGATACTCCAGACAAAGTAGAGGAGATGTACCGCCTGGGAGCAACCATCGCTGAATTTCCCGTTAACCTGGCTACGGCCAGGTATGCCCGTTTGCTGGGGATGCATGTTTGTGTGGGGGCCCCTAATATTTTAAGAGGCGTCTCCCACGAAAATAATTTGAAAGCCCGCGAAGCACTGGATAATGGGGCGGCAGATATTCTTTGTTCCGACTACTACCCTCCGGCGCTCTTGCAGGCCGTTTTTTGCTTGGCAGCGGACGGTTACAGCTTGCCTGCTGCAGTGCGCTTGGCCACCCTTAATCCGGCTCAAGCTACCGGTCTGGCTGGTGAACTGGGCTCGGTAGAAGAGGGGAAAAAGGCTGACTTAATCCTGGTGCGGTTAATTGGCGGCCACCCAGTGGTCATGGGTACGGTAACAGGAGGAAAAGTGGTGGCCTGGTTTGCCTATCATAATGAATTCGGGAAGGAGACAGAAAAGGTTGATCCCAAGGCTTATTGCAGTCCAATGTTGCTTTCGGCAACGCGTAACTAGAACAGGGGTACCATAATGCCTGGCTGTTTTACCCTGGTGGCCTGGCGGTAAACCCGGTAAGGAGGGGTTTCAATGTTTAAAGGGTTTGGCATCAATGCCGCTGCTGCCCGGTTGGATAACAACTTGGGCACCCTGGCCCGGGATTTAGGGTATTTTGCCGAGCTGGGTTTTGATTATGTGGAAATTCCCGTGCACGGAGTGGGGGCCATGGCAGGGGGACGGCTGTTACCCCGGCGGGTGGAGGAAATACGCCGGTTACTTGCCCGGTTTCCCTTTCGTTACACCGTCCATGCTCCCAATCCTTTAAACCTGATGGATTTGGAAAACCTGCCCTGGCAAAAACAGGTTTTGAGGGAAAGCCTGGAGTTTGCCGCGGCCATTGGATCGGAGGTACTGGTTTACCATAGTGGCAGGTATATACCAGAGGAGTCCTTCCATCTGCCTGGAGGACGGCGGAACCTTAGCCCGGAAGTTAAAGATGAGATGCGCCGGCAAGAGCGGGAAGCGTTACTGGACCTGGCCGAAAAAGCGAAACAACTGGGGGTTACCATAGCCATGGAAAATGCCCGGCCTTACCTGGATGGTAGTCCCTATTGTTATGCGGAACACTTGTCCTTGCTGGTGGAACAGGTGAAGGCCATCGGTCATCCCCGGGTGGGCATAACCCTGGATGTGGGTCATGCATATATATCGGCCCGGTATTATGGCTCTGATTTCCTGGAAGCCGTGGCCCTGGCCGCTCCATACGTGCGCCACTTGCACCTGCACGATAACTTCGGCCGGGTTTCCAGTTCTCTGGAAAAGAAACAGGCCGAGTTGATGGCCGCCGGCCGGGGGGATCTGCACCTGCCCATCGGTTTTGGCGAAATCCCAGTGGCTGATGTGCTTGCTTTATTGCGGGATTACTCCGGTGTGATAGTACACGAAATTCGTCCCCGTTACTGGGAGTGGGCCGGGGCGGCCCTGGAACGGGGACAGCAGTTGGTGGCCTGCCTGGGAGCTGCCGCGCGTAAAAGTTCTGCTTCTTAAGTGCCAACCTGGAAGAAAACCGCATATTAGGGCTTGGTCTATAAAGGGCGAAGGGTGTTTTATGACCACAGCATCCTGTACTGCGCCTGCCAATGCCAGGTGAAAATATCGCTCAGGTCTGCTGTAGCTGCAGGGAAAGATGTTCTTCACACCTGCCATGCCGGGCTGGTGCACCTGGCGGTTCCCCTGCGGGTGGATGGAGAGATCGTAGCCGTAGTGCTGGGCGGCAACGTAGCCCTGCGGCCGCCGGCAGGGGAGGCGGTAGCGCGGCTGGCCCGGGAAACGGGCCTTGACCCGGAAGAGCTTCAGGCGGCATCCGGAGCGATACCCATCTGGCCGGAAGAGCGGCTCCGGACTGCCATGGCGCTGGTACAGGCGGCAACGGACACCGTGGCCCGGCTGCTGTACGCCAGGCAAAAACTTCAGAGGAAAGTGGGCGAACTTACCGCTCTCTTTGAATTCACCCGCACGGTCTCCGGCAGTCTCCAGGTGACCGAAGTGGCGCAGCAGGCCTTGAAAGCGGTGCTGGGGTTGACCGGGGCCACCAGCGGCTCGGTGGTAATGCTGAGTGAGGTGGTGCCGGGGGTTACGGAAAGCGAAACGGCGGCTACCCTGGAGTCCTGCAGCGAGTTCCGGGTCGTACCTGCAGGCGAAATAATTGCCGCCGTTGAGAGCGAGGCCCGCACCGCACACTTTGACAGCCGCCCCGAAGGCAGCACGCCTGAAGAAAAGCGGCCGGCGGTAGCCATACCCCTTACGGTCGGCGGTAAGGTAACGGGCATACTAACCATAGCAGGCAGGCCAGAAGGTGCGCGCTTTACGGAAGATGAGACCGTTTTTTTAACCACCCTGGGTACCAGTCTCGGGCTGGCGCTGGAAAATGCCCGCCTGTTTCGCCAGTTGCAGGCAAGGGCAACCATGCTGGAACGGCTTATTGAAGTAGGACAAGTGATATCGGGCAGCCTCGATATGGACCTGGTACTTGAGTCGGCTCTGGCAAATTTAAGGGATGTGTTAGGTGTACAATGGTGCGCGCTGCGGCTGCTTGACGAGGAGACGGGCGAACTAGTGCTGAAGGCCAGCCTGGGCATGAGCGCGGAGCTGCGGGCCAGGGCAGGCCGTGTCCGGCCGGACGGTACCCTGCTGGGCAAGGTTCTTCAGACGGGGAAACCCATCGCTATGGCAGATCTAACCGCTGACGAATCCGGCTTACACCTACCCTACTACGCGGCGGAGGTGCGGGCCGTTGCCGTGGTGCCGGTGGAGGTGGGCAGAAAGATTCTGGGCACATTGAAGGTTTATTCCCCTGTACCGCGGCACTGGACGAA
>ENA-OSAF01000318-OSAF01000318.1-marine-sediment-metagenome-genome-assembly--contig:-NODE-318-length-16209-cov-20.909063_pt1 | contig 16209 bp, 17 predicted proteins | sample MGYA00237872_ERZ529318 | MGnify/ENA primary metagenome ERZ529318 (study PRJEB26369, sample SAMN03142813) | marine sediment metagenome | biome: marine; feature: borehole; material: sediment... | reverse complement strand
AGCCATTGCTGGTAAAACTTGCCGCCGCGCTGGTTAAGTGGCTGCCGTCCGAGAAAGAAGCCAAGCTGGAAAAAAAATTGATACGGGCGGGTCTTATTGAGCGGGTAAACCCCGTGGAGCTGTTAGTCATCAAGTGCCTGGCGGCTTTCGCGTTGGGCGCGTGCGCGCTGGTTGCCGGCGGCATGCTGCAGGTTGCGCCGGTCAATTGGGCCTTGCTCCTGCTGCTGGGCGTTCTGGGGGGCGCTATGCTGCCGGATTATTACCTGCTGGTAAGGGCCAGGCGCAGGAACGCCGAGGTGGAAGCGTCGCTGCCGCAAATTCTAGACTTGCTTACGGTCAGCGTGGAGGCGGGTTTGGGCTTCGACGGGGCGGTACAGAAGGTTATCGCCAAGTCAAAGGGTGTTTTGTCTTGGGAGTTGAAAAAAATGATGCAGGAAATCAAGGTGGGCAAAACCCGCCGCGAGGCTTTGCGAGACCTGGCAGAGAGGTTTGCAGTCAGCGACTTGCATAACTTTGTCAGTGCGGTTATTCTTGGCGAACAGCTGGGCATCAGCATCGGTAACGTACTCAGGCGGCAAGCCGACCAGATCAGGCTGCGCCGGCGCCAGCAGGCCGAAGAAAAAGCCATGCAGGCCCCGGTGAAAATGCTCTTCCCGCTGGTATTTATGATATTCCCCGCGCTGTTCATAATTATCCTGGGGCCCGGCGCCATCCAAATATACAGGACGTTTATTCGCTAGCGGAGGTCGGGACGTGGACGGTTGCATGCTGGTGAATGAAAGCAAAGGCACTGTGCTGGCGGACAGGATAATACGGGCTGGCTCCTTCGGCCGTCGCCTGTGGGGTTTGCTGGGTCGCAGCCACATGCCCGCGGGAACGGCCATGCTGCTTGTTCCCTGCCGCCAGGTGCACACCTTTTTTATGCGTTTTGCCATCGATGTCCTGTTTATTGACGAGCAGTACAGGGTGCTGCATATGCTGCCCTGCATGCAGCCGTACCGCATCAGCCCCTACCTGCGCGGGGCCCGGGCGGCTGTTGAACTGGCCACGGGCACTATTGCCGGTACAGGCACGGAAGTAAACGATAGGCTGACAATTGTTCACCGGGAGGTAGGGCTATGAAATTACCTGTACCAGGGCGGTTTTCCATAACCTTTAAAATTGCCGCCAGCTTGAGTTTACTGATACTCTTCTTGATGTTGTCGCTGGGGTTTGTCACCCTGTATCAGCTCAAGGAAACTGTGCAACGGGAAGAAACCGGCCGGGGGCAATACTTGACTCGCATACTATCTTCCAGGGTTGCCGGCCCGCTGCGTGCAGGTGACAAGCCGGCTATACACCGGTTGCTGGAAGAATTCATGGCGGAAACCGGCGTGCAAAGCGTTGCCGTACTGGACAGCGGCCGCCGTCTGGTAGCCAGCGGGGGCTCGCCCAGGCCGGATGAAGCGCTGCGGCGGTTAACAGAATTTGACCACGGCGATTTCCAGGTACATTACGATAGTAACGGTTCATTTTACTTTAGCCGGCAGATGCAGACCGCAGACGGTAAAACTCTGGGCTACCTGGTTGTTGCCGCGCAAGCCGGCCACTGGCCACAAAACGTGCGCAACCTGGCCGTATACCTGGGCACCACCACCATTATTGCCATTATCGCCGGCATTTTTTTGGCCATCATCATCAGCCGCCGCATACTAAACAAGCCCATCGCGGACCTGTCGGCGGCCACCGAGTACATAGCCACCGGCGACTTTTCCCGTAAAGTCAACCTGCACCACCGGGACGAACTGGGCAACCTGGCCATGTCTTTCAACACGATGACCGGTTACCTGGCCAACTTGTTCCGTTCCATTACCTCTTATACCGGTGAACTGGTTAAGTCTTGCCAGTCGCTGAACAACAGCATCAAAAGCACCGGCAATGCGTCCCAGCGCCTGGTTGAATTCATGGACGGCCATGTCGGCAAAACAAAGGAACACATCGTTTTGCTCCAGGGGTGCGCCGACCTGGCGGGCCGGTTGGTGGAGGGGGTGGAACAAGCGGGGCAGGCATTGCAAAAATCGGCCGGCGAAATTTTTACGGCCATGGAGGGCGTGCTAGACCCGGAAACGCTGGTTGCGAGGGCCGCGGGCGACGTGGACGAGGTGAAACGGTCGCTGGATGAGGCGCAAAAGGCGGTTATCTCTCACAAGCAGGTTTGGCGGGAAATGCAGCGGGTTTCCGGCTTATTTGCCGAGTATCTGGACCGCAGCGGGACGTTCAACTTTAAAATAGCCCTGGAGGTGGCCAGGCTGGGCGGCCGGGACATGTCCGGAGAATTGGAGGACTTACAGAAACTGGCCGATGAGGGAGCGGAAAAAACCAATGACATCATGGATAAAATCGCCTTGGCCGTGGAAACTGCCGATTACCTGGAACGGCTCATGGAAGGCAGTATGCAGGCGGCGGTAAAAGGGAGGAACAGCATCGGCGAAGCCGGTGAGCGCCTGCGGGAACTGGACGCAAGGCTGGAAACGGAAAAGCACAAAATAGATGAAACCATGTCCCGCATGGAGGAAAACATTAACCAGGGAGAGCAATTGCTGGAAAAAATGGAACACTTGATGTCCGAGCTGGAAAAGACTGTGGACGCCTATGTGGGAACCGGGGAGGCGGGCAGAAAACAATTGGAACTACTGGGCCAGCTTGAAGCTACTTTGCGTAGGATACTGCGGGTTTCCAATGCCCTCAACAACCTGTGCCTGCAGTTTAAGGTATAAACAAACGTGAGTGGAGCCCATTTTTCCATGCCTATAGGAAATAAGTTCCGGAAACGAAACGACCCCATCCTCTTTTTTGCAGGGTGGGGTTTTTTTAAATTTTTACTATTTTTTCTTTGATGGCCAGCAGTACCGCTTGGGTGCGGTCGGAAACGCCTAATTTTTGAAAGATGTTGGTGAGATGGTTTTTGACTGTCTTTTCGCTGATGTAAAGCTTGCTGGCAATTGTTTTGTTGGAATCGCCATTGGCCACTAGGCGCAGCACTTCCAGTTCTCTTTCGGTCAGACCTCTGGGCCTGTGTTCAGGGGGTTTGGCGGAAAGCTTGTGGATTTGCTTAAATATTTTGTCTGTGATCGAGGGAGAAATAAAGGATTTTCCCTCGGCGACTTGTACTATAGTATTAATGAGCTGGTCCGGGCTGACATCCTTAAGCAGGTAGGCGGCGATACCATTGCGGATCATTTCGATAATGTACTCTTCCTGGTCGTGAATTGTGAGGGCTATTATACTGGTGGCAGGCATCTCCTGTTTGATGGTCTTGCACACTTCAATTCCCGTGATGTCCGGCAGGTTGATGTCCAACAGGACGATATCCGGCCGCCAGCTGCGGCTCAACTCGATGGCCTTTTTGCCGCTGGCCGCTTCCGCTACAACCTTGAACCGTCTTTCCAGGGAAAGTATTTTTCTGATTCCTTCCCTGACCAGGGCATGATCATCGACGATCAATATGGATATTTGTTCCGGCATCGGTCACCCTCCTTTCTTGCGCAAAACAACTTAAACCGGTACGGTGAAGCTGATCACCGTCCCTTTACCTGGTGCGCTGTTGATCTTGAGCTCGCCCCGCAGTATTTGTATGCGTTCGCGCATGTTTATCAGCCCGTAACACTCGCGGTCCTTGTTTTCCTCAATCGTTTTTGGGTCAAAGCCCTTGCCGTCATCCTTAATCAGTACATTGATCTTATTGTGTAATTGCTCCATCTTTACCAGCACTTGCTTGGCCCGGGCGTGCCTGCGCACGTTGTTCAGCGCTTCTTGTATCACCCTGAACAGCGCCACCTCGGTGGCCGGCGGCAGGCGTTTTTGCGTGCCGAAAAACACAAATTCGGCGTTAATTTGATATTGTTTTCTGTAGTCCTCCACGTAGCGGTTAAGGGCCGGTACCAGCCCCAGGTCGTCCAGCACCATAGGACGCAGGTCGAAAATAATTTTACGCACGTCCTGGAGGCTTTGCCGTACCAGTTCCTGTAACCCCACCAATTCCTTTTTCACGCTGTGGGGCTCCACTTCCATAAGTTTAAGAATATACTCGGCCCGCATCACTATGTTGGCCAGCAGCTGGGCCGGACCGTCGTGTATTTCCCGGGCTACGCGCTTGCGCTCTTCCTCTTGCGCCTTGATGATGCTGATGCCCAGTTGATGTATCTGGTGAATTTCCTCTATCTTGGTAGATATATTTTCCATATGTTTGCTCAGGTAGTTGAGAACCACGCCTAAGTGCGACATCATGCTTTCTGCTTTTTCCAGCATGTTCTGAATGCGCCTGAGGTTTCGCTCCAGGTTGTCGCGCTTGTAACGCAGCAGCTCTTCCTGGCCGCGGAGGGTGTTGAGCTCCAGCTGCAGCTTTTGGGCCTGTTCGTACGCCCTTTTGATGTCTTCTTCCGTGTAGCGGTTGAAATTTCTGCTTACTTCCATTAAGTGGTAGCGCGCCTTCTTTTCCCTGGCGGCCAGATTGTCTACGCGCTCGATTAACCGGCTGACTTGTTTTTGCACTTCCTGCAGTTCGTTTTTAACATGGCGGTACTCTACCCGGGCGGTTTCCGCAAAGTCGTAAATCTGTTCCTGCGACTTACCAATGTGGGCTATTGTTTCGTTGATGATTTTGTCCAGCGTTGAGGCCTCAAACAAGGCGAAATTCACCTGCCAGTAGCGAATGCTTTAATATTCGCTCATGCGCGCCGTATATCCTGCTTGGTGCGCGGAATTTGTAGAAAAATGAAGCCCAGCAATTTGCTTACGGAAATGTAACAAATTGTTGCATTTGACGATAATAAGTTTAGTATATCCTTGTAAAAACGGGGGTGGCATGATGCCGTTAAAGGAACTGGCAATTGAAGAATTGGAACAGAGGGCGGAAAAGGCACGCGCCATGCTGAAAAAGTGCACGGTATGTGCACACTGCTGCGGGGTGGACCGCCTGCAGGGGGAGCAGGGGCGCTGCCGGGCGGGCAGGCGGGCCGTGGTCAGTAGTTACGGCAGGCACATGGGGGAGGAAAGCGTGCTGAGCGGCAGCCGGGGGTCCGGGACCATTTTTTTTGGCTACTGCAACCTGTCCTGCAAATTTTGTCAGAACTACGAGTTGAGCCACGAAGGCCGTGGAAGGGAAGTGGGTGCGGAGGAACTGGCGGAAATTATGCTGGAGCTGCAGGAAATGGCCTGCCACAATATCAACCTGGTTTCCCCCAGCCACTACGTACCGCAGGTTCTCGAGGCCATGGTCCCGGCGCTGCGGGGAGGGCTTCAATTGCCCGTGGTCTATAACACCGGCGGTTACGACGCCGTGCCGATGCTGCGGCTGTTGGAGGGCGTGGTGGACATTTATATGCCCGATATTAAATTTGGGGACGACGAGATTGGCGAAAAATATACCGGCGCGCCCCGCTATTTCACGGCGGCGCGCCGCGCGGTTAAAGAAATGCACCGGCAGGTGGGAGACCTGGTGGTAGATGAACAGGGTATTGCCGTGCGCGGGTTGCTGGTGCGCCATTTGGTCTTGCCGGGCGACCTGGCCGGCACTGCGGAAGTGGTGCGCTTTCTGGCCCAAGAAATTTCTCCGGATACTTTCGTCAATATTATGGCTCAGTATTACCCGGCCCACCAGGCTTTCCGCTATCCCGAGCTGAACCGCCGCATAACGGGCAAGGAGTACCGGGAGGCCCTGCGCCTGGCGCGGGAGGCCGGCCTGCGGCGTATTTACACTTAAAAAGAACTGCGTTCTGCTTCCCGGGCGCCCGGTTCACCTGCAGGAAGGGAAAGGCCCGCGGCCAAAAGGAAAGGGGGACGTACATGGTGCCTTGCAGCAGTTTGACGTCGCTGCAGGGGAAAGCCTTTCGCCCCGCTGCCAAAGACGCCGCCTGCCAGGCGTTGCAGTCCACGGTAAGCAAGATAGCCCCGTTATGGATTACCCTGGCGGTACGGGTACTGCCGTCCCAGGTTACCCGGCAGTCTAGCGCTGTGCACACGGCGCGCAGCGGCAGCATGGGCAATTCCTTTTCGGCACCTATTATCCCCTTGACGGTAAAGCGCTGATCACCCGCCGCCACGGTCACCGGCGCGATAACGGGCCAGGCTGGGCGAGCGTGGCGGTTATTGATGATGATTACGGGAGTGCCCAGGGGAGTATGGGCAAATAACCATTTTACGTCGTTATTATACATGCGGATGCACCCCGCCGAGGCGTAAGTCCCAATGGAGGCGGGATTGTTGGTACCGTGAATGCCGTAAACACCGCCGCCGCCTATACTCAAGCCCAGCCAGCGGCACCCAAGTGGGTTGCGGGGGCTGCCGCCCGGAATGCCCAGGCGGGAGTAATAAGGGTTGACGATTTTGCTGACTATGCGAAAGTTGCCCTCCGGGGTAAAAGACGGGCGCCTTCCCGTGGCCACCGGGAAAGTGCGGATCAAAATGCCGTCTTGCCAGAACTGCAGCTGGTTGGTGGCCTTATTGATGATTATTCTCTTTTCCGCGGCGGCCGGGCCTGCCAAAAGCAAGCAGAGCAGCGCCGCCAGTAAGAACGTAAAGGCTTTTTTACCACCATAACACGCTCCCGTAAGCTGTTTTTCACATACTACGGGGAGCAGGGGTGATTGGTTACCGGCGGGTAACATTACCATTTAAGCGCGCCGGGTGTAGTAATATAGTTTATATAGTTTAAAAAACTGGCTGCTTGGAGGAACGACCTTGCAGAGGGAGAAAGCCATTCTGGCGGCATTGGCGCTGCCGGGCATGAAAAATGAACAGGTGGAGGCATCACTGGAAGAACTGGCCAGGCTGGCCGAAACGGCGGGAACCCAGGTGGTGGACAGCCACGTGCAGCGCCGCCAGCGCCCGGATCCCGCTACTTACCTGGGGAGAGGCAAAGCGCGTGAGCTGGCGGCCCTGGCCCGGGAGACCGGGGCGAACCTGTTGATTTGCGACCGGGAACTGCAGCCCGCCCAGCAGCGCAACCTGGAGGAGGAAACCGGTGTCCGGGTGGTGGACCGCACGCAGCTCATTTTGGACATATTCGCCCGCAGGGCCCGTACCAGGGAAGGGAAACTGCAGGTGGAACTGGCCCAACTGCAGTACCTGCTGCCGCGTTTAACCGGGCTGGGCGCCCAGCTGTCGCGCCTGGGAGGGGGCATCGGCACCCGCGGTCCCGGCGAGACCAAGTTGGAAGTGGACAGGCGGCGCATCCGCAAGCGGATAGCGGACCTGCAGCGGGAAATCGAGGAAGTACGCCGGCACAGGGAATTGCTGCGCCGGGGGCGCAGAGAAGTGCCGCTGCCGCTAGCGGTGCTGGTTGGTTACACCAACGCGGGTAAGTCCACGCTGCTTAACTCCCTTTCGGGGGCCGGGGTGCTGGCGGAAGACAAGCTGTTCGCCACCCTCGACCCTACCACCAGGCGCGTCTCCCTGCCTACAGGGGAAGCTGTTTTATTAACCGATACCGTGGGTTTCATACAAAATCTGCCGCACCACCTGGTGGCCGCCTTTCGCGCCACCCTGGAGGAGGTAGTGGAAGCCGATGTGGTCATTCACGTGGTGGACGCAGCCCACCCGCGGGCGGCGGAGCAGATGCGGGCGGTAGAAAAGGTGCTCACTGACCTGGGGGCTTCCGGCAAGCCGCGCTTGACGGTGTACAACAAAGTGGACCTGCTCGGGCAATACGGCTTGACCCTCGCCCAGCTGCCCGGTGACGGGGTGCCGGTATCGGCCCTGCACGGTACCGGGCTGGCGGCAATGCTGCGACGGCTTGCAGATCTTTTGGCCGCCAACCGGGTACAGGTGCATTTTTTCATCCCTTATGACAAAAGCGCCGTCTTACCAATGATTTATGAAAACGGCCTGGTGCTGTCGGAAAGGCACGGGCCCGGCGGTGTGGAAATAACGGCGGAAATCGGCGTGGTTTGGGCCCGCCGGGTGGAGGCCAGGTTAAAGGAATGAGGCTTGTATTTTTTCCACTCCCTGCCATACATAAACCCTCCAATATGGTAAAAAAATAACTTTGAATTTACAATCAGGGGGTGAATAGCAAATATGCACATGGATAGGCTTACCGAAATGGAAAGGTTGTTGATCGAGGAACAGCTGCGTGCAGAGGATTTATGCGCCAAGAAGGTGCAAATGTACATGAGCGTGAGCCGTGACCCCGCGGTGCAGGCTATTTTGCAACAGGCGGCCGACAAGGGTCAACGGCACATTAGCGCTCTGAACAGCATGCTGCACGAAGCGGGGTTCCAGTCCAGCGTCATGCAATAATTATCATACACCGTGGGTTTCACCCTAAGAAATAAGAAATAAGACTTGGGAGGTGAAGCAGTCCATGCAGTTTAGCGACAAGGACATCATGACCGACCTGCTGTTGGACACGAAAAGCGTTTCCCGCATGTATCATAATGCCGTGCTGGAAGCGGCCAACGACAGGGTGCGCAACACCTTAATTCAGCTCAATAACGATGAAATCAACCTGCAAAGGCAGATTTTCAACTTAATGCACGACCGCAACTGGTATCAAGTGCGCCCCGCGGAAAAAGCTCCCTGGCAGACCGCGGCGATGGCGGGGACCGCGGGAATGTACCGGCAGCAGATGCCTTATTGACCGTAAAAAATTAAAGCCCGTTTCGGGCTTTAATTTTTAAAACAACGCCTTGTCAGCAAGGGACGTGGACATAAAGCGTCCGGGCGACAGTGGCGAGGGATCCAGGGGAGGTTTTTCACCCAATACCAGGCAGGCGGTGATCATGCCGATGGCCGGGGCGTGCATAAAACCGTTGCCGCCAAAACCACCCGCGCAGTAAAACCCGCTTACTTCTGTTTCACCCAGGATCCCTAACCCGTCGGGGGTTAGCGAGCGGATCCCGGCGTAAATACGCGTAATTTGTCCCTCCTCCAGTGCGGGTATTCGGGCTGTGGCCTTTTCCACGAAGAAGGGCAGTAGCGAGCGGTCCACCGCCGGCTGCAGGCCCGGTGAAGTGTCCCGGTCGGTGCCCCCCAGCAGCAGGATGCCGTTTTTTTCCACGTGCAAGTAAAACCCCGTATCCAAGTCGGCGATCAGCGGGATGCCGGGAGGGACGGCGGGGAGCGGGGCGCACACGTAAACCTGCCGGCGGAAGGGCGCGGCCGGGATATCCACGCCTGCTAGACGGGCTACCAGGTGCAGGTGGGGACCTGCTGCGTTGACCACCACCGGGGCGTAAAAGTCGGCTCCGCCGGCCCGAACTCCCTTGACCTCGCCGCTGCCTGTTATGATGCCGTCAACTTGGGTCCCGTACAGCACTTCCACGCCCAGCCGGCGGCACTGCCGGTAGTAGCCTTCCACCACTCCGTAAGGGTCGGCGTAGGCGTCCAGCGGGCAAAAGCTGCCGCCCAGCAGGTCGCCTGTGTGCAAAAAGGGGTAACGCCGGGCAATTTCATCCGGCGGCAGCAGCTCCGCCGCGATGTTCAGGTCCGCCAGCCGTTCGTTCATTTCCCGCAGCGCCTGCAGGCGGGTTGCCGAACCAGTCAATAGGAGGTATCCGTTTTTGCGAAAGTAAATGGGATATTGCATTTCAGCGGCAAAACGTAGAAAATAAGGATAACTGATCTTAGTTAACTGTATGTTTAAGGGGTTAGTAAACTGGTGGCGAATACCGCCGGTGCACTGGGCGGTGGAACCCGCCCCGTGCATTTTTTCCTTTTCCAGCACTACAATATGCAGGCCGGTTTGTTTGCGTGCCAGGTGATAAGCGATGCTGAGGCCGATAACCCCCGCGCCGATAATCAACACGTCGGCTGTTTTGGGCAATTTTTATCCCTCCGGTAAAAGATTGTAGCCAGGTAAAAGGTTTAGCGGTAACTACACCGAATAAAGCATGTAGGTATTTTATCTGCAGCAGCGCATATTGACAAGGGGGAATAATTTTTTGTACATATTTTCTTTTGACGGGGTCAAGGCGGGCTACCTGGTGGCTATTTCCCCCGGCGGGGCCACTACCATGAATACCACGCTGCCCTTGATTGCCCGTACCATTAACACCGACACTACTGTAATTGCCATAGTGAACGGCACTGTATTGTCAGGGTTGGTGCCCCTGCTGGTACCCCTGTCGATCAGCATGTGAATTACCGCCGTGCGAGACCGCTGGACGGGGGGATGGTCTTGTCACCAGTGTTATGCACTTTCATTTTATGCGACAAGGTAAGTTCCAGGCAGGGCAAGTTTTCCTTGGAGGGAATCTTTTACCGCGTGCACCCGCAGGCCTACCCGGCCCGGCATAAGTGTTATGTGGTTATCGGATGGTGCGGTGGGCAAGGTGTTTACCGCTTGGGGCTCAAGTTCTGGTCTCCCGGCGACCGCCGGTTGCTGTTGGAAATTAAGGATTTTTTGTTTACCATAAAAGCGGCCAGCCCTTATCATAATACCGTCATCAGCGCCGAGCTGTCCCTGCCGGAAGAAGGCATCTATTACTTTGAAGTGCTGCTGGACGACCGCCAGGTAGGCCGCTTCCCGCTCTACGTCATGGCGCCGCCCGCCGCGCGACCGCAGTAACGCCCGGCCTGCCCGGAGCAAAGATAAACCGGCCCTTGCCGGGCCGGTTGCACGTTACGCCTTGATTCCCAACTGGGCCAGCTTTTCAGGGGTGGGGTGACCGGTTTGCGGGTCCCACCCCCGGGCGCGGTAATATTCCGCCAGGGTCTGCTTCACCTTGCCCCGGTCAAGCTTCCGGCCTGCAGCGGGACCGGCGCCCACCGGTTCTTCGTAAAAGCGGGCGGGGTAATCGCTGTCTTCCGGCTTTTCCCCGTGTTTAATGTTAAATAATTTTTGCAGATTCCAAATCCTCTCCCCGGCCCGGATGGCTTCATCGGGTGCCAGGTTGATGCCGGTTAGGCTGGAGTACAAATCGGCGATGAGGGTGGGCCCGACGGTGTGCAGCACCGGGGGCCTGATGCACATGCCCGTAGCGTTGTACAGGGAAATCAAGTCCTCCGCCCACTTGCTCATCAGGGGGATGTCTACGTCCTTGGTGTGCGGGTGGAAAATACGCCATTTCATATCTTCCGGCATGTCCAGGTTCTCGTACATTTCATCCGGGAAAGCGAACTTTTCCGTGCGGTAGGGGACGGGGTTTTCGTTGTGGCGCAGGTTTTCCACCGGGTTGCGCGTGCGCAGGTGGTCGCCGCCCCGAACATTGGTAATATACCCCAGCGTCCAGGTGGACCAGCGCCCGCGCGGGTCGATCAAGAAGGGTTCCAGGCCCTTGACATGGATGGCCTGCCTCTCGCTGCCCGCCAGGCGCGGCGCCGAGCGGCGGACGCCTTCCGCCAGGACGTCGCCCACGCCCCGCCGGTGGGCGATGTCGTGCAGCAGCTGAAAGGTTCCCTCCTCGCTGCCCCAAGGCAGCGGGTAACCCAGGTCGCTCTCGCGGATTTTACCTTTTTCAAACAGCTCCATGGCCAGGGCTACCGCAGAAGCCGCGGAAACCATGTCCAGGCCCAGGCGCTGGCAGATTTCCGTAACGCGTGCGATGGCCGGCAGGTTGTTGATGTCGCAGCCGGCGCCGAACCCGATTACCGGCGTAACTTCCAGATCCTTGATTTTCAGCCCGCTGTAAGGGCCTTCCTTAACCTCCATCCAATGGGCACAGGCGATGGGACAGGCAACGCAGGCAATTCCCCGGCTGCTGTACCGGGGCACCAGCTTGCGGCTGCGGGTTTCCACCCAGCCGTCCACGGTACCGGATTGGAAGTTGCGGCCGGGCAGAATGCCGAATTCCTGGTAAGGTAGGGTAGCCAGCATGGTGCCGAAACGCTCGAAGGGACCATAAAAGGGCGAGCCGTAAATGGCTTGGCGCGTGGCCGCTACTATTTCCATGAACTTTTTCTTGTGAGCCACCTTCACGGAACCGTTTCCCCTAACGGCCACGGCTTTAAGATTTTTCGACCCCATTACCGCACCCAGGCCGGTGCGGGCCCAGGCGTCATAGGGCCCGTTTTCTATACTGGCAAATTTCACTAGGTTTTCCCCCGCCGGGCCGATGGCAGCGACTTCGATGTTTTTATCTCCCAGCTCACTGCGGATGGCGGCGATTGTTTCCCAGGCGTCTTTACCCCACAGGTGGGTGGCCGGGATTATGCGTGCTGTGCCGTTGTGGATAAATATAACCACGGGCTGAGGGGCCTGGCCGCGGATGATTATTCCGTCGCAACCGGCCAGCTTAAGCTCGCTGCCCCAGAAGCCGCCAGAGTTGGCGGTGCCGAACAGCCCGGTGGCGGGCGACTTGGCGGAAACTTCCGAACGGCTGGCGGTGGGCACGCTGGTACCAACCAGCACGCCTGTGTTGAAAACCAGTATGTTTTCCGGCCCCAGGGGGTCGGCATTGGCGGGTACTTCCTTATAAAGCGTTACCGCGTTGAAGCCCACCCCCGAAAGGTATTCTCTTTTTAACTGTTCATCGGGCACCGCGGCCTTTATTGTGCCGGTGGTCAGGTCCACGTCCAGTATTTTTCCGGCGTACCCGTATGTTTCCGTCACCGGTCATTCACCCCACTTTCCCCGGATAATTCTACCAGCTGCAGCGCCCCCGATGGACAAACCCGAGCGCATTGTTTGCACTCGTTGCAGGAAGAGGAGAAACGCAGCTCAAAGCGACCGGCGAAATCGTCCCGCACAATGCGAATGTTGGCTCGCTGCGGGTTAAATTCACCGTGGTGGACCAGGGAGCAGGTTAGGGCGCAAGTGCTGCACCCAATGCACCTGCTCGGCCTGATAACAATTACTTTGGTCAATAATATCACCAACTTTAATCATTTGTTTTTTCATAAATGTTCAATATATTTTTAAAAAATCCTTTTTCCTTAGTAACCATTGTTGTTTATCTGACTTTAATTTACGATAAAATAAATATATACCATAAGTATTAGGAAGGGAGATTTTATCTTTGCGTTTACCACAATTAAAAATCGGCCGCTTGCTACCCAAGTATCCCATTATCCAGGGCGGCATGGCCGTCCGGGTGTCCCTGGCTCCCTTGGCGGCCGCGGTGGCCAATGCCGGCGGTATCGGCGTCATCGGCGCCACCGGCATGGCACCGGATGAGCTTCGGGCGGAAATCAGGGAGGCGCGCAGGCGCAGTTCAGGCATTATCGGGGTCAACGTTATGTTCGCCATTCGCAACTTTGCCGAGCTGGTGCGCGCGGCCCTGGAGGAAAAAATTGACCTCATCTTAACCGGTGCGGGTTTTTCCCGCGATGTATTCGGCTGGGGAAAGGAAACGGGCACTCCCATTATTCCCATTGTTTCTTCAGGCAGATTGGCTGCTGTTGCCGAGAAATGCGGTGCCGCGGCCGTGGTGGCTGAAGGCTCGGAAGCGGGGGGACATCTGGGAACCCGGCGTTCGGTGGCGGATATTGTCTGCGAGATAAGGAAAGCGGTGAAAATCCCCGTCATTGCTGCCGGCGGCATTGTCGACGGTTTCGGAGTGGCCCGGATGCTCAAGCTGGGAGCCGACGGCGTACAAATGGCCACGCGGTTTGTGTTGAGCCGGGAATGCACGGTGGCCGACGCATTTAAGGAAATGTATCTGCGGTCCAAGCCTGAAGACGTGGTGGTGGTGGAGAGTCCCGTGGGCATGCCCGGGCGGGCTCTGCGCAACAGATTTGTGGAAAAGCTTATGCAGGGCAGGCAGCCGCGGCCGGAACACTGTAAAAGCTGCCTGAAGTCGTGTTCCAATAAGTATTGCATCCTGGAGGCCCTGGAAAAGTCGCGCACCGGGCAGGTGCAAGAGGGGTTGGTATTTTGCGGGCAGAACGTTTCCCAAATTAAGGAAGTTTTGCCTGTGCAGGAAATTTTCCGGCGCATTGTGGCCGAGGTTGAATCCGTGGTTTAAGCGTTTGCGGTCGTGGAGTACAACAAATAACAGGGGGGTTTGGGTTGGCGGAAAAAAACATTTATCCCTACGGCGGTATAAGGCCGGTACTGCATGAACCGGTATTCGTGGCGCCAGGAGCCCGGGTGGTAGGGCGGGTGGAAATTGGCCCGCGCAGCAGCCTGTGGTACAACGTTGTGGTGCGCGGCGATGTGGATGTGGTTAAGATTGGAAGCGGAACCAACATTCAAGACGGGTCGGTGCTGCACGAAGACGAGGGATTCCCGCTGCTGGTGGGCGATAACGTGACAGTGGGCCACAATGCCGTGTTGCACGGCTGCCGGGTGGGTGACGGTGTCGTGATAGGCATGGGAGCTATTATTTTATCCGGTGCCAAGATAGGTGATAACAGTGTTGTGGGTGCGGGAGCGCTGGTACCACAGGGCAAAGAAATACCGCCACGCGTGCTGGCTTTGGGGTCTCCGGCCAAGGTGGTGCGGGAACTTACCCAAGAGGAAATAGATAATTTCACCGCATTAACGCGCCGTTATGCGCAACGGGCGGTGTACTACCTGGGACTGGACGAAAATTCGGATTTGAAAGGAAGGTGAATGCATTAGAATGAACGTCATGGAAGCCATTACCTCCCGCTGTTCCGTCCGCCGGTTCAGACCGGATGCAGTTCCCGATGAGGCGGTTCGCCGGCTGATAGAGGCCGCCCGCCGGGCGCCTTCGGCGGGTAACATACAGCCGTGGCATTTTTACGTGGTTAAGGATGAAGCTAAGCGCGGGCAATTGGCGCGGGCGGCGCTGGGTCAGCGTTTTGTAGCCGAGGCACCGTTATGCTTGGTGGTCTGCGCCGAGCCGGCTGCTTCGGCTCGGGTATACCGGGAAAGAGGGGCGCAGCTCTATTGCCTGCAGGATACCGCCGCTGCCGTGCAAAATATTTTGCTGGCGGCCTTGGAACTGGGGCTGGGCACTTGCTGGGTGGGTGCTTTTGACGAGGAGCAGGTACGCCGGGTGCTGGGCATACCGCAGGAGCGCCGGGCTGTAGCTTTAATTCCCGTGGGGTACCCCGCCGCTGAAACGGGCCGGCCCACGAGCAGGAAAGAAGTGGAGGAAATATGTACCTGGGTTTAAACCCGGGTTTCGGAACGTTGCTTTAATTAAAAAGTTAGTGATATAATATATAAGCTTAAAGCATAGCGTTGTCCGAATTGGAGTGAACGCATAGAACGGAAACACCGTTTATAAGCAATCTAGCTTAATTGATTACCGTATTAACGTCCGGGGGGAATAAAATGTACGGCAATCCTGTCGGAATAAAGACAGGTTATATTAAAAAGACGTGGTTAGACTCGCTGAAGAACTATATTGAAGTAACCAAGCCGCGGTCGGTTTTTTTGCTGGTCTTTACAGCGCTGGGAACCATGTTTTTGGCTGCTTCCATTTATGGCATGACAACGGCGGTGTTTATCAAGTCCTTGCTAGCCATTACCCTGGCCTGCTCGGGTGTCAACGCCGTAAGCTGCTACGTGGACCGGGATATTGACGCCGTCATGGAGAGGACCAAGCACCGTCCCATTCCCTCCGGTAGGATTGCCCCTCCGGTAAAGGCCCTGATTTGGGGGCTGGCCCAGTTTGTTTTGGCTTTGTTCATTGCTTACAGCCTTAACATGCCTTCTTTTGTTTGCATTTTTTTGGGTATGCTCGGCTATGTTGGTATTTACAGCCTCCTTTTCAAGCGTAAAACCGCCTGGAATATAATTCTGGGCGGGTTTAGCGGCGGGTTGCCGGCCATGTTCGGCTGGACCGCCGTAGCCGGGCGAATAGAACTGCTTCCCGTACTGGTCAGCTTGCTGGTGGTGCTGTGGATTCCCAACCATATCTGGAACCTGGCCATATTTTACAAGGACGACTACCGTAAGGTGGGCGTGCCCATGCTTCCGGTGGTTTGCGAAACCAGGCGTACCCTGTTTTATATTTTAGCTACCGTGCTTGCCATGTTCGCCCTTTCCGTTTGGATTTACTTTGCCGGCAACCTGGGCGCCTTTTACCTGGTCGTGGCTGTTGTTTGCGGGCTGGCCATAACTGCGGGGAACATGTTCTTGTTGTTTAACACCGAGCAAAAACGGTTTTGGCTGCTGTATAAGCTTTCCAGCCCTTATCTTTTTCTGCTGTTCCTGGCTATGATGTTAGATGTATATTTATAGTGAACCTCCCCCGGGACAAGCCCAGGAGCTTCGTCCCGAAGGTTTCTCACGTCATCGGAAAGCCGCCCGCTAAAGCACGGGTCTTACGCTTTCCTCGTGAGCTACATCCCGGCATTTGCCGGGAAGGCCCGGTC
>ENA-OSAF01000316-OSAF01000316.1-marine-sediment-metagenome-genome-assembly--contig:-NODE-316-length-16220-cov-21.861924_pt1 | contig 16220 bp, 16 predicted proteins | sample MGYA00237872_ERZ529318 | MGnify/ENA primary metagenome ERZ529318 (study PRJEB26369, sample SAMN03142813) | marine sediment metagenome | biome: marine; feature: borehole; material: sediment... | reverse complement strand
CGGTGGTGGCGTCGGTGAGCACTATCACCGGCGTGCGAAACCTTTCGGCCAGGTTGAACGCTTCCACCGTAAGTTCGAAGCATTCCTGCACCGAGGCGGGGGCCAGCGCCACGATGCTGTGGTCGCTGTGGGTGCCCCAGCGAGCGGTCATGATGTCGCCCTGGCCCGGCTGGGTGGCGATGCCCGTGCTGGGCCCGAATCTTTGCACGTTAATGATGACGCAGGGCACTTCGGCCATCACGGCGAAGCCGATATTTTCCTGCATCAGCGAAAACCCGGGCCCGCTGGTGGCGGTGAAGGATTTCATGCCCCCCAGGCTGGCGCCGATTACGGCTGCAATGCTGGCCAGCTCGTCTTCCATCTGCACGTATATCCCGCCGTGCCGGGGCAGCAGGTCCGAGCACAGCTCGGCGATTTCGGTGGCCGGGCTGATGGGGTAACCGGCAAAAAAGCGCGCTCCTGCAGCGATGCCGGCCAGGGATACGGCTTCATTACCCTGCAGAAATCGCGTCTGTGTCAACGTCTTTCACCTCCACGGCAAAGTCCGGGCACCTGTGAAAGCAAAGGAAGCAGCGGGTGCACTTTTCCGGCCGGCGCGCATACGGGTACCCGTCATCTCCGGTTGCAATGACCCGGCGGGGGCAGAAGTGGCTGCAAATACCGCACCGCTTGCAGCGTTCAGTATTGAATTGAAAAATAAAGCTTCCGGCGTCGACGACCATACCAGTCCTCCCAAACATCAATTTAATTTAAATATTCTGGATCTGTTCCTCATTTCCTTTAAATAGTTATGGGCGTGCTGTGAGTAATATCACGCTCCCCGCTGCAGCCGGTCATGCGAAGCGCCGGGTAATAATGTTGGCTCCGGCTTTGCCTTGACCCGGACTGGTGCCCGGCCCGGCCGTTACGCCGGCGGAAGGAATAAAATCAAAACTGTGCAGGTTAAAAGGTTACCTGTGCCGAAATTATGCACAGGTGATGACATTGAAAGAATTGGTACGAAAAATCGCCCGCCGCAAGCCGGACCTGATAGGAAAAGAAAATTACCTGGTTTCGGCGGTGCTGCTGCCGCTGGTGGAGCATGAACGGGAAACGGAAATCCTGTTTGAGGTACGCTCCCTGCAGCTGGAAAGGCAGCCGGGGGAAATTTGTTTTCCGGGCGGAAGGGTGGAGGCCGCCGAGCTGGCCGACCCGTCGCGGGCCGCGCTGCGGGAAGCGGCGGAGGAGCTGGGGCTGTGCCAAGCTGATTTCCAGCTGCTGGCCCCGCTTGATTTCCTGGTTACCCCGATGGGGACAATTATTTACCCCTATGTAGGCAGGGTGCTGCACCCCGAGCGCATTGTGCCCAACAGCAAAGAGGTGGACAGCGTCTTTGCGGTGCCCTTGTCTTACCTGCTGGCGTATAAGCCCGGGGTCAGCTACGTGGATGTGGCCACCCGCTACGGGGATGATTTCCCGCTGCACCGGGTGCCGGCCAGGTACAGGGGCGGCTGGCAGAAGCGCTGGTCTTACCCCACCTACATTTACGAGTACAAGGATTACTTTATTTGGGGTATGACGGCCATCATCCTGCATCACTTCTTGTCCCGCTTGCTTCGGTAGGCAATGCGCCGGCGCTTACCCGTACAGGTGGCAGGCCACCAGGTGGCCGGACCCCGCGTCCTTCAGTTCGGGCGGGTGTTTTCGGCACTGGGGCATGGCTTTGGCGCAGCGGGTGTGAAAGCGGCACCCGGCGGGCGGGTCGATGGGGCTGGGTATGTCCCCGGCCAGGATGATGCGCCGCCGGGCCGCCTCCGCTTCCGGGTCGGCAATGGGCACGGCCGACAGCAGCGCCAGCGTGTATGGATGCAAGGGGTGCTGGTACAGCTCGCTGCTGGGTGCGATTTCGACGATCTTACCCAGGTACATGACAGCCACCCGGTTGCTGATGTGCTTGACCATGGCCAGGTCGTGGGCAATAAACAGGTAAGTTAATTGCAGTTTTTCCTGCAGTTCTTCCAGCAGGTTAACTACCTGGGCCTGGATGGACACGTCTAGGGCGGAAATGGGCTCGTCGGCAATAATAAAGCTCGGTTCCGCCGCCAGCGCTCTGGCGATGCCGATGCGCTGCCTTTGTCCCCCGCTGAACTCGTGGGGGTAACGGTTGGCATGTTCAGGATTTAGCCCCACTATTTTCAACAGCTCGTGGATCCTGTCCTTGCGTTCCGCCGGGCTGGCCAGACGGTGTACTTCCAGCGGCTCGGCAATGATGTCGCTGACGGTCATGCGCGGGTTCAGCGACGCGTACGGGTCCTGGAAAATCATCTGCATTTTGCGGCGCATGGGTTTCAATTCTTTCTCGTCCAGGCCGGAGATGTCCCTGCCCTCGAAAAAAATCCGTCCCTCCGTGGGGTTGTACAGGCGGATGACGGTTCGCCCTACGGTGGTTTTACCGCTGCCGCTCTCGCCCACCAATCCCAGCGTTTCGCCCCTGCGCACGTTAAATGTGACACCGTCGACGGCGCGCACGTATTTTACCCGGCTTTTGCCTATTCCCCTCCGTATACGGAACCATTTTTTCAAATCCACTACTTCCACTAAATTGCCGGCTTGCAGCATTTATCCCACCCCCTGATGCCCCGGCTGTTCTTCTTCGTTTACCGGTAGGACGCGCTTGGGCGCTTCGGGGTGCAGCAGCCAGCAGGCGGCTTTGTGCCCGTTGCCCAGGTCCGTGAAGCCGGGCCGCCGGTCGAGGCAGATGCGCATGGCGTACCGGCAGCGCGGGTTGAAGGCGCAGCCCCCGGGCGGTTCTAGCAGGTCGGGGGGCTGCCCCGTAATGGGAACCAGCCGTTTTTTCTCCCGGGCGTCCAGGCGGGGTACCGATTTCAAGAGGCCCCACGTATAGGGGTGCTTGGCACGGTAGTAAATGTCTTTAATGTTGCCTGATTCCACTATCTTACCGCCGTACATGACCACCACCCGGTCGGCCAGCCCGGCCACCACGCCCAGGTCGTGGGTGATGAGGATGATGGACATGCTGAACCGGCTGCGCAAGTCCTTTAACAGTTCGATTATTTGCGCCTGTATGGTAACGTCCAGGGCGGTGGTGGGCTCGTCGGCGATCAATAGTTTGGGGTTGCAGCTCAGGGCCATGGCGATCATGACCCGCTGGCGCATGCCGCCGCTGAATTCATGCGGGTACTGGGACAGCCTGTCCGCCGGGTTGGGTATGCCCACCAGGTTCAGCATTTCCACTGCTTTTTCCCGCGCTTCCCTCTTACTTACCCGCTGGTGACGGCGTATTGACTCGGTCAGCTGGTAGCCGATGGTCAGCACCGGGTTCAGCGACGTCATGGGGTCCTGAAAAATCATGGCTATTTCCTTGCCGCGGATCCTTTGCATTTCTCTGCTGGAGAGCTTAAGTAAATCAACGCCGTTAAACAAAATGGAACCGGCCGTTATTCTCCCGGTTTTGGGTATCAATCGCATGATGGAAAGGCTGGTTACGCTTTTTCCGCATCCCGACTCGCCAACGATGCCCACCGCCTCACCGGGCCAGACCTCGAAGTCCACGTCGTCCACCGCCTTGACCTCACCGGCGTAGGTGAAGAAGGATGTTTTCAGGCCCCTCACTTCCAGCAGCGGTTTCTTTTGCTCTTCCTTATGCATGATTATTTCCCTCCCGTATTATTTGCGCATGCGCGGGTCCAGCGCGTCGCGGAGACCGTCCCCCAGGAAGTTGAAAGCCAGCATAGTAACGCTGATAAACAGGGCGGGAAAAAAAAGCTGCCAGGGATACGACCTGATGGCCTGGTAACCTTCCGACGCCAGCACGCCCCAGCTGGCCACGGGCGCCGACACGCCCAGTCCCAGGTAGCTTAAAAAGGCTTCGGTGAAGATGGCTTCGGGGATGACCAGCGTCATGGTCACGATAATGGGACCCATGGCGTTGGGTACCAGGTGGCGCCAAATGATGCGGCCGGTACCCACCCCGGTGACCCGGGCTGCCAGGATGAATTCCCTTTCTTTCAGGCTTAAAATTTCCCCGCGCACGATCCTGGCCATGTTTAGCCAGTAAACGATGCCCAGGGCGATAAAAATGGTTTTCAGTCCCGGCTCCAGGATCACCATCAGCAAAATGACGTACAGGACAAAAGGCAGGCCGTAAAGGATGTCCACGATGCGCATCATGACGTTGTCCACACGGCCGCCGAAAAACCCGGCCACGGCCCCGTAAGTAACGCCTATGCCCAAGCTGATCAGGCTGGTGACGAAACCGATGGCCAGCGATATCCTGGCACCGTAGAGCACCCGGGTGAGCAGGTCCCGGCCCAGGTTGTCGGTGCCGAACCAGTGCTTGGCGCTGGGCGGCTGGTTTGTTTCCATCAGGGACTGGTCCGAATAGCTGTAGGGGGATAGCACGGGGCCGACTGCGGCCGTAACCAGCAGGAAAGAAATGATAACCAGGCCGGCCATGGCCAGGCGGTGTTTCTTTAACCGGCGCCAGGCGTCCTGCCAATAAGTGGTGCTTGGCCGGATTATTTTTTCCGGGTTCGCTTTTCTGGTTACGGGCTCAAAATCCAACTGTGGGACAACTTGCACGCTATCACTCCTTCCCGCCGGCGACCTTGATCCGGGGATCCAGGTAGGCATAGGCTATATCCACCAAGAAGTTGGCTAGCAGCAGGATGATGCTGTAAAATATAGTGACCCCCATGATGGTGGTGTAATCCCGGTTGGCGATACTGGTGACGAAGTGGCGGCCCATGCCGGGAATGGCGAATATCCTTTCCACCACGAAGCTGCCGGTAAGGATTTGGGCGGTTAGCGGGCCGAGGTAAGAAAAAACCGGCAGAAGGGCATTTTTCAGAGCGTGTCTGTACACCACCAGCCCGCCGGAAAGGCCCTTGGCCCAGGCGGTACGTATGTAGTCCTGGGCCAGCACTTCCAGCATGGTGGAACGCACCATGCGCGCGATAAAGGCGGTGGGAAGGGCCGAAAGGGCCAGGGCCGGCATGATGACTTGCTGCGGGCTGCCCCAGAGGGCCGCCGGCAGCCAGCCCAGCTTATAGGAAAAAACAAAAATGAAAAGACTGGCCAGGATGAAGCTGGGCACGGAAAAACCTATGGTGGCCAGGAACATCACCAGGTTGTCCTGCCACTTGTACTGGTTCATGGACGCGATAATGCCGGCAGTGATCCCGAATATGACGGCTATGCCGAGGGCGATGCCGCCCAGCGTGGCGGAAACGGGAAAGCCGTTGTTGATAATATCGTTGACCGTCATGCTTTCGTACTTGAAGGAAGGTCCCAGGTCCCAGCGAGCAAGGTGCGCCAGGTAGTCAAAGTACTGCTTCCACAGCGGCCAGTCCAGGTGGTAGCGCGCGTTGATGTTTTGCAAAATGGGCGGGGGCAGCTCCTTTTCGCTGGCAAAGGGCCCGCCCGGAATGCAGTGCATTAAAACAAAGGTCAAGGTTGCTATTACCAGCAGGGTAACCAGGATGGCCAGCAGCCGTCTGATTGTGTATTGAAGCAATGTATCTCGCCTCCCACCAGCAGGAAAGATCAATCAAAAAAGTTTGCCGTCAATATTAGAGGTATGCGCAAATTGCGCATACCTCCGGCACATTAAAGCGCAACCTGTTTTAATGTTTGGCGATCCAGGCGTATTTAAAGTCGGGAGGACCGAGGGGGTTCCAGTAGGTGTCCTTCACGTATTCGTGTTCACAAACCGCGTGCGAGTAGAAGTAAATGGGCATGATGGCCATTTCGTCCATCAGTATTTTCTCGGCCTTGTGCATAGCCTCCATGCGCGCTTTTTGATCGCCGGTGGACTTGGCGGCGGCGATCAGCTGGTCGTATTCAGCATTGCTCCATTTGCCGTCATTTTGCAGGTTGGTGGAAACGTACATATCCAGGAAAGTCATGGGGTCAAAGTAATCGCCGATCCATCCCGCGCGGGCTACATGGAAATTGCCTTCATCGCGGCTGTCCAGGTAAACCTGCCACTCCTGGTTGGTGAGAGTGACGTTTTCAATGCCCAGGTTCTTCTTCCACATTTCCTGCACGGCTTCGGCTATGATCTTGTGGTCCTCGCGGGTGTTGTAAAGGATGGTAATGGGCGGCAGGCCCTTGCCGCCGGGATAACCGGCGTCGGCCAGCAGCTGCTTGGCCGTTTCAATATCGTTGTCCTTGAAGTAGTCCCCGCCGATTTCGCGGAAGTCGGAGCCCGGCTCGGCGTCGGGAATACCGTACGGCACGTAGGCCAGGGCGGGCTTTTCGCCGCGTTTGGTAATTTTTTCTACAATAGCCTGGCGGTCGATGGCCAGCGCCAGCGCTTTCCTCACCCTGACATCGTCAAAGGGCTCTTTCTTGGTATTAAAGATGTAGTAGTACACGCCCAGGTAGGGCTTGATTTGCAATTTGCCTTCCTGCTTTAGGCGGGGGATGTCGTTTATGGGCGGCTGTTCGATGCTGTCCAGCTCGCCGTTCTCCCACATGGTCAGGTAAGTAGATTCTTCTTCCACCATGGTCAGCACGACTTTATCCAGCTTGACGCTGTCGGCGTCCCAGTAATTTTTGTTCTTGACCAGTTCTATCTTGGCCTGGTGTTCCCACTTGTCCAGTACGAAAGGACCGTTGCAGACCAAGGTTTCCGGCGAGTTGGCCCAGTCGTCGGGGTGGGCTTCCACTGTGGCCCGGTGCAGCGGGAACAGGGTATAGAAGCTGGTCAGGCTGAGGAAGTAAGGCGCCGGTGCTTCCAGGGTCACTTCCAGGGTTTTCTCGTCCAGGGCTTTGACGCCTACCTGGTTCGGGTCGGTTATTTTGCCTTCATTGAAAGCCTGACCGTTTTTGATATAGTACAGCTGGTAGGCATATTCGCTCAGTGTATCGGGATCAAGCGCGCGCTTCCAGGCGAATTCGAAGTCATGGGCCGTAACGGGGTCGCCGTTGCTCCACTTGGCGTCCCGCAAATGGAATGTATATGTTAATCCGTCCTCAGAAACATCCCAACTTTTGGCGATGGCCGGCTCCAGCCCCTTGGCGGTCATGCGGGTAAGACCGTCAAACAGGGCGTAAGCCACCGTTCCCTCGGGGATGCCGGTCATTTTGGCGGGGTCCAGGGTTTCGGGTTCAGTGCCGTTGTTGTAAGTCAGTACTTGCTCTGCTGCCATGCCGCCGGTACCCGGCACACCCTGCTGCTTTTCTTCGCTGCCGCCGCCACCGCCGCAACCGGCCAGAGTAAGAGCGGCCGCCAGCAGTATACCAATCAGCAGGGTGAGTGACTTTTTGCCCATTTCCAAACGACCTCCTTTAAATAAGTTTGAATTTATCCCTTTAGTTAACTAGTTATGTTGATTGGCACCTCCTCTGACATATAGTATTAACAATTATAAAAATTCAACAGTGATAGTTATCTTCCTTTAATTTTTGACCCAAGTTTGGCGACAATTTTTTACAGTCAAAGTATATCAAGGCCTTCAGGCCTGTGGATAACTTTTGTAGTCACGAACTATATTTGATGCGGTATTAAGTCAATTATCACGCGGCTTTTAGAGGCTGATTATTTGTATTCGGGACTACAATTTTACGAATCGAGCCTTAGGAAGCGGCGGGCCAGCTGGGCCAAAGAACCCCTTACCTATGCCCCGGGAAAGGATGATAACTGTGAATAATTTATTTGAAACTACCGCGCCCCCACCCGGGCCGCACATGTTTTACATGCCCCCCAAGAAATATGGCGTTGGAAAATGAACGTAGCCCGGGCCATGGGCAATAGCGGTGATCCATTGTATATTACCCGATTTGGTCCGGGCTTTCCGGGAAAACGCCGATGAAAGGGTAAAGGGCATGTCGGCCTGGGCCCTGGGTCGTATTGGGGGATCGAAAGCCAAAGAGGTCCTGGAAAGTTTTGTCGGCGAAAGCGCAGGATTGGTCAAGCGGGAAGTTCTTGATGCACTAAATCGTTGTTAACTGCCGATGTTATGAAGCCTGCCATTTCCACTCCCTTACCCGTTAACATTCATTTAGAATTCCGCACAGGTACTGGGCCAATTTTTTCTTGTGCTCTAGATTGGCCTGGCGAAGAATCATTACCCGCTGGGCCTGGGGAGAACCTGCACCATGCATACTTTCAACCTGCGCCGTGCCGCCGGTCATGTTTTCTATTAACCGGGCAACTCTAATGCGATATTCGGCTGGGACTTGGTCAACTCCCGTAAAATACTTTTTAACATATTTACCGATTTCTTGATGGTGCAAATCTTTTTCAGCGGGCAATGTAGCAATGAGCCCTCCGGCTATGTCATGAGCCAAACGTCCGATTTCATATATATAACGGCTAACATTTTGTTTTACGACGTTAGCCAGCATGGTGTCAACCAGATATGCTCCGGATTTAGTTGGACGTCCCTCGGCGGAACACGCAATTGATCCGCCGTAAAGGGTTTCGACTAAATGAATCATTTCGGTGATTTTATCACGTATGTGGGAAGCTTTTGCCACCCCGTTATATTCAGCGAGGGTCGCTACGGCCCCGATAACTACATCGCTTACTCCACCCTTACAACCACCGTAATTTTGCCGGTGGTAGGCAGCAAAACGCTCAACCAGCATTCCCGTGAACTGGTACTCCCCGGCCATAAATACCCGATCCCAGGGCACAAATACGTTCTCCAGCACGGTAAGCGCCTCACCGCCTACAATTCCGTACCTGGCATTACCCTGGTCTATTTCCCCACCCAGCTTCCTTTCATCGTTTGTTTGGCGGCCAAAAATATGAATTACGCCGGGAGCATCAGTGGGAACTGCACAGGCGACGGCATAATCACGGTCCTGTTCACTCATAGCTACAGTGGGCATTATAAGCATTTCGTGGGAATTGACGATGCCGGTCTGGTGCACCTTGGCCCCCTTTATAATAATTCCGTCGTCGTTAGTGCTAACTATATGCACGTACTGGTCTGGATCCGGTTGCTGGCTGGGCCTTAAACCCCGGTCCCCCTTGGGATCAGTCATGGAACCGGCGGAAACCAAGTCATTTTCCTGAACATAAAGGAGAAATTTAAGGAACCTTTGGTGATAATTTGTTCCCAGTGCCTGGTCCATCTCATAGGTGGTTGAGTAAAGAGCATTTAAAGCATCAAAACCAACGCACCGCTGGAAACAACTGCCCGTACGCTGGGCAATCATGCGCAGCATTTTCACTTTTTTAATTAAATCTTCAGTGCTCTGATGAATGTGAGTAAAGCGGTTTATTTTTTTACCGGTCAGGTGCGAAGTGGCGGTAACCAGGTCCTCGAACTGAGGGTTATGAGCCAGGTCATAGGTCAGGGCAACTGCGTTAATATGAGGTTTTAACAGGGGGTGTTCAGTAATATCCTCGATTTTCTCCCCCAAAGCATAAACATTAATTTTCAGTTTGCGCAGGCTATCGATATATTCCGCGCCGGTCTTCATAACAGTCCTCCTTAATTTGGTTGAATTTTTCAAAATTTAAACGTAAAGATATGTCCACCATGAATAAAAATATTAAGTAATTGATCACTTGATTATATTTATTACTTATATTACTTAAAAGCTTTTTTAATTAAGGAAAAAGAAAATTTCTATTAAACTCGTTGAAGCAAAATATCCTTTATTGTTAACCTGGGACGGGGAGGGGGGTCCTGATCGGGAAAACCAACCGGCAACAACGCAACAACCACTAGATTATCATCGAGATTAAGTAATTTTTTGACTGCCTTTTGATTGAACATCATAATCCAGCAACTACCCAAACCCAGGTCTGTTGCCCGTAGAACCATGTGTTCAATGGCAATGGCCGCGTTTAAGCTTACATATGCCTTGGCAGCATTGCGGTCCATGGCCCGTTGTTTAACATAGTCTTCCATGTTGATATTCTCAAAGTCCGTACCAATAAAGGCACCTGCTTCACGAAGTTCAGCTATTCTTTTTGGTCTTGATTCCACGGCATTAAGGTCAGCACAACAAACAAAGGTAACTGGCGCCCGGGCTATGAAATTCACTCCGAGGGTGCACTCGCTTAAACGCTTTCGCATCTCCGCACTTTCTACTACCACAAACCGCCAGGGCTGGATATTAGTGCCCGAGGGAGCCAGCCGGGCCGCTTCCAGTAATTCCATAATGTAACTCTCAGGAAGAGGATCGGGTTTAAACCTTCGAATGCTTCTACGCTGCTCAATTACTTGCTTTAATTCCATAATTGTTCCTCCTTGATAAAACTTTGCTATTTTGGTACGCGACCATATTTCTGCACTAAACAAAGTTAATCAAGCATAGTTTATTAAACTGTCGTTTAAAATATAAACACGCAACACAACATATAATACCTGGATAAAGCGGTATACAGCTGAGAAACCATATACTGCTCTACTAATAATTGCCTAAATTTTAAACAACAGTTTTAAGCGATTATTAGTCTGTTATTCCGGCCAGGCGTTTGGCGATCTTTTTCTTTGCTTCTATATCATAACTGGACATGATCCCTATTTTCTCCATCACCGGCGATCCTCCGCCGTGTAGTCCTCCTACCTGGGCCACTCCTCCCATGGCGGAGCAAAGCGTGTCGCTCAACATGCGGAACAATCGGTGCTGGTTTTCGGCGCTGATTGCAGGGTTGCGCATGATATATTTGGGCATCAGCGGGCCTGTTTACGGGTTGTAAAAGTCCTCTTCCGGAGGCAGTGTTGCCGGCAGCCCTCCGGCCAGTTCGGCCAGCATCTCATACTCATGATAGAGGTTGATCCCTGCATGATAACGGGCAACATTGGTAAAAACAAAATCGGGAACATATGTGCCTGAAGCGGCTTGTTTAGCCTTAATGACGGCAGCAATGCCGGTACCGTAAACAAGCTCGGCCACAGCAACGTAATTGGCCAGTTTATCCCTAACATGGGGAGCCTTTTCAATTCCATTATATTTAGCCACCAGCGCAGCTAGGCCATCAGACAGTCTGAAACCGCCGGCTTACAGCCGGTATAACTGTGCCGGTGATAAAGGGCGAACAATAAAGCAAGCATTCCACCATACTTATATTCGCCGCACAGGAACACACGCTCCCATGGAACAAAGGTATCTTCAAAGCGCATTGGCCGCATCGATTCCCATGCAACGGTCAATGCAACCCCCTACTTGTTAGCAAAGAAAACGTGTCATTTCCTGTTTTTTAAGCAAATCATCCACGCTCTGGTGGATGTGGGTAAAACGGTTAATTGTTTTACCGGTTAAATGTGATTTTGCAGTCATTAAATCGGCATACTTCGGATCCCATCCGAAATTGATGGTGGTTGAGATAATACCAATTCCCCCCATAAAGCGCGGGTCGTCCCTGGGCACCAACTTGCCGCCCATATAAACATTTGGCCTCATTGAGCGCAGTTTTTCCAGGTATTGCTCAGCAGTACGCATAAAAAATTACCTCCTAATCAAAAATTTTTTGAATATAAAGCGTTAAAGTGGTAATCACCTCCTGGTAAATCCGTGCTATTAAATGAGCTGAGTATTGTTTTAAAGTTCGTAATTTTTAAATAATCGCAAGTTCCATGCCACTTTTAAGTTAAAAAAGCTAATCCTTACTACTTCTTTATTTAATGTTTAGCTATTAAATTAGATTGTTTAAAAAATGAACATCTATTCGTGGTGATAATTCTAAAATGGCTATTGAGACTGCTTAAATAGTGGTATTTGTTTAAAACGAACCGCGTTTAAAACATGCTTGGCACAAAAATTGCTTAAGCTAAAGTTAAAGCTAACGGTTTCCAATCGGACCATAAACTACTTCCCTGCGTTTTTCCGAAACCGCATATACCGAGATCACTAAAAGGAGGAATATTAATAATTGAGAACCGCAGAGCAGTATCGAGAAAAGCTTCGCTCCATGCGTAAAAACGTGTATATCGACGGGGAACTGGTGGAAAGGGATGACCCCCGGTTAATACCGGGCCAAAATGTAGTTGCCGAAACTTTTAATTTTGCTGCAGACCCAAAATACGCCGACTTAATGACGGCTAAATCACACATTACCGGCAAGACCATCAACCGCTTCACTCACATTCACCAGAGTGTGGACGACCTGCTCAAAAAACAGGAGATGACCAGGGTTTTATGCCAGCATGTAGGCGGTTGCATTCAGCGCTGCATGGGTATCGATGCTATGAACGCCCTGTCGGTTGTAACCAAGGACTGTGACCTGGCAATGGGCACCAACTATCACGAGCGTTTTCTGAAATACCTGGAATATTTTCAGGAAAACGATCTGGTAGGGAACTGCGCCCAGACTGACGTCAAGGGCGACCGGATGAAACGGCCACACGAGCAGGTGGACCCCGATCTTTACCTGCGGGTGGTGGAAAAGCGCTCCGACGGGATCGTAGTGCGCGGCGCCAAGGCTCACAACACAATTGCTCCTTATGCCGATGAAATTATCGTAGTGCCCACCCGCTTCATGACCGAAAAGGAAGCCGACTGGTCCGTAGCCTTTGCCGTTCCGGCGGATACCGAGGGTGTATACCTGATTTGCCGCGCCACCGCGCCCAGGCAGAGGAAAAAATTCAAGGCTCCCATCGAACAATACGGCTCCGCGGACTCCCTCACCGTGTTTGACAACGTATTCGTGCCCTGGGAGCGGGTTTTTCTGTGCGGTGAAACCAGGTTCGCCGGCCAGCTGGCCATCCAGTTCGCCAATTACCACCGGCACAGCTACACCGGTTGCAAACCTGCAACCACCGATATACTGATGGGTGCCACTGCCCTGGTTGCAGAATATAACGGTATAGCCAAGGCTCCTCATGTTAGGGACAAGTTAGCCCACATGGTGACCGTTGCCGAGCTGGTTTATGGTACCGGTATGGCTTCAGCAATGAAAGCATATAAGGCAGCTTCCGGCACTTACGTGCCCGATTTCGTCTATACTAACGTGGCTCGCTACCATGCCGGAGTTAATATATACCATGAACACGAAATACTGGCCGATATCGCTGGCGGGCTGCCCGCCACCCTGCCTCCGGAGGGCGATTTCCTCAACCCGACCACCAAGGATTTTCTCAACAAGTATATCATGCGCAATCCCGAAATCAGCGCCGACAACGTGCACCGCTGCTTCCGGCTGTGCAGCGACTTGCTGTGCTCGGCCCACGCCGGAGTAATGCAGGTGGCCGGTGTTCATGGTGGCGGCTCGCCAATCATGGAAAAGATAGGCATCATGAGCGCGTACGATATCAACTCCAAGAAGAAAATCGCCAAGCGCCTGGCTGGAATTGAAGAGTAAATATATTAATGTTTGGAACGGTCCCGCCCCCCTCGGGGCGGGTGCAAGATAAAAAATATTTTAGGAGAGGTGTTTTCAACATGACAATACCTGGCGTAAACAACATTTGTGTAGTGGGTGCCGGCAATATGGGGCACCAGATCGCCCTTTGCTTCGCCATTGCCGGCTACAAGGTAAAGTGTACCGATATCAACGAAGAGATTTTGAAAAAAGCTGAAAACTTTGCCGACACCTACCTTCCTCAGCGGGTAGCCAAGGGCAAAATGACCGAAGAGGTCGCCAAGCAGGCCAGGGCCAACATTTCCTTCACCATGGACCTGAAAGAGGCTGCTAAGGACGCCGACGTGGTTGTGGAAGCCATCCTGGAAAAACTGGACCTAAAACGGGAGCTGTTCGCCCAGCTGGATGAAATCTGCCCGCCCCATACCATCCTGGCTACCAACAGCTCGTTCATCGTCAGTTCCAAAATCGCTCCGGTCACCAAGCGCCCGGAAAAAGTATGCAACATGCACTTCTTCAACCCCGCCCTGGTAATGAAGCTGGTGGAAGTTGTAAATGGACCGCATACCTCAGATGAGGTAGCACAGAAAATTTTTGACCTGGCTAAGGACATCGGCAAGATTCCGGTAATGTTGAAAAAAGAAATTTACGGCTTTTTGGTCAACCGGATTTTGGCAGCAATTAATCAAGAAGCCTTGTATATCTACGATATGGGCGTGGCCTCTTATGAAGACATCGACAAAGCCGTTGTCTACGCCCTGGGCCATCCCATGGGACCGTTCCGCTTGATGGACCTGACAGGCATCGACCTGTCTTACTATATTGGCATGGAACGTTACCAGGAAACTGGCGACCCGAAACACAAGCCGTCCCCCATCATTGTGGAGAAATTTATCAAGAAGGAATGGGGAGAAAAAACAGGTAAGGGGTTCTACGATTACACCAAGAAGTAGCAGCTTAATTTAAGGAAATAATTGCATCTAAATGATAAAGCGGGATGGGCGGCCACACTTGATCATAAGGTCGCCCACCCTTTAAATTGTCTATTTTTGGAAGGGAGAGTTCCTTGTGATAAGCTTTAAACTCACCGAGGAACAGGAGGATATCAAACGTCTAGCCAGGTCTTTCACCGAAAAAGAGATTATTCCCGTAGCCGCTGAGTATGACGAGAAGGAAGAAATACCCTGGCATTTGGTAAACAAAGCTCATGAACTGGGACTAATGAACCTTACGGTTCCCGAGGAATATGGCGGCCAGGGTTTGGACCACATTACCGAGGCAATTATTGCCGAAGAGCTGGCTTACGGCTGCCTGGGCATCAGCGGGACCTTCGGAGCCAACGGCTTGGCACTTACTCCCATTTTAATCGCCGGCACGCCGGATCAAAAAGAAAAGTTTTTAAAACCGTTTTGCGCCAAGCCCCAGCTGGCGGCGTTCTGCTTAACCGAGCCCAATGCAGGATCGGACGTGGCCAATATTTCCACCACAGCGGTCAAGGACGGCGACCACTACATCATCAATGGGCAGAAATGCTTCATCACTAACGGCGGGGTGGCGTCCCTTTACACCGTGTTTGCCACGGTGGACAGAAGCAAGGGCCTCAAGGGCATCACCGCCTTCATCGTACCCGGGGACACACCGGGGTTAAGGGGCGGCAAAAAAGAAAAGAAAATGGGTGACCGGGCTTCCCACGTGGGCGAAGTGATCTTTGAAGACGTGCGGGTCCCCGCGGAAAACATTCTCTGGTCCGAAGGGCAGGGCTTCAAGCTGGCCATGATGACCCTGGACAGCACCCGTCCCATAGTGGGCGCCAGCGCGGTGGGCGTGGCCCGCAGGGCGCTGGAGGAAGCCATCAAGTACTCCAAACAGCGGGTGCAGTTCGGCAAACCTATCTGCGAGAACCAGGCCATCCAGTTCATGCTGGCCGACATGGCCACCCGGGTGGAAGCCGCCCGGATGCTGGTGTGGCAGGCCTGCTGGCTGTTGGACCAGGGGCTGCCGGTGAGTAAAGTTGGCGCCATGGCCAAAATGTACGCCGCGGACACCGCCATGTCGGTTGCCGTAGACGCCGTACAGATACATGGAGGATATGGGTATATGAGGGAATACCCGGTGGAAAAACTTATGCGCGATGCCAAGATTCTCCAAATCTATGAAGGCACAAACCAAATCCAGCGGATCGTTATTGCAAGAAACATTCTCTCATAAAACCTGTTTGCAGAATAATTTAGCCAAAATTTGACCGCAAAGAAATGCAAAGTGCGAAAAGCTGTAATAGTAAGCGCTGCCAGGAGTGTTAAAACGTTATACTCCCGGCGCGGCATTGTTAAAAAATACAAAGTCTGCGCCAAGACTCTTATTTTTTGGAACTTGACAAGGAGGTAATAACGTGGAGTACACAAAACTTGTGGTAGAAAAACAAGAGGGGTACGTAGTAGCGGCAATCAACAACCCGCCGGCCAACGCTTTGGGTCAGCCTGTCCTTGCCGACTTGAATAAACTGCTGGACGAGTGCCTCAATGACGATGAAGTAAGGGTAATTGTCCTGACTGGTACGGGAGAAAAGCTTTTTTCCGCCGGAGCAGACATTACCGAATTCGCATCCATCCAGGCCGGAAACGTGCCCAAAATCAGCGGCCATGATGTATTTTTGAAGATTGAAAACTATCCCAAACCAGTAATTGCAGCCATTCAGGGCAGCGCCTATGGAGGCGGCAACGAGCTGGCCATGGTGTGCCACCTCAGGATTTTATCCGCCTCCGCAAAAATCGGATTGCCCGAGGTCAAGCTGGGCATTATCCCGGGCTGGGGCGGTACCCAGCGCTTGCCCAGGTTGATCGGCAAAACCAAGGCCCTGGAAGTTATGCTTACTGGAGATCCCCTGAGCGCAGAGGAAGCATTGAACTACGGGCTAGTCAACAAAGTGGTGCCTGCAGACCAAGTACTAACCGAG
>ENA-OSAF01000315-OSAF01000315.1-marine-sediment-metagenome-genome-assembly--contig:-NODE-315-length-16283-cov-21.035494_pt1 | contig 16283 bp, 16 predicted proteins | sample MGYA00237872_ERZ529318 | MGnify/ENA primary metagenome ERZ529318 (study PRJEB26369, sample SAMN03142813) | marine sediment metagenome | biome: marine; feature: borehole; material: sediment... | reverse complement strand
TGCAACTGCTGCAAAATAAGAGTTCGTTACATTTGCTTAGTAAAGTCGCGCTAGATAGATAGATATTTATAATTAAGACCAGGCTGTGCCCGCTTTCCTCCACTTTCATCCGGTGTTCCTTGCTAGAAACACAATATATAGTATAATTTACTTATATTTGTTAATGAAGTTAGTGAGACCAGTGTTTAATGAGAAAACAAGATAAGTTTTCACAATCGCTGGGTATTTTTAAGATGAACAGTGGTGATTAGTTTGTATTGCTTTGGAAAAATCGAGCATGATGTGACGGAATATATTCCGTTATTAATTCAAAGGTTGAAACAGGATGATGACGTAATAGCCACTTATCTTTTTGGGTCTTATGCCGAGGGTAAACAGACGCCTGTCAGCGATGTTGACCTGGCGGTTCTTTTTGACCAAAACTTTCCGAGGAAATTTTTTTTTGAAAAGAAATTGGATCTTCTGTTTACGGCAACTTCAATATTAAAAACTGATGCAGTTGACTTGGTAATTTTAAACGAGGCCCCGCCGGCTTTGTCCTACCAGGTCTTGAAAAAAGGAAAACTTCTTTTCGAAAAGCCTGAAACAAAAGCCCAGCGGGTGAACTTTCAAGTGCGTGTTTATGACCGGTACTTTGACTTTAAACCTGTTGAGACTGTGGTACGCGAAGGATTAATCAAGCGTATTAAGGAGGGGAGGTTTGGTGGTTGACAGGGAAACGGTTGAAAGGCGCCTGTTAAAGTTAGAGCAGACCTTGCGTAAATTAAAGAAATTATCTGAAATTAGTTGGGACGAGTTCCCGGCCGGTGCGATATAAGCCGGGGTATGCATTGGGCAAGGGGGAGATGGAATTGTTATACGCGGTGGTGCTGGCCGGCGGCAGGGGGGAGCGGTTTTGGCCCCGCAGCCGGGAAAGCTGCCCCAAGCAGTTTCTCAAGCTGCTGGGCGAGCGCACCATGCTGCAGCAGACGGTGGACAGGTTGGCTGGGCTGGTGGATCCCGAGGGAGTGTTTATCGTCACGGGGATGGAGTACGTGGACCTGGTGCGGCAGCAGCTGCCCGGCGTGCCCGCGGGCAACGTCATCGGTGAGCCCTGCGGCAGGGATACCGCCGCCGCCGTGGGGTTGGGCGCGCTGCACGTAGCCCGGCGCGACGAGCGGGGCGTGATGCTGGTATTGCCGGCCGACCATTACATAGGGGACGCGCGGCGCTTCCGGCAGGTGCTGGCCGGGGCGGCGGCCGCCGCGGCGGAAGGCGGGCACCTGGTTACGCTGGGCATCAAGCCTACCCGCCCGGAAACCGGGTACGGCTATATCCGGCGGGGCGGTCCATATAAAACTTTCTCTGGGGTGACCGCCTACTTGGCGGAACAATTCACTGAAAAGCCCGACCTGGAGCGGGCTGCCGGCTTTTTGGCGCAGGGGAATTACCTGTGGAACAGCGGCATGTTTATATGGCGGGTGGACTTGATCAGGCGGCTGATCGGCGAGCTGCTGCCCGAGCTGGACCGCGGGCTGCGGAAAATTGACGCGGCCCTGGCGGGCGGCGAGGCCGGGCCCGCGGTGGAGGAGGTTTACCCCGGCCTGCCCAAGATTTCCGTAGATTACGGCATTATGGAGCGGGCCCCCAACGTGCTGGTGCTGCCCGGGGACTTCGGCTGGGACGATGTGGGTTCCTGGACCGCCTTGGAGCGGCACTGGGAAACCGATGCCGCCAACAACGTGCTGGATGCCCGGGGCGTTTTCCTGGATACCAGGGGCTGCCTGGTGTCGTCGCCCCGTCACGTGGCCACCCTGGGGGTGGAAGACCTGATCATCGTGGATAACGGGGAAAGCCTGCTGGTTTGCCACAAGGACCGGGCGCAGGAGGTTAAGAAGGTGGTGCAGGCCCTCAAGGAGGCGGGCTACGGGAACCTGACTTAGGAGTATCGGCTGGTGACCGGTTCCCCCGGGTTCGCCAACTTTGCCGTAGACAAAGGACCCGAACCTTAGGGGTTAGCCGGTGCGCCCGCCCGCGCCCGCGTCCGCTGAGGCGGCGGCCGCGCGGAAATACACAGCGGCAAACAGCAGGTACCACAGCGGGAACAGCAAGTAAATGGTCCAGAAATGGGCGGCCTGCAGCGCCTGCCGCCGGGCGGCGGTGGCGGCCAGGCAGGAGCAGGCGTAAACAACCAGTTTAAAGCGCATGGTTTAACTCCGGGGGTAGGTCAAGCGGCCAGGATCATGATGATTCTGGTATATACCATGCCAGCGAAAATAACCAGCAGGACCCAGGTGAGCATGTTCAGGTTGCGGGCCAGCTTGCCCAGCCGGGGCATGGGCCTTTCTTCCAGCAGCGGGCCGGCTAGTTCCAGGAACACCAGCAGGGCGATCAGCACCAGGGCAACGATCAGGCCGGCGTTCACTTTCGACCGACCGCCGAAGGAGCGGTCGTAGTAGTCGGCGGTAACCACCGAGCTCATCATCGTGCTGGAAAAGGCGGCAAAGGAAACGAAGCTGGACATTGTCTGCGGCGGAAAGGGGGGCGAGGAAACCATTTTTATGTACTCCCTGCCGCCAGCACGGCAGCGCAGGGTAAAGGTGACCCGCTCTCCCGCCGTTACGGGAAGGTCGTATATGTACTGGTATTGTTTGCTACTCAGCGGTGCCAGCTCGGCGCGGCCGGAGGCCAGCAACCGGCCACCGGCGTAAAAACGGTAGTCCACGCCGGACTGCACCGGGGCGTGGTTGTTCAGCCTGAAGGTGGCCACTACGGGCTCATCGGCCCGGGGTACCTGAGGCACTACCGACAGGCTGACCGGCGCCGACCCGCTGCGCAGGGTCCCCGCAAAGGCCAGCAGGGGCACGATGAGCGCCCACACCACCACCAGCTTAATGCGCAGGTCGGTTGCTACTTGCAACTTTGTTACAACCTCCGTTTGCACTGTATTTACCGGGCTAAGTAGGGCATGACGGAAATGAGGGTGACGTTGCCTATCCCGTGGATGAGCACGGGGGCCACCAGGTTGCCCGTACGGTGGTAGACATAGCCGAAGACCAGGCCGGCGCCGGTAGTGAAAAACACCTCGGGGACGGAGCGCCAGGTGAGGTGCATGATGCCGAATGTGACGCCGGTCAATACCAGGCCCGGTTTCCAGCCCAGCAGCCGGGAAAGGTCTCGCTGGATAAGCCCGCGGAACAGCAGCTCCTCGCCCAACCCAACGAAAAATACCATGTACACCAGGTCGCGCAGCAGGTTACCGAGGCCGAACGAGGGGAAGGCGGGCGTAGGGGTGATGATGAAGTACTCTACTGCTCCCAAAGGAATGCCCAGCGCCAGCCCCAGCCACAAGCTTTGCAGCACCCGGCGGCGGGGCACCAGGAACAGGGGACGCAGGTCGATGCGCTTGCGGTATGCGTGCACCAGCGCTAGCCCCGTCACCAGTGAATACACCGCCGGGATGAGGTAAAGCTGGTCGATGAAAAACCAGGGCAGCGACGAGGTGAAGAGTATGTACAGCGGCAGCAGTACCAGCGATTCCAGGCAGTCTGCCAGCCGCGGGTCGGCGACCCACAGGGAAACCGCGGCGTATATCGCGATGGACATAAACAGGGCCAGGGTGATGCCCCAGCCCGCGTCCCGGTAAACGAACACCCACTCGCACCACCCGATGCCCCCCACCACCAACCCCGGGGTCAGGCCTTTCCTAAGTGTAATAACTAGTGTATACCGGTTTCCTTTGGCTTGTTCCAACATGCTACCTACTGCAGCACCCCTTCTCAGCGCCTGCGTGCCTGCACCGCGCGCCGCCGCACCTCCCGCCACCCGTGGGTCCGCGCCGCGGTATCGCTTTACCTCCCTATGACGCCCGCGCTCCTACGCCGCCGAACTTGCGGTGCCAACGCTTCCGCGCTCCCGGGTAGCCGTACTCTCCCGGCACCCGCGCGCCTGCGCCGCACCGCGCCGCCGCACTCTCAGCAAGCAAATGCCCCGGCTGCCCAGCCATCCCGGCACGCCCGCCCGGCACGCCCGGCGCGGTACTCCGGTTGGCGCGGCTAGCTCCCGGGCGCCGCCGGCAGGTGGAAGGTGACGTCCTCTACCGGAACGGGGCTGCCCGCGCGCCGCACCACCAGGCGGAGTGTGCCCCCGGGGCTCCAGTCCCGCCTGACGTGGTGTATGTAAGTAAAAGTACCGCCCGCCCGCACCCTTACCTTTTCACCGGTGGAGACATTGTTATAGGTAACGGCAATGCTGTACAGGGCGTCACGGTTCGTGGGGTTGCACAGCTCAAACTGCAGCACCCACCCCCGGCGGTCTTGCAGCAGGCTGACGCGCTGCACCTCGGGCGAGCTGCCCGCCACGGTCACGGGGCGAAAAAAGGCCAAGACCAGCAGGGCGGCCAGCAGGCAGACCGAGACGGCGTAAAATATCTTCAGCTTACGCACGGGCGGCCACCCGCCTTCTCATCCACAGGTAGATGGCGGCACAGGCGGCCGCCACGCCTAGGCCGGCGCCCAGGGCGGGAAATTCCGGGATGGCGGACTCGGCCACGGTGAAATCGTCTCCGGTGATGCGGTAGTGGTCGTCCGCGGCCGCCGCGTAGGTGGTGGGCGGGGAGGCGCCGGGCTGGAATACCACTGCGTGCCAGGTGCCGGACTGCCCGCCTTTTTGCAGGTCATACTGGCTGGCCAGCACGCCTTCTGCGGCAGGCACGCTTTCGGTGTGCACTTTATCCCCGTTGCCGTCATAGTAGGCCACCAGGTAGTTGCCCGCCTGGAAAAATCCCTCTCCCTGCATGTAAACCACGTGGTCGGGAGAGGCGAAGGAGTCGGCTGGCGAGGTGTGATCCTGGTCCCGGTACGACTCCCACGTGACGTACCCGTACTTGAAGGCCAGCAGGTCGAAGTCGTTTTCCCCGTTGGCGTGCCCGGCCACGTACACGGCGTCTCCCGCCCCGCTTACGGCAATGCCGGCAGGCTTGGCCACGTTGTAGCCGTCTACGGGGTTGGCGTAGGTGAGCATCCACTGGCGGTTCCCCGCTGCGTCATACTGCATGGTATGAATACGGGCGTTATCGCTGCCGCCCATCACGCCGGTCAAGTAGATGCGGCCGGCGTCGTCCAGGGCCATGCCCTTTAGCCCGTTGCTGCCGCCGCTCCAGGCTTCGTCCAGGTAGGTTTCGCTCCACTGCAGTTCCAGGGCGTCGCTGAGCTGGAACAGCAGGAAGGATTTATCGCCGCTGGGCGGGGCGCAGTTGCCGGCCACCACCAGGCGGCCCGCGTCGAAGGCGGCGGCGACGGGTTCCAGGGCGTAATTGGCGGCGGTGGACTCCGCCAAGCCCAGGTTAACTTCGTCAAGCGTTACGCTTTGAGGCGCAGAAAGGCTGCTGCCGTCAAAGGTGTACTTGACGATTTCAATGTCGCGGGCGGTGGTGGCCCCTACCAGGCCTGCGGCGTACACGGCGGAACCGTCGGGGGAAATAATGAATGAACCCAGCCGGGTCACGCTGCCCCCGCCGGGCGGGTACCGGGCGCTGTCCAGCAGGTTGAGGCTGCTGTCGTACACGTACACCAGGAAGCTGTTGCCGTTTGCCGTGTCGTCCACCAGTACAAAGACCTTGCCGCCGGCCACACACAGGTCGCGGAAGCGGGTGTCGGCCGGGGCCACCTGGGCGGTAATGGACAGGCTGCCGGCGTCTACCTTGAGAACGCGGCACCGGTCCTGGCTGTCGTTGATGCCCATGTAGATATGGTTGCCGTAAAGCTGCATCACTGTGTCGTACGTGGTTTGATCAGCGGTAAATTGGGTGTAAACTACGTCCAGCAGCTTGTTTCCGGCACTGTCGTACTTGACCAGGCTGTGTTTATAATAAGATTTGCCGGCCACGTAAACGTTGCCGGCGCCGTCCACGGCGATGTCGTTGGGGATGTCGGGGAAGCCCGGTTTATAATCGTAGACCTTGTGCCACTGCAAGTTACCGCGGCAGTCGTATTTGGCGGTGACCATGTCTTTGTCGGTACCTGCCAGGGAGTAGCCCGCCACGTAAATGTTTTCCGCGGCATCCGCGGTGACGTCCACGGCGTAAAGCTTACTGGCTCCGTTAACATCCGAGGTAATGCGGCGCTCCCACAGCTTGGCCGGTTCGGCGGCGGCCCGCGGTGCAAAGCAGCAACAGAACCAAATTAATACGACCAGGGCAGCAATCCTTTTAAACAACGCGCCATTCGACTCCCGCCGGTAATTTTTTCCCTAAAACTCTTATTAATTACTTGAGATGTAAATTCCTCCCTTATCTTGACAAGAAGTTTTCGTCAAATCCCAATTATAATGTAAAAATTTCGACATGCCCAAAACGGAAATCAAATTAACTTTTACTTAGTGGATCATTCTCGAGGTAATATAAGAGAGGTAATATAAGAAATTTTAACAAAAAAATTTGTATAAAATTTTGTATAAAGTTATAAAGAGAAAAAAGGAATTAATCATAAAAACTAGAATAATATACTAAAAGAGTTTAAGGGCAAACCTCTCGAAAGGGTGGGACGCAAAGCCACGGGCCTAAGGTGCTGTAGGCACTATGGCAGCCGGGTTGCCGGTAATAGTTCGACATTGCCGGGTTTGCTTCCCGGTTTTTATTATTGTAAGGGGTCGCGAGTTTGATTAAGTTCACGATAAAAAACGAGTTTCCGGTTATAGTCGCTTTGTCTCTCATCTTAATACTTGTAATTACTGTGATCAACTGGCAGCCCCTGCGGGTTGCTCTTGGCCTTCCGTTCGTGCTTTTCTTTCCGGGTTACACCCTCATTGCCGCTCTTTTCCCCGGGGCCAGTGACCTGGACGGCATCGAACGGGTGGCCCTGAGCTTTGGGCTCAGCATAGCTGTAGTACCGCTCATCGGGCTGGCTTTAAACTACACTTCCTGGGGGATCAGGCTTTACCCTATTCTGGTGTCGCTAACCGCCTTTATCCTGGCCATGTCCGGGATTGGCTGGTACCGGCGGAATAAGCTGCCGGAAGGCAAGCGGTTTAAAATTCGCGTGGAATTTGATTTTAAGTGGTCGGAACAGTCCAGGCTGGACAAGGTTCTGACGGTACTGCTGTTGGGAGCGATCTTGTTCGCCGCGGGCACTCTTTATTACGTTATCACCACTCCCAAGGTGGGGGAGAAATTCACCGAATTTTACATACTGGGGCCCGGCGGTATGGCCGAGGGCTATCCCCGCGAGCTAAAAGTGGGCGAGTACGGGCAGGTCATCCTGGGCGTGGTCAACCACGAGTATCGCCGGATTAACTACCGGGCGGAAATACGTATGGGCGGGTATTTAAAACACGCCCTGTATCCCATTACCCTGGACCACGAGGAGAAGTGGGAGAAACCTGTTTACTTTAAGGCCGAGCTTCCGCACGAAAACTTAAAGGTGGAGTTTTGGCTGTTCCGGGAAGGCGAAGACCGGGAGCCGTACCGCAAGCTGCACCTGTGGGTAGACGTGGTGCAAGATGAATAACGTGCTTTTGGAAAATGGGAGAACTCGCCGCTCCATGCGCAGGACGACGGAGCTGAAGAACGATTGGCAGCGGTTGTTCGGCCAGGCGGGAAACAGGGCGTTGATCGTTTACTGGCTGTATGGCCTGGCTATTACCGCGGCTGAAATTATAGTGGCTTACGGCAGCGTGAAGACAGGCATAATCCTGCATATATTGCTGCTGGGGGCGCTGCTGGCGCACTCGGCCTGGGTGTTTCATCGCGGGGTCCCCTGGCTGTTCCTGGCGCTGACCCTGGCGCCGCTGACCAGGATACTGAGCTTGTCCATGCCCCTGGGCGGTATCCCGCCGGTGTACTGGTACGTGGCCATCAGCGCGCCGCTGTTTGCCGCGGCGGCGGGCGTTATGCGGGTGGCGGGCTTTGCCCCCGGAGAAGTGGGCTTTACCTTGCGCAACCTGCCCGTACAGTTTCTTATAGCCTTAATCGGGCTGCCGCTTGGTTTTATCGAATTTATCATACTGAAACCACGACCCATGGTGACGTCGCTGGCCCCGGCGGAAATTTGGTTCCCCGCGCTGGTGTTCATTGTTTGCACCGGTCTGTTGGAGGAATTCGTTTTCCGCGGCGTTATGTACCGGGCGGCGCTGAAGGCGGTGGGGGACAAATTCGCCCTGGTTTACGTGAGCTGTATCTTCGCGGTTCTGCACATTACGCACCTGTCGTTATGGGACGTAGTTTTTGTTTTTGCCGTGGCGCTGCTGTTCACTAAAATATTCGCCTGGCAGAAATCCATCGTGGGGGTATCGCTGGCGCACGGCTTGACAAATATCACCCTTTACTTGATTTGTCCGCTAATTTTTTGATGAAATCTTTTCCATGATGTGATACTATTTATATAAAATTACATAAAAAGGAGGTGTGGCCATGATCTCTACCGTAACCACCACCACTACAACAACCACTACGGTAACCACCACGGCAGGTTCGTCATCGCTGGTATCGGATATCGGCCTGTTGGCTGTAATTTCGCTGATCATTTTACTAGTTATAAAAGAACTGGCCGGAGCAGCCGTCGATTCCGGTGGTGAGTTGCAGGGCTATTCGACTGTGGCAGCTGTCGATAGGGTGTTGAACGTCGGTATAGTACCTTTGCTGTTTGTGTTCGGGTTTATAGTCATACAAAAAATAGTGACAATATTAGCCTGAACACGCGACATCACGGGGTGACAGATCATCATCCCAAGGGAAATGACATCGTTTTAATCTGGGAGCCCTGGGCCACAAGGTGCCAGGGCTCCTTTGCAAAGGCTTAATAAGCTGCGGTAGCTAATTGCTAAAGTGCGGTGTTGCCAAAGGGGGGAAGGTTTTTGCTTGGGAGAACGTCCAAGATAACGGCCTTGCTGCTGTGCCTGCTGCTGTTCGGGCTCGTGGCCGGCATCGGCATGGCGGGGGCGGCGGTTGAAGATGATATTGTTGATGAAATATCAAAAATATACCCACATTTAAGCGACCAAGATAAACAATATATCACTCAAGCTAAGAATGAAGTGGGGCAGATTGGGGATGATGAGTGGCCAGGTATTTTGCAACCGATTTTAACTGGCGAAATTATTGGTAAATTAGGTGGGAATGACCAAGCAGTAGCTGGCCTATCCCAAATCCTTATTGATTTAGCAAACATTCAGTATGCTGATCCGGATTCCGAGCCCGGCGTGCTGAAAGGTAATATTAGACATTTTATTAATAATAACAGTAGCACGGTATCCGCGCTGATTGGCACTAATTTTGATGCTGAAGACTTGTTATTATTTAGTTTTGACATTAAGGACGAAGTAATAAGTATTGTTGAAGAAAATCCCATATACTACGCATCAGTTTTGCTTAATAATGACCAGGATGCAATAGACCAACTTATCGAGAATGCATTAAGCAACGCGTTAAACCAGGATGCATGGAGTGAATTAAAGGCTCAACTAACACAATTGGGGTTGGGTGACGTCTCTACTGCAGCCGGTAAATTTATTTCGGTGCGTAATAACTTTCATAATTATGTAGATCGGAATCACAACGCGGAAAAAGCTTTGATAAAGGGGTTCTTGGCGGCAGAGATTAAAGAAGATGGCGGCGGCGGTGGCGGCGGCGGAGGTGCCGCGCCTTCCAAGGATGTATCAGATGAAATTGACGAAGCCGCAGATATAGTAACTAACCCCGATGCCACCGATGAAGAAGTGGCCGAGGCAGTGGAAAAAGCTGCTGACGCCGTAAAAGACCTGGCTGCTAAACTGCAGCAGGGCATTGGCGGCGAGGATGCGGCGGAGCAGGTGGCCGAGGCGGCCGCCGGGCTGTCGGCGGTGCTGGAGAAGGCGGCCGCGCGGGTACAGGATGCCGCGGCGGCAGGCAAGCTGGGCGACGCGGCGGCCAAAGTCATGGATGCCCTGGCCCAGGCGGCGGGTTATCTGGCCGGCGAGGGTAAGCAAAAGGCCGGGGAAAGCGCGGCTAAAACGCTGGTGGCGGCCGCCCGGGCCGTGGGGGGAATGGATGCGGACAAGGCCGCCGATATTGCGGACAAGCTGATCCGCTCGGCCGGCCAGGTAGCCGGTGCAGTGCAGGGCGAAGCGGCCCGGAACGTCGCCGAGAATGCCGTCAAGCTGGCTGAAAGGGTAATTGCCAGGGCCGGCACGGATACCATTGACGCCAATGCGGTTGAGACCGAGGACGGCAAGCCCGTGGTCCAGGTCGACCCCGAGCGGCTGCAGAAAAAGGCCCGGCAGGCCGTGCAGGCGGCCGGTGCATTGGCGGACAAGCTGCAGGAAAGCGGTCTTGTGCCCGGCAAGAAACTGGAAACCAGGGTAGTCGTTGAAGTGCCTGCCACCAGCCAGGCGCGGGTAGAAACCAGGCTGCCGGCGGGAACGCTGGACGAGCTGGCCGGCAGCGGCGTGGATAGAGTGGAAATTAAGACCGAGGTGGCTTCCTTCGGCATCACTCCGGGCGCTTTCGGCGGCGCAGCCGCCGGCGAGGAAGTGGCGCTGTCGGCCGCCCGGGTGGACCGCGAGGAGATCTCTGCCGCGGCCCGCAGCCAGGTGCCCGAGAACAGCATTGTGGTCGACCTGAAAGCCAGCGCCGGCGGTGAAAAAGTGAGCACGTTCGCCGAAGCCATCGAAGTTTCCATCCCGTACATCTTGGCGGAGGGCGAAAACCCGAACGAGGTTACCGTGTTCCTGCTCAAGGAAGACGGCACGGTGGAGCCGGTGGCCGACAGCGTGTACGACACGGTTACCGGCAGGGTGAAATTCTTTACCGACCACTTCAGCAAGTACTTTGCCAAGACTGCGCGTGTGACCTTCGGTGACCTGGCCGGCTGGAACTGGGCCAAGGACGACGTGGAACTGCTGGCCGGTAGAGGCGTCATCACGGGCAGGTCGGAGAACGTATTTGATCCCGGCGCCGACATAACCAGGGCGGAATTCTCGGCCCTGGTGGTGAGGATGCTGGCGCTGCAAGCCCCCGCTGACCAGCCCCTGCCTTTCGCAGACGTGCCCGCCGGCGCCTGGTACAGGCAGGAGGTGGCCGCGGCATACGCCAACGGTATTGTGCGCGGCAAGGCGGAAAGCGTCTTCGATCCGCAGGGCAAAATCACCAGGCAGGAGATGGCGGTTATCATCGCCAGGGTCCTGGAAGCCAGGGGCTATCTCGCCGGTGACGAAAGCGACCTGGCCGGCTTTGCAGACCGCGGCCTCATTGCCGGTTGGGCCCGCGCAGGTGCGGCGCTGGCCGCCAGAGAAGGCATCGTCAAGGGCATGGGCGACGGCAGCTTCGCTCCCACCGCCCAGACCAACCGGGCCCAGGCCGCGGTGATGCTGTACCGCTTGCTGCATAAGCTGTATTAAAAAAATAGCGCGCAGCGCTGCTGCGCGTGCTGTACGGAGCCGCCCCGCCGGGGCGGCCTTTTTTTCCTGCTGCGGGGATTGACCGGCGCGCCAAGGGAAAAAATGTAATACCCTTTTATATCCTGGCGCTTTGCCGGAAAAAGTTATACAATAATAAAGTAAATAAAAATAAAGTAAATAAAGTTAAACAAGCAGTGCTGGTGGCAAAGGCGCAATGTGGCGGTGATTGTCCATTGAGTTTTTCCATGCTGACCAAGAACGAGCTAGCCAGGGTCACGGCCAAGCGGGACTGCTGCAAGCTGGCGGAGCTAGCCGCCCTGGTAAAAATGGACGGGTTCCTGCACATCAGCGGGCGGCAGGTTTCCCTCCAGATAATCAATCAAAACGCGGCCGTGGCCCGCAAGCTGTTTAAACTGATCAAGGAGCTTTTCGGTATCCAGGCTGAGGTGCTGGTACGCAAAAGCGCGCGCCTGCGCCGGAACAATACTTACCTGGTGCGCGTACCGCCCCGGCAAGAGCTGCCGCAGATGCTGGCCCGCCTGGGTGTCATAAAGGAAGATGGTTTTCTCCGGGAAGGCACTTTCCGCGAGCTGCTGCGCAGCGAGTGCTGCCGGCGCGCCTATCTGCGCGGGGCCTTCCTAGGAGGCGGTTCGGTGAACAGTCCGGGCGGCGCCTATCACCTGGAGATTGTTACCAGCCAGAGGCGCCTGGCGGCGGATATCGGCAAGCTGCTGCGGAAGTTCGGCCTGGCGGCCAGGGTGAGCAGGCGCAAGGAGCAGTACGTGGTTTATCTGAAAGAAAGCGAGCAAATTGCCAACTGCCTGAACATCATGGGTGCCCATGCGGCGCTGCTGGAATTTGAAAGCACCAAGATATACAAGGATATGCGCAACCAGGTCAACCGGCTGGTGAACTGTGAGACGGCAAATTTAAACAAGACGGTCAACGCTTCCCTGCGCCAGACCGAGAATATTCGCTTCATTGCCCGTTCTATCGGCATGGATAAGCTGCCGTCTGCGCTGCGGGAGGTGGCCGAGTTGCGCCTCAACTTCCCGGATGCCAGCCTTAAGGAGCTGGGCGAAATGGCCGATCCGCCGCTGGGCAAGTCCGGCGTCAATCACCGCCTGCGCAAGCTGGACCAGATTGCGGAAAGGCTGCGTGCAGCGGCGGAGGCGGGCGGCGGGGCTGCCTGCTCCCCGGGGGGGAACGGCTCGTGAGAAGGGTACGCCATTACCCGGTTGCCGGCAGCACCAACTCCATGCGGGGGTGGTACCGGCGGGTGGGGTTTTTCCGGGTCGTTTTTAATTTCCTGGTCATTACCCTGTGCCGCTACCTACCGTCGCTGCGACTTAAGAACATACTGTATCGCCTGGTGGGGATGAAGGTGGGCCGGGGAGTCTCGGTAGGCCTGATGGCCATGGTGGACGTGTTTTACCCCCAGTACATCTCCATCGGCGCCAACAGCGTCATCGGCTATAATGTTACCCTGTTGGCCCACGAGTTTCTGGTGCACGAGTTCCGGCTGGGGCCGGTGGAAATAGGGGCCAATGTAATGATCGGTGCCAATTCCACCGTGCTGCCGGGGGTACGCATCGGGGACGGCGCGGTAATCGGCGCCGGTTCCCTGGTTAACCGGGATATTCCGCCCGGCGCGCTGGCCTGCGGCGTGCCCGCGCGGGTAAAAAAGGAAAGATTCCGGACGGCGCGGCCGGGCTGATGCCGTGCGAGGTTCCGCGAAGCCCGCTGCGCCAGTTCCGCTGGGAGGATAATGCAACACGGGGGGACTGGCTTTTGCAGTTGCTGGTTGAACTACTGGTTGAATTGTGGCAGCGTCCCTGGCGCTCCAGCTTGGTTTGGCCCATTATCCTGGTCAACGCCGCCGGGTCGGCCTACGGCTATTACTGGTACCGCAGCCAGCTGGCGGAAACGCCGCACCACCTGTGGCCTTTGGTGCCGGACAGCCCCCTTTCTACCACCCTGTTCGCCTTGGCCCTGCTTATGTTCCTGGCGGGGCGCGGGCCGGGACTGGTCGCCGCGCTGGCCTGTGCCACCACCATTAAGTACGGCCTGTGGGCAGTGGGGGTTATAACCCATTACTGGCTGCTGGGCGGACCGGTGACTTTCGTGGAGGGCATGTTGTGGCTTTCGCACCTGGGTATGGCTCTGGAAGGGTTCATCTTTCTGCGCCGGGCGCCCCTGCCGGGCCGGGCGGTGCTGGGTGCCTCGCTTTGGATGGTGTATAACGATTATATGGACTACATCAGGGGACTGCATCCCTACTTATTTGCCCCGCAGCAGGAAAGTTTTGCCATGTTTCTGGCGGGTGGATTGACCCTGCTGGCTATTATTGCACTGCTGCTTTTCTGTAGCCGTAATCATTTTCCCGCGCCCTGAATATATTTGAATAAATAAGATTTTAGGCAGGATTTTTGCTAACAAGCGGCGAACTTAAAACTATAGAGTTTTTCTAATTTTGCTAATATTGACTCTGGAGGATTTTATGGCTATGCGCATGGGTTACGAGCTCAACGTGGTACAGACCCAAAAGTTAATAATGACCCCTGAGCTGCGCCAGGCCATTACTATTTTGCAACTTTCCTCCCTGGAACTGGAAATGTACGTGGAACAGCAGCTGCAGGAAAACCCGCTGCTGGAGGTCAGGGAAGGCGAGGATTTGCCGGAAACGGATCAGGACGCGCTTGCCGGTGAGGAGAGCGGGGAAAAGGAGTCGTACGATATAGATTGGCAGGAATATTTCCACGACAGCAGCGACCTGGGCCTGCCCAGGCAGGAAAAGTACTGGGAGCAGAACGAGTTCAGCTACGAGCAGTTCGTCACCCGCTCACCCAGCTTGCTGGAGCACCTGCTGTTTCAGCTGGGCCTCAGTAAGTGCAGCCCCGGGCAGCGCGCCATTGCCGAGTACATTATCGGCAACATTAACAGCAACGGTTACCTTAATTACTCAATAGAAGAAATAGCTGAGCAGTTGAAGACTACGCCGGGCGAAACACTGCAGGCCCTGCGGCTGGTGCAGTCTTTCGACCCGCCGGGCGTGGGGGCGCGTACGCTGCAGGAGTGCCTGCAGCTGCAGCTGGACTACCTGGGCATCAAAGACAACCTGGTGCACAGTGTGGTGGAAAAGTACCTGCCGGACTTGGCCGAGGGCAAGTATAACCGCATGGCCCAGGCGCTGGGCGTGTCGGTGCAGGACATCCAGCGGGTGGCCGACCTGCTGAAGACCCTGGATCCCAAGCCGGGGCGCAATTTCAGCAACTTCAACGACAACAGATACATCATACCCGATATCGTGCTGAACAAGGTGGACAATGAATATGTGATTCTCATCAACGACGTTTCCGTGCCCCGCCTGACCATCAACAACGCTTACCGGGACGTGCTTAACCAGTTCAAGAGCGACAGCAAAACCAAGAAATACGTGGAATACAAGCTCAATGCCGCGGCCTGGTTGATTAGGAGCATTGAGCAGCGCCGCCTCACCCTGTACAAGGTGACCAAATGTCTGGTGGACCTGCAGCGCGAGTTTCTGGATTACGGGGTTAAGTACCTGAAGCCGCTGAACCTGAAAACAGTGGCCGACATAGTGGGCTTGCACGAGTCTACCGTATCCCGCGCTACGTCCAACAAGTACATCCAGACGCCGCAGGGCGTGTTTGCCATGAAATACTTCTTTTCCTCCGGTTTGGGCAATAACGGAGGAAAGGCGGTTTCCGCCGAGAGCATTAAAAAGGCCATGCAGGAGATCGTGGCGGAAGAGGACCCGGCCAACCCGCTGAACGACCAGCAAATCGCCGATATTTTCAAACGCCGCGGCATCAAGATTTCGCGGCGTACCGTGGCCAAGTATCGCGACGAGCTGGGCATACCGCCCATTCGCAAGCGGAAGCGCTACTAGGGCGGGGCGCGGGCGCACCGGCTAATGCTTGATCTTGATAATGAGCTACAAAAAACTTTTCATAAACGGAAGGCGCATTCAACAGCGCCTTTTTTTTATTGCCAAACTATGCCCGGCATGGAGTTTGGAGTGAGCGAAGGTAGCGGAAACGCCCTTTGCCGAACATTCAGAGGTGCCTGAAACGGCGCCTTGAAAAATTTTATCCTAATTTACATAAAAAAGAGGAAATAAAATTATGGTTAACGAATACAGTATATCATAATTTTATAAATAATGGTCACTAATATATACTATTGAAAGGAGTGGGTAGTATTTATGGCGGTGAGAGTAGGGATTAATGGTTTCGGCAGAATCGGGCGGCTGGTGCTGCGGGCAGCCCTGCGCCGTCCCGAGATGGAAGTGGTAGCTGTAAATCATAAATCCCGAAGGTTACCGGTCGACGATGAGTTTACCAGCAAGCTTGCTCACACGCTTCAGTTCGATTCCGTGCACGGCAGGCTGGATGCTGATATCCGGGGTTACAAGGATGCCATTGCAGTGGATGGCAAGGAAATCAAGGTGCTGGCTGAGGGAGACCCCGCCGCGCTGCCCTGGCGCGACCTGGGCGTCGACGTGGTGGTGGAGTCCACCGGCAAGTTCCGCAACGTCGAGGGCGCTTCCTTACACCTTAAGGCCGGGGCCAAGAAAGTGCTCATCACCGCGCCGGCCAAGGGCGACTGCTTAACGGTGGTCGTTGGGGTTAACGAGGACCAGTATGACCCGGCGCAGCACCACGTCATCAGCAACGCCTCCTGCACCACCAACTGCCTGGCGCCGGTGGCCAAGGTGCTGCACAGGGAGTTCGGTATTGTCAAAGGCCTGATGACTACCGTACACGCGGTGACCAACAACCAGCAGTTACTCGACATGCCGCACCGGGATATGCGCCGCGGGAGGGCCGCTACCATGTCCATCATCCCCACCACCACGGGGGCGGCCAAGGCGGTGGCACTGGTGCTTCCGGAGCTTAAGGGCCGTTTGA
>ENA-OSAF01000312-OSAF01000312.1-marine-sediment-metagenome-genome-assembly--contig:-NODE-312-length-16375-cov-32.803738_pt1 | contig 16375 bp, 13 predicted proteins | sample MGYA00237872_ERZ529318 | MGnify/ENA primary metagenome ERZ529318 (study PRJEB26369, sample SAMN03142813) | marine sediment metagenome | biome: marine; feature: borehole; material: sediment... | reverse complement strand
GCTGGAATACCTGCTGCGGCATTCCGATGCCGGCACCCTGATTTTTTCCAGGGGTTACAAGGATTCCAACTACCTGGACATGGTTTACAAGCTTTGCCCTGAGCTGTACGTCAACATGCCCGGCAGGTTGAACTGCAAGAAGCTGCCCGTGCTCAAGAACCTGGTTTACATAGGCGAAGGTCCCGGTGCGGGGCTGTTTAGCTGGGGCGACATGCTGGCCCTGGGCGAGGGTATCGCCGACGGGGAGCTGGCTGCCAGGCAGTCTTCCCTCAAGCCGGATGACGTTATCAACATCCACTACACCACGGGAGTCACCGGTTTCCCCAAGGGGGTCATGCTGACCCACCGCAACCTGGTGAGAAACGCTGCCAGCATCGGGCAATGCATGCATTTGGGCCCCGACGACCGGCTGTGCATTGCGGTTCCGCTCTTCAACACCTTCGGCAGCGTTCTGGGCACGCTGACATGCGTGGCCTCCGCCGCCGCCATGGTGATGCTGGAATCTTTCAACCCGGTAAAAGTGCTGGAAACGGTGGAAAAGGAAAAGTGTACCGCGCTGCACGGCGTGCCCACCATGTTCATTACCGAGCTGGAAGTGCAGGAAAAGAAGCGTTTCGATATTTCCTCGCTGCGCACCGGCATTATGTCCGGAGCGCCCTGCCCGCCCGAATTAATCAAAGCCGTGGTGGAAAAAATGGGAATGCAGGGCATTGTGGTCACCTACGGCCAGGCCGAGGCCTCACCAGGTATTACCATGACCCGCACCGATGAACCCCTGCAGGTGCGCCTGCACACCGTGGGCAAGGCGCTGGAGGGCGTGGAAGTGAAGATAGTGGACCCGGCGACCGGCCAGGAACTACCCCCCGGTTCCCAGGGCGAGATATGCGCCCGGGGCTACAACATCATGAAGGGCTATTACAAAATGCCGGAAGCCACCGCCGCTGCCATTGATGAAGACGGGTGGCTGCATACCGGGGACCTGGGCGTGCTGGATAAAAACGGTTACCTGCGCGTAACCGGCAGGATCAAGGATTTAATCATCAGAGGCGGGGAAAACATCTACCCGCGCGAAATAGAGGAGTTTTTGCGGACGCACCCGCAGGTGAAGGACGTCCAGGTGGTGGGCGTACCCAGCGAGAAATACGGCGAAGAGGTCATGGCCTTTGTTCAGCTCAAGGACGGGGCCGACGTCAGCGCCGAGGAAATCAGGAAATACTGCGTGGGCAAAATTGCCCGTTACAAAATACCCGCTTATATACATTTCGTTGACAGCTACCCCACCACCGCCAGCGGTAAGGTGCAGAAATTTAAGCTGCGCGAGTTGGGTATCAAAGTGCTGGCTGCCAAACGCGAAATGCCGGGCACGGCTTAGCTATAGGGAATACAACCGGCGCGCCCGCTGGCGGCAGGCCGGTTTAGCTTGTCAAGTTTGGTTATCACGGGAGGAAGTTATGAGCGACCGCTACGATTTCAAGACCATTGAAGCCAAGTGGCAGAAAAAATGGGACGAGCAGGACATGTATGCTGTACGCGACTTCGGCAACCGGCCCAAGTATTATTGCCTGGAAATGTTCCCTTACCCGTCGGGAAAGCTGCACATGGGGCATGTGCGCAATTATTCCATCGGCGATGTGATCGCCCGTTTTAAGAGAATGAACGGTTACGATGTGCTGCACCCCATGGGCTGGGATGCTTTCGGCTTGCCGGCGGAGAACGCCGCCATCAAGTACGGTGCGGTGCACCCCGCCCAGTGGACCATGGACAACATTAACGCCATGCGGGAGCAGCTTAAACAGCTGGGCATCAGTTACGACTGGCACCGGGAAGTGGCCACCTGTCACCCCGGCTACTACAAATGGACGCAGTGGCTGTTCCTGCAGCTGTACCACCGGGGCCTGGCCTATAAAAAAAAGGCGGGCGTGAACTGGTGCCCGTCCTGTGCCACCGTGCTGGCCAACGAGCAGGTTAAAGAGGGTACCTGCGAGCGGTGCAAGAGCTTGGTGGAAAAAAGGGAACTGGAACAGTGGTTTTTCAAGATCACCGATTACGCCGACCGGCTATTGGCCGACCTAAAAAAGCTGGAGGGTTGGCCGGAGAAGGTTAAAATAATGCAGGAAAACTGGATCGGCCGCAGCGAGGGCGCGGAGATAACCTTCGCGGTGGAAGGGCACGATGAAACCATCACGGTTTTCACCACCAGGCCCGACACGGTATACGGCGTCACCTACATGGTACTGGCGCCGGAACACCCGCTGGTGGAAAAACTGGTCGAGGGGCGGGAACAAGCCCTGGAAATCAAGCAGTTTGCCGACCGGGTGCGCCGCCAAAGCGAGCTGGACCGCACCTCCGCCGAGGCGGAGAAAATCGGCCTGTTTACCGGTGCCTTCTGCATCAACCCGCTCAATGGAGAAAGGGTACCCATTCTGGTGGCCAACTACGTGCTCATGGAATACGGCACCGGGGCGGTAATGGGGGTGCCGGCCCACGACCAGCGGGACTTCGAGTTCGCCCGCAAGTACAACCTGCCCATCCGGGTGGTGATCCAGCCCGCAGGCGAGGAGCTGCACCCCGATACTATGGCGGAAGCCTATACCGGCGACGGGGTCATGGTCAATTCCGGGCCTTTTAACGGTACTCCCAGCCGGGAAGGGATCAAGGCCGTCACCCGTTACCTGGAAGAAAAGGGACTAGGGCACGGCCGGGTGAACTACCGCTTGCGGGACTGGTTGATTTCCCGGCAGCGCTACTGGGGCGCGCCCATCCCCATAATTTATTGCGATAAGTGCGGTGTGGTACCGGTGCCCGAGGATGACCTGCCCGTGCTGCTGCCCATGGATGTCGCCTTTAAGCCCACGGGGCGATCGCCGCTGGAAGAGCACCCTGATTTCGTCAACACCACCTGCCCTTCGTGCGGCGGCCGGGCCCGCCGGGAAACGGACACCATGGATACATTCATGTGTTCTTCCTGGTATTATTACCGTTATACCAGCCCCCGCGACGAGAACAACCCCTGGGATCCGGAAAAGGTGCGGCGGTGGCTGCCGGTGGACCAGTATATCGGCGGCGTGGAGCACGCCATCCTGCACCTGCTGTACAGCAGGTTTTTCACCAAGGTGTTGTACGACATGAAACTGGTGGACAACGAGGAGCCTTTCACCAACCTGCTGACCCAGGGCATGGTGCTCAAGGACGGGGCCAAGATGAGCAAATCCAAGGGCAACGTGGTAAGCCCCGAGGACATCGTGGCCGCTTACGGGGCCGACACCGCCAGGCTGTTCATACTGTTCGCTTCGCCTCCCGAGCGCGATCTGGAGTGGAGCGACCAGGGGGTGGAAGGTTGTTACCGCTTTCTGAACCGGGTTTGGCGCCTGGTGGCCCCCCTGGCCGGATCGCTGCCCGCTGTTTCTATCCAGGGAAACGGCAAGCTGGTGGGGGTAAACAAGGAAATGCACCGGATAACCCACCTGACCATCAAGAAGGTTACCGAAGATGTGGGCAACCGGTTCAACTTCAATACGGCTATCAGCGCCATCATGGAGCTGGTCAACGCCATGTACCAGTTTCGCGAGGTGCCCGAAACCGACCGCCAGCCCTGGGTTTTGCGGGAGGCGGTGGACGCGCTGCTGCTGCTTTTGGCGCCCTTTGCCCCGCATATCGCCGAGGAATTGTGGGAGCTGACCGGCCACGAAGGCAGCGTGCACCAGCAGCCGTGGCCCTCCTACGATCCCGAAGCCATCGTGGAGGACGAAATCACCATTGTAGTGCAGATCAACGGCAAAGTGCGTGACCGCATGCTGGTGCCGGCGGACATCAAGCCCCAGGAGATGGTGGATCTGGTCATGCAGCAGGAACGGGTGCGGGAGCTGATTGGCGGCAAGAAAGTGATCAAAACCATTCCGGTGCCCGGCAAGCTGGTGAACGTCGTGGTTAAATAAGGGCACTACTACGCTATTGATCAAATAGACTTGAACGACCAACCAAGGGCATAAATTAGAAGGCTATACGGCAGTTTACCGGGTAATTTGCCGTATAGCCTCTATTTATGCAAAAGCCAGCGGTACCGGGCTTATACAATAAATCTACGTTCGGGTACTATTTACGCCTTTTCCAGGTATTTAAGTATGTAGGCGCAGTACTCTTCAAAATCCGCCAGTCTGGTTTGTATTATGTGATACATTTCCTCTGGGGTTACTTCCGCGTAACCATGCACCAGGCGGTTGCGGTACCCGGCCATGCCCTTAATTTTTTCAGCAAACTTAGAAGGAAGAATTTTTTCCCTGCCCAGGGTTAATATAATGGAGCGGTAGTCAGCCGGGTGGCCCAGTCCCTGTTTGGCCATGATATGCCTTCCGATATCAAACAGGCTTTCTAAGGCCCGGCGCAGGTGATGCTCTGCAATGGCAAAGTTATCCGGATCGGCTAAAAAAGTCTCCCTGGGGAGAACGGCCATTTTTTCCAGCCTGGTTAAGGAACGTTTGATTAAATCGATGCGGGTGTAAACCAGTTCTTTGTTAAGCAAGCTCATGCCTCCGCGGATAGGATTTCTTCCTCCATTTCCCGGTAGTACCTGTCCAGGAAAGGTTTAAAGTCCAGGTAATCCCTAACGGTCACATCTTCAAAATCAGTTCTGAACTCATCATCGGTACAATAAATAACTTTACCTGTGCTGATGACGGTATATTTAAGATAGATGGGCGCTTTTTGCAAAAATAAAAGATCCACCTCTTTTTCCAGTGAAGCCAAAACCTCAGAGACGGTGTCCTGCAAATTTATCTCCATTTCCAGGTTGTGTATGCCGGGAGAATAATCGGCAAAAATTACAGCCAGGTCGATATCGCTATCATGATAATAATCCTGGCCGGCACGGGAACCAAAAAGGTAGCAGCAGGTCACTCCGAATTTTTCAAAAACCGGCTGTAATTTTTCACTTAATTGTTTAATATCCAAAGCAATCACCTCGCTAAAAGCAAAACATCATCACCTGCAACATGATATGGCAGAAGTCAAGTCTTCTTAGTAAATATAACATGCGGAACCGGAAAATTCCAACCCCCATTATAACCTTTGCCGCGCTGCAGCGGGTATTATACATGGCTGCCCGGGGGCGTTCCTGTCAATGCCGCCCTGGCCGGGCTGTCAGCAACTGTTCCCATTCTGCTTTGGACTTGTTGTAATATGATAATTTTTCAGTGATATTTCTGGTTTATTTGCCATGTCTGCATCTTCTTTCTCAAAACTGACCACCGGAATGCGATATGTTGGTGCAGGTGAAGTATGTGGCCGTCTCCCAAAACGGTTTAACGGGTTTAGGTACCCCGCTGTCGATGAGCTTGGATTTTGAGCGTTTTCAAAGGAACTCTAAGAAGCAACCTCCCTTAGCGTTTTGGACCACGTGCCCGGGGCGACATACCGGTACTTGCGGTTGCCGATTACATAGTCGTTACCCGGCACCGCTTTTTTTTGCAGCACATCGGGGCCGCGGCAGCGCAGCATGTGATAAAAGGCCAGCAGGTGCCGGGGCGTCACGTTGCTGTCCACTTGGGTACTGAAAATCCATATCATTTCGGGCAGCTTGACGATTACCCGGGGAGTCAGCATGGCGCCGGCCAGCAGCCTGATCTCCTCCTGCAGGTTTATCGGGCTGTCGGTGTAATTGCCTTCAAAAACGTCCAGCAGGTTCGTTTCCCTGCCGGCCATATTGATGCTGCCGATTACCCGGCTGAGGTGGCACAGCGTCCGCTGGTCAATGGTTATGTAAGCCATGATGGAGCTGCCGAACAAATTTTCCAGCTGAGCAATTAGTTTTTCTCTGCCGTACCGGCGGTAAAATTCCTGTAAGGTGAGCGCATCTTCACTGGCCGGCAAGCACGTGTATACCGGTACGGACACGATGCCCAGGGGCCCGTTGTTATCAGGGAAAAACGTCAGGTTCACCGCTTTTAGCCGGGGGCCGTCGGTCCAGAGTATAATCACGCTTTCCGGGGTCACACCGGTTTCCGGCGCGGCTGCACTCACGGCGGAGCAGCAGTTGCTCCCTATGAACATGACAAGGAGGATGATCCCGGCTTTAACTAGGCGCACTGTCGGCTTCCCCTTTCCGGATCTGGCGGTTGATTATGCCATCAATATTGTTGCCGGGAGCCGCGCCAAATATGAACGGGATGCCTATCCGGGGGTCAGAAATAAAACCCGGTGGGCGGGTTGGTGCTGTAGCTTTTAACGCAGCGCCCCCGTGAGGAGCGAAAAAGGTCGCGGTACAGGCGGTCAAACTCCTCGATGGTTAAGCACATGTACCCGTCCGTGTTGGCCTGGGCGCCGTTGACGAAGAAATCAAAAAAAACGTGGTGGCGGGTCAACTGCACGATGGAAAGCAGGTATTCGTTATAACGCATCATTATCACGCCCCGTTGAAGTATACCCGAAGTTATGCCATTATTGTATTAAAAAACTTGCCGGCGGTCCAGGACCCTTGACAGCCCGGCAGCGGGGGTATATACTGGTAACGATACTTTAATGAGCTAAATAGATAACGAATTAAAGTACAGGGCAAGGGGGCTTTTTTCGCATGAGCAAAAAGCTAAGGCTGGGATTACCCAAGGGCAGCCTGCAGGAATCAACCTTCCAGCTGTTCAAGCGGGCGGGTTTTAACATTTCGGTGCGCAGCCGGTCGTATTTCCCTTCCATTGATGACCCGGAAATCGAAGTGGTACTGATGCGGGCCCAGGAAATACCCCGCTATGTTACCGAGGGCGTTTTGGACGCAGGCTTGAGCGGGCTGGATTGGATTTTGGAGAACGAGGCGGACGTGGTGGAAGTGGCCGACCTGGTTTATTCCAAGCAGACCACCAACCCCATCCGGGTGGTCATCGCGGTGGCGGAGAACAGCGACATCAAGACGGTGCAGGACCTGGAAGGAAAGCGCATTGCCACCGAGCTGGTACGGCTCACCCGCCGCTACCTGGCGCAAAAGGGCGTCAGCGCCTTCGTGGAGTTCAGCTACGGGGCGACGGAAGTGAAGGTTCCGCACCTGGTGGACGCCATTGTGGACATTACCGAAACGGGCAGTTCACTGCGGGCCAACAAGCTGCGGGTCATCGATACCATTTTAGAGTCCACCACTAAGCTGCATGCCAACCGCCGGGCCTGGAACGACCCCTTTAAAAAGCAAAAGCTGCAGAACCTGGCGGTGCTGCTGCTGGGCGCCCTGCGCGCCGATTCCAAGGTGGGCCTGAAAATGAACCTGCCTTGCGGCAAGCTGGACGACGTGCTGGCCATATTGCCGGCCATGAAGCATCCCACGGTTTCGCAGCTTATCAACAGCGACTGGCTGGCCCTGGAAACCGTGTTGGACGAAAAACAGGTTCGCGACCTGATCCCGGAACTGCGGCGGGCCGGCGCCCAGGACATCATAGAATACCCGTTGAACAAAGTTATTCCGTAAAACTTCGTTTAGCGGCGCGTATATAGTATAATCGTAGGAGTAGGTGATTTTCCGAAGAAAAAAGAAGCTGTTGACGAACCGGTTATGGGAGCTTCCGTTTCCCGGAGAGAGCCTTAGAGTTGTTCGGCGCGGGGTTGGAATGAGCGTAGGAAACGGAAGCGCTCTTGGTCAGCAATCTGTTTTGCGAAGAAAAACGCTTCTCCTTTTTATTTTACGGCGCAACCGCGCAAAATATTGTTCAGGGACGCCTGCTGTGCGCATGCACGTTGCGTAGGCACCGGTAGTATGGTAACAAAAAAGCCCCGCGGCAGGGAGGAGATTACGGTTGATTCCGTTGAGGGACAGCGCCAAGTCGAAAAGTTTTCCCGCGGTCAACTTGGCCATTATTGCGCTGAACTTGTTCATTTACTTCAAGGAGGTTACGGTAGAGCCCTACCGGCTGAACCAGATATATTATACCTTCGGGCTGATCCCGGCCGACGTGTTGAACACCGTATTCACGGGAGCGCCGTTGACGCCGGTGCTGGACAACTTTATCACGGCTATGTTCATTCACGGCGGGTGGGTCCACGTCTTGGGCAATATGCTTTTTCTTTGGGTGTTCGGGGACAATATAGAGGACCGGCTGGGGCGCTGGAGATACTTGTTGTTTTACCTGGCTGCCGGCGCAGCGGCCAGTTTAACCCACATCATGTTCAACCCAACCTCCACCATTCCGGTCATAGGCGCCAGCGGCGCCGTGGCCGGGGTGCTGGGCGCCTATATGATAACCTTTCCCCGCTCGCGCATTTTGGCGCTGGTGCCCATTTTCATCGTTTTTACCCTGATGGAAATACCCGCGGTAATATTCATTGCCTTGTGGTTTGTGATTCAGCTTTTCAACGGCGTGGCCTCCCTGGGCGGAACAGCTAACCCGGTGGCCTGGTGGGCGCACGTGGGCGGCTTTTTGGCGGGAGCACTGCTGATCAAGCTGATTGCGCCGCGCCGGGTGAAACGGTATTACTATAGGCCCTAATACAGGGGAGCCGCGGGCACCGGCCCGCGGCTCCCGGCGGGGAGGGAATTTGCCCGCGACTGCAGAATTAATACCGTATCGGCTTTATTTTGACCAATTTACCAGGAAAGGAAGTATCACCATTGGCCAGACAAATCAAACGGCTTTACCGTTCCAGCCGCAACTGCCTGGTTGCCGGCGTTTGCGGCGGGTTGGCGGAATACCTGGGGCTGGATCCCACCCTGGTGCGGCTGGGTTACGTGCTGCTGTCGGTGTTGTCGGCGGCTTTTCCCGGCATCCTTGTTTACCTGATTGCTTGGTTAATCATACCCCGGGACTTTTAAAGGGTTCCCGCGGCGAATTGCTGGCGCAGGGCTTTTTTGTTGAACTTCCCCACACTGGTCTTGGGAATTTCGTCGATAAATACCACCCGGTCGGGCAGCCACCACTTGGCCACCTTGTCTTTAAGGAATTCGATGATGTCCTCCTCCGCAACTTTCCCCTTATGCTCTTCCCGCAGCACCACGCATGCCAGCGGGCGTTCCACCCATTTTTCGTGGGGGATGGCGATCACCGCGGCTTCCTGGACGGCGGGGTGCGACATAATGGTATTCTCCAGGTCCAGCGAGGAAATCCACTCGCCGCCGCTCTTGATCAAGTCCTTGGCCCTGTCGGATATATTGACAAACCCCTCCTCGTCCACGGTGACGATGTCCGATGTGTGCAGCCATCCCTCAGCAAAAGCCGGCTTGCTGCGCTCGGGATCCTTGTAATATTCTTTGGCGATCCAAGGCCCTTTGAGCCACAGCTCGCCCATCTGCTTGCCGTCCCAGGCCACCTCCCGGCCCTGGTCGTCCACCACCTTCATTTCCAGCCCGGCCACCAGCAGGCCCTGCTTGGCCCTTACCCGGTACAGTTCATCTTCCGGCCGGTCTTCCATATAACTCTTGGGCCTGGATACCAGCGCCACCGGGGTGGTTTCCGTCATGCCGTAGGCGTGCAGTATGGGGGCGCCCACTTCCTTGTCGAAGGCTTCGATCAGAGATTTGGGTGCGGCCGAGCCGCCGCAAATAAAGGCGCGCACGCTGCTGAAATCGTAATTTTGCTGCCTGTGTGCGGCCAGCACGCCCATCCAGATGGTGGGAACCCCTGCCGCCAGGGTAACTTTCTCATTGACTATCAAGTCGCACAGCACTTTGATGTCGGGGCGGGCGCCGGGCAGCACCAGCTTGGAGCCGAACCACACGCAGGCGAAGGGTATGCCCCAGGCGTTGGCATGGAACATGGGCACCACGGGCAGCACGATGTCGCGCTCGGAGAGCCCCAGGGTATCAGCCAGCCCCACGCACATGCTGTGCAGGTACAGCCCGCGGTGGGTGTATACCACTCCCTTGGGATCGCCGGTGGTGGCGGTGGTATAGCACATGGCGGCGGGCGAGTATTCGTCGAGGTCGTCGGGGAAGTCAAAGCTATCGGCGGCGCCAGCCAGCAGTTTTTCATATGAATGGACCCGACCGAGGGAGGTGTCGGGCAGTTCCTCCTCATTGGACATGACTACAAAGTGCTTGACGGTGTTGATCTTGCCTTTGATTTCTTCCAAAAGGGGAATCAGGTCCTCGTCCACAAAAATAACGCTGTCTTCGGCGTGGTTGATTACATATACTAGCTGGTCGCTGAACAAGCGCAGGTTCAGCGTGTGCAGCACTGCGCCGTAGCAGGGGACGGCAAAGTAAAGCTCCAGGTGGCGGTGGTTGTTCCAGGCCAGGGAGGCTACCCGGTCGCCTCTTTGCACGCCCAGTTCCTTTAAAACGTTGGCTAAACGGCATACCCGCCGGTAATAGTCGGCATAGGTATACCGGTATATGCCGGAATAATCGCGGGAAACCACTTCTTTTTTGGGGAACAGCTTGTATGCCCGGTCGAGCATGCTGCGCAGCAAAAGCGGGTACTCCATCATAAACTCAACCACACTCCTTTTTAAAATATTTAAAAAATTAACACATGTAAGATAATTTTACCGGCTGATGCTTCCGGTCACAATCCCTTTGGCCCAAAAGGACAAAAAAATTATTTTACCGGTCAAATGCCGGTACGAGATGCTGGAAATGAAAATATGATGGAGTGGGCAAGATAAAGGGAAACCATAGTGACAATCAGGGCTTTAGCAATTTACATGCCGGCCGCAAGGGGTTATAATTGTAAGGAATGGTAATTCCGGGCCCCGGAAACACCGTTATCACAAGGGTATTTTGCTAAACTGTCGAGGTGATGATATATTGACCAAGCTAGCAAGCCTGGTTAGGCCGAAAGCGGTTGCCGTGGTGGGCGCGTCGCCCAAGGCGGGCAAAATCGGCAACACCATATTGAAAAATGTTATCGAGTCGGGATACAAGGGGAAAATTTATCCCATCAACCCAAGGGAAGATCAGATCGAGGGCCTAAAGGCTTACCCGGCCGTAACGGAGATTTCCGAACCGCCGGACTTGGCGGTGATAGCCGTACCGGCGGCACGGGTACTGGAGGTGGCTGAAGATTGCGGGAAGGCCGGGGTGAAAAACCTGGTGGTGATTACCGCCGGCTTCAAAGAAGTGGGCAAGGCCGGGTTGGAACTGGAGAAAAAGCTGGTGAATATATGCCGCCAGTACGGCATGCGTATGCTGGGTCCCAACGTGGTGGGTTTCATTGACACGCACACGCCGCTCAACGCCTCTTTCGCAGGGACTTTCCCCCGGCAGGGGGAAATTGCCTTCCTCTCACAGAGCGGTGCCATGCTGGTGGCCATTTTGGATTGGAGTGATGCAGCGGGCCTGGGGTTCAGCCGGGTGGTCAGCCTGGGCAACAAGGCCGACCTTTCGGAAATTGATTTTATAGAGGAGGCTGCCGCCGATCCTCATACCAAAGTGATTTTGTGTTACATTGAAGACATTGTGGACGGGCAGCGCTTTTTGGAAGCGGCGGGCAGGGCGGCGCGCCAAAAGCCGGTCGTTATCTATAAATCGGGGACCAGCCAGGCCGGCGCGCTGGCGGCTTCGTCGCATACCGGTGCCCTGGCGGGGAGCGACCTGGCCTACGACGTAGCTTTCCGCCAGTGCGGGGTCATCAGGGCTCGCAGCATGACGGAGCTGTTCGACCTGGCCGTGGCCTTTGCCAAGGCGCCCGTACCCCGGGGCAGCCGGGTGGCCATCGTTACCAATTCCGGCGGGCCGGGCATCATCGCCACCGATAACGTGGAGGCCAAGGGGTTGCAAATGGCCCGCTTCAGCAAGGAAACCATTGAAGAACTACAGGAGAAGCTGCCGGCCGAGGCGGGTATCTACAACCCGGTGGACGTGCTGGGTGACGCTAAAGCGGACCGGTACCGTTTCGCGCTGGAAAAAGTTTGCGCCGACCCTAACGTGGACAGCGTGGTGGTGCTGATGTGCCCGGCGGGGGTTACCCAGCCGGTGGAAACCACCGAGGCCATTCTGGAAGTGCGCAAAGCCCATCCCGACAAGGCCATCTTTGCCGCCTTCATGGGCGGGGAAAGCCTGGCCGAAGGCGCTGCCATGCTGGCCAGGGAGGGGGTGCCCTGCTTTACCTTCCCCGAGCCGGCCATCGCCGCCATCAGCGGCCTTGTGTATTACAATGAAATGCTCAACACGCCCGAGGGTGAGGCCGCTGCGGCCCTACCGGGCATCGACCGCAAAGGGGTCAAGGCCGTGTTTTACGACGTGATCAAGGACAACCGCTTGGTGCTGCTGGGCAGCGAGGCGGCCGAAGTGGCCCGTTGTTACGGCATCCCGGCGGCACCCGTGGCGCTGACCGTTTCGCCGGAGGAGGCTGTGGCCGAAGCGGAAAAAATGGGTTACCCGGTGGTCTTAAAGGTGGCCTCGCCGAAAATTCTACATAAGACCGACGTGGGCGGGGTAAAGATTGGCCTTCAGTCGGCTGAGGAAGTGCGCAGCGGTTTCATGGAAATAATGAATAATGTGCACGGTTACTTACCCCAGGCTGTGGTATACGGCATTGAGGTGCAAAAAATGATGCCCCGGGGTACCGAGCTTATCATCGGCATGACCCGGGACATCCAGTTCGGCCCGCTGATTGCTTTTGGCCTGGGCGGTGTCTATGTTAACCTGATCAAGGATGTCAGTTTCCGTCTGGCACGGGGGCTGACGCTGCGGGAAATTGAAAAAATGCTGCAGGAAACCAGGGCTTACACCCTGCTGCGGGGTTACCGCGGTGAAAAACCCCGGGACATCGGCGCCCTGGTGGACGCCATCAGGCGGGTGGCCGCGCTGGTCACCGATTTCCCGGAAATAACTGAAATGGACATCAACCCGGTGTTTGCATACGAAGAGGGGCTTTCCGCCCTGGATATAAAAATCACGCTATCGTGAGGTGTTTTGCCAATGAAAAACCTATTTATTATGGGCAATCCCGCCAGCGGGAAGACGGCGGTGGCCCTGGGCTTGGCTTTGAAATTTAAGGATAAGGGTTACCAGGTGGGTTACTTCAAGCCGGTGGACAGCGGCCGCAAGTCGGCTTCCGGCAAGATACCCGGCGGTGATGCCGTTTTAATGAAGCACGTGTTGTCCCTGGAAGCCCCGGCGGGGCAGTTCAGCCCGGTTATTGCCGGTCCTTCCTACTTGAGCAAGTTCGACCGCCACGCCAATGTCATGGAAGAAATCAAGGCGGCTTACGCGGAGGTTTCCCGCAACTGCGATATTATGCTGATAGAAGGGGCCGTTTATCCCTACGTCCTGGCTGCCATCGGCCTGGACGCCGTCACCCTAGCCCGCGAGTTGGACGCGCGGGTGCTGGTTGTACTGAAGACCGAGGACGACCACACTCTGGACTTGGCCATCTTCTACAACCGCTATTTGGCGGCCCAGCATGTGAACACGCTGGGCACCGTATTCAGCAACGTACCCCGGCCGCTGCTGGCCAAAGCGGAGGGCGTTTTCCGGCCTGCCCTGGAAGAAGCCGGGTTTAAAACGGTGGGCATCATTCCCAGCCGCCCGGAAATATCCGCTCCCACCGTCGGCGAGTTCCAGGAGGCGCTGGGGGGCGAAATACTGGTGGGACAGGAAAACATGGACCGCTTGGTGGAGGACGTGGTTGTGGGGGCCATGACCATGGAAAGCGCGCTTACTTACCTGCGCCGGGCCGCCAACAAGGCGGTGGTGTTGGGCGGTGACCGGGCGGACCTGGCCCTGGCGGCGCTGGAAACGCACACCTCGGTGCTGATCTTAACCGGCGGCCTGTACCCCGATGTAAAGGTGCTGGCCCGGGCGAGCGAAAAGGGAGTGCCCGTCATTCTCACGTACCAGGACACTTATACGGTGATTGAGATGCTGGGCCAGGTGTCCAGGCACATCAAGCCCACCGACAAGGTCGGCATTACCATCGCCCTGGAAAACGTCAACCAGTACTGCGACTGGCAGTACCTGCTCCAAGCGCTGGAATTGTAAAATTGCATGGTGGTGGCCGGTGTGCTTTTTGATGATTACATCCTTGTTTTCGTATGGCCCGCATTATCACCGCCGGCGATTGATGAAATCTTCCACCGCGCGGTTTATTTCCCGTTTCAATTCCTCCCGGACAGCCGGGGGGATTTTTTCATGGACCGGTATGTCGTTGCCGGCGGCCAGCCGGTGGTACTGCACGATGCCGTCTCCCACCAGGCTGCCGTTCTCCGTTACCCGGTAATGCACAATGTAGCTGGGGTCGACGGAATGGTACTGGTCTACTCGCACGTTGATTTGGTAAGACATGTATTTTTACCTGCCTTCCTTTTGGTTTATTGTATCCCCCGGGCTGTGGTATATTAGTTGGTAAGCGGTTTACAAGTAAGGAACCCGAGGAGGTTTGCAGCAGCCACCAATAGGCCAACAAATATTGAAAAACATAACAAAATAGCTACCATAAAATTATGGAACTTTTAACCATCAGCAAAGCGGCAAAAAAGTTGGGCGTCCACCCAAACAGCCTGCGCAACTGGGAAAAGCGCGGCTTAATCAATCCCGTCCGTTTGCCCGGAGGCCAGCGCCGGTACTCTATGGACGAACTCAACAGGCTCTTGCGATCCGGCCAATTGACTGACGGGCGAGAAACAGCAGTGCTTTACGCCCGGGTATCCACCAAAAAGCAGGCCGAGGCGGGCAACCTGGAACGTCAGATAGAACGATTACGCCAGTACGCCCGGGAAAGCGGTTTTACCGTCAGGGCGGAATTCACAGACGTGGCCAGCGGTTTAAACCAGAAGCGCCGCGGTTTAACGAACGTACTCAAACTGGCCGAGCAGGGAGAGTATAAAAAGCTCATTATCGAATACCCCGACCGGCTGGCCCGGTTTGGATATTCGTACATCGAGCGGCACCTGAGGTACTGCGGCGTAGAGATAATCGCCATCGCGGAAAAAGAACCGGAAGACGCCCGGTCCGAACTGATTCGGGACCTGCTGGCCATAGTCACGTCCTTCTCGGCCCGGTTGTACGGAGCCAGGGGCGGCAAAAAAGTCCGGCAGGGGTTTCGGGAACTGATCGCGGGAGTGACGCAAGATGAGAAAGCCGAAGAAGAAAACGGTTAACCCGGAAGACGGTATAAAATACACCGTCTGCGGCGAGTTTTTCCCGGAAGTCTACCCTGCCTTTCGCTCCCAGAAGTGGGGCCGGGGCGACGAAGACCCTCTGGCCACCGAGATGCGCCTTTTTTGCTCATGCACCCGCTGGGCCTTCAACCGGCTGCTGGAAGGCCGTTCCCGTGAAGAGCTTAAAAAAGAAGGCCAGAAGATATTCGGCATAAACTCTCGTTTTTGTGACGATGCCATATTAAAGGCAAAAGCCATTATTGAATCACAGAAGGAACTGCTGGCGCTGGAAATCGAAGAAACCGAAACAAAACTGGCCCGTGCAAAGAAAAAACTCAATCGGGCGGAAAAAGACCTGGATAAAACTGTTGAAGCAAACGACCCGGTAAAAATCGAAAAAGCCGAACGCACCGTACACGGCCGCAAATCGCGGGTCAAAAAACTGAACGATAAACTGGATGAGCTGAAAACCCATCAAAATAACGGCACCATACCAAAAGTAATCTTCGGCGGCCGTTCTTTGTGGAAGCGGGTCTGCAAGGGTAGAGCCGCAAAAGAAGAATGGCGTAAGGCCCGGCAGAACCGGTTGTACGCCCGGGGAGACGAAACCAAAGGCGGCAACCCGAACATCAAGATACATTACCGGGGCGGAGAATACACCCTGTCCGCGACCATTTCCCACCTTTCCGAGCAAACAGGCACCGACAGCAAAGGCCGGCCGGTGATGACAAAAGCGCCGCGGGTAACGGGAAAGCTCTGGCTGCCGGTAAAACACCGGCTCAAAGTGTGGGAACTGCTTCTTTTTGGCGCTCCCTATAACATTGAATTAATCAGAGGCCGGGACGGCCGGTACAGAGTACACATCACATTCACCGTAACAGCGCCTGATCCGGTGACCAACCCCAACCAGGGTTATTTAGGCATGGACACCAACCCGGACGGAGTAGCTTTGGCCAACGTCAATTATTTCGGCCAACCCGAACCCTGGCCTAAAGGATTCACCGTTTTGTACCCGAAAGCGCTGCACAAATTCGCCGGGGAGTTCCAGGTAACAGTACAACCGAACGGTTTTCTCTATATCAAGATGCCGGAGCTTGCTTACAGCCGTGGATACCGGCGCACATACCTGGTAGGCGTGTTGGGCAAAGCGGTGGTGGACATCGCAAAGACTCTGGGCAAACCCATCGCCCTGGAAAACCTGGACTTCGGCAAAGACCGGCTGGACACAAACAGAAAATTCAACCGCACGGCGGCCAACTTCCCGTTCAAAAAGATAATCGAAGCCGTCACGTGCAGGGCATTCAAGGAAGGCGCCGGCGTAAAACCGGTCAGGCCGGCGCACACGTCCACCATCGGCTATTACAAGTAC
>ENA-OSAF01000311-OSAF01000311.1-marine-sediment-metagenome-genome-assembly--contig:-NODE-311-length-16401-cov-22.186468_pt1 | contig 16401 bp, 17 predicted proteins | sample MGYA00237872_ERZ529318 | MGnify/ENA primary metagenome ERZ529318 (study PRJEB26369, sample SAMN03142813) | marine sediment metagenome | biome: marine; feature: borehole; material: sediment... | reverse complement strand
TACCGTAAAGAGTACGCGTTGTTTGGGCGCTTGCGGTCTTGCCCCGGTAATTACGGTTAACGACGAGGTACATGGTAAAGTCAGCCGCAAAGAGGTGACAAAATTGCTACGTAAATACAGGAAACGAGCCGAGGTGAAAGAAATTGATCAAGTCCCTGCAAGATTTGAAGAGCATCCGGGACAGCCGCCTGCCGGATATTGATCTGCGTTCCGGTAAGCCGGCCGGAGAAGGTGTGATGCACGTGATGGTATGTACCGGGACGGGGTGCACTTCTTCGGCCAGCAAGCCCGTGCTGGCCGAATTGGATAGACAAATCAAGCGGCAGCGGCTCCAAGATCGTGTTAAGGTAATCAAAACCGGGTGTTTTGGTTTTTGTAAAATGGGACCGATTGTGGTGGTGCATCCCGGGGAAATATTTTATTGCCTGGTGGAGCCATCGGACGTAAACGAAATGGTGGTGGAACATTTTATTAACAAACGCCTGGTAGAAAGGCTTCTTTACCGGCAAGACCGCGACCGGCAGCCGGTAAGGCGGAAATCCGACATACATTTTTTTCGCGCGCAATACAGGGTGGCGTTGCACAATTGCGGTTTAATTAACCCGGAAGACATTAACGAGTATATTGCGGCAGACGGCTACTTCGCCCTGGCGGACGCGCTGTTGAACAAGCGTCCGGCGGAAATTATCGACATAATATCTGCTTCCGGTTTGCGGGGGCGCGGCGGCGGTGGTTTCCCGGTGGGTAAAAAATGGTCGGTGGCGGCAGCTGCTGAAGGCGCGGAAAAGTACGTGGTATGCAACGCTGACGAAGGTGATCCGGGTGCCTTTATGGACCGCAGCATATTGGAAGGGGATCCGCACAGTGTCCTGGAAGCAATGACCATAGCCGGCTATTGTATCGATGCAACGACAGGATATGTTTACGTGCGGGCGGAATACCCAATAGCCGTGGATAGACTGGAAAAGGCCATAAAGCAGGCCAGGGACGCAGGTTTGCTTGGCGAAAACATTCTGGGCAAGTGGTTTTAATTTTAACATTGACTTGCGCCTGGGGGCCGGCGCTTTTGTATGCGGCGAAGAAACAGCGTTGTTGCGCTCGGCCACCGGGCAGCGCGGCGAACCGCGCCCGCGTCCTCCCTACCCCGCCCAATGCGGTTTATGGGATAAGCCAACCTTGCTCAACAATGTGGAAACCTTTGCCAATATACCGCTAATATTACGTAACGGCCCGGAATGGTTTGCGTCTATGGGTACGGAGAGAAGCAAGGGGACGAAAGTTTTTTCTCTCGCCGGTAAAATAAACAACACGGGCTTGATTGAAGTGCCCATGGGTACTTCCCTGCGCACCATCGTGTTCGATATCGGCGGCGGCATCCCCGGGGGTAGGAAGTTTAAGGCGGTGCAGACGGGCGGTCCTTCCGGTGGTTGTATTCCTGAAGAGCACCTGGATACGCCGGTGGATTACGAATCCCTAAAGGAAAAGGGCTCCATGATGGGATCGGGCGGCATGATCGTTATGGATGAGACCGATTGCATGGTGGATATTGCCAAGTTTTACCTGCAGTTTAGCCAAGACGAATCGTGCGGGCAGTGTACGCCCTGCCGGGTGGGTACCAAGCGCATGTTGGAAATTCTGGAGCGAATTACGGAAGGCAAGGGCAGCATGGAAGACCTTGATGTGCTGGAGGAACTGGGCCAGGAGATTAAAGACGCGTCTCTTTGCGGCCTAGGAACGGCGGCGCCCAACCCGGTGCTTTCCACCCTGCGCTTTTTTCGTGATGAATACGTGGCGCACATCCGGGACAAGAGATGCCCGGCGGGTGTCTGCCGGGCATTGCTGGATTACGTCATTGATGAGGAAAAATGTATCTCCTGCGGCCTTTGCGCCAGGGCGTGCGTGGCGGAAGCCATCCGGGGTAAAGATAAAGGGCGGCCTTACTTCATCGACCGCCAGAAATGCTTAAAATGCGGCGCCTGCTTAGCCAGGTTTCAAGGAAGCAATTTACACGATTAAACGGCTTTTCCCTGCGGGTTTTTTAACTCTCCCACCCGGAAATATTCGGCCATGTCTTTTTCTACGAAGTGCCACGTTTCCGCAGCATTGGTGCGCCAGTTGGTGGGGCAGGAGGACAGCGCCTCCACAAAGGAAAATCCCCTGCCGGACATTTGGTTCTGCAGGGCTTTTTTAATGTATGCCTTAAGCTGTCTGAGATTAGCGATGGTACCCCTGGCCACATAGGCGTCCCGCCCCGTGATGGCCGCTACCATTTCCGGGCCCTGCATGGGGTAACCGGTGGGTACGGGGTCCCTGCCGTAAGGGCTGGTTTCTGTTTTTTGGCCGGGCATGGTGGTGGGAGCCATTTGTCCACCGGTCATGGCGTACACGGTATTGTTGGCTAATATGACAGTTATTTTTTCATTACGGGCTGCCGCGTTCACCAAGTGCTGAGAACCGATGGCGTACCCGCCTCCGTCACCCATGTAGGCTACGGCCAGCAGCTGGGGGTTGGCCCTTTTAATACCTGCCATAACCGGCGTTGTGCGGCCGTGATGGGTTTGCACGCTGTCCACGTCGAAAAAGTCCCATGACAGCAGGGAGCAGCCGATGTCGCAGCCGAAAACCAGGCGATCCTGGATACCCAACTCATCGATTGCCTCGCCCAACGCCTTGAGGATAAGGCCGTGGCCGCAGCCGGGACAAAACTTGTGGGGCTTGGTGGCAATTCGCCAGCTGGTGGGCATTGCCGGTGAAGGCATATTACGGCCTCCTTCGTGATTTCTTATTGAACAATATCACCCGGTTAAGCCCTCGATATTCACTACAACTGCAATTCCTTGATGACCGCCACTTCATCGCACATAGGAAATTTAGGGCAATTGATACACTCTTTCCAAACCTTTTGCGGCAGTTCATCCTTGGCAATAAGCCGGAACCCGCACTTGACAAAAAAAGGAGCATGGTAAGTGAGGGCGAACACCCTTGGTATTTCCAAGTCCACGGCTTCGGCCAGGAAAGCTTCCACCAGTCCCCGGCCGATACCCTGGCGCTGGTAGTTCTCATCTACGGCCAAGGCACGAATTTCGGCCAGGTCCTCCCAGATGACGTGCAAGGCCCCGACACCGACAATGCGGCCACCTTGTTCGGCTACGGTAAACTCCCTGATGCACTCGTAAAGGGATGAACGGGAGCGTGCCAGCATGAGGTTTTTTTCGGCAAAATAAGTAATAAACCGGTGAATAGTTTCCACGTCGGATATTTTGGCTTTGCGGTAAAGCAACTGCGTTCAACCTGCCTTGTCTTTATAAGTTTTCTTCCGCGTAACGGACGGCGTTGCGAAATAAAGGGATGCCGTGCGGTTCCGCCCCATTAAACCTGCGCCAGTTGGGATGATGAAAGGATTCGACGAACCTTTCCGGGTGTGGCATCAGCCCCAGCACTCTTCCGGTTTGGTCGCATATGCCCGCAATGGCGTTGAGCGAACCGTTAGGATTGGCCGGGTATTTCAGGGTGGGCCGGTTGCTGGCGGCATCGCAGTACCTGAACACAACTTGCCCGGCGTTTTCTATTTCCTGTAAAACCGATTCAGCGGTATAGAACTTCCCTTCTCCGTGGGCCACCTGGTACTGCACCATGCTTCCCTGCATACCCCTGGTGAATACACAGTTGGTGTCTTCCACCAGCAGGTTGACCCAGCGGCATTCAAAGTGGCCGCTGTCATTTTGCATCAGAGTGACGCTGATTTTACCAACTTCTCCCCGGGGCAGCAATCCCGTGCGCACCAAAACCTGGAAACCATTGCAAATGCCTATGATAAGCTTGCCGCTTTCTACGAAATCCAGCAGCTGTTCCTTTAAGAATGCGGCCAGCTCCACGGATAGCACTTTGCCGGAATGGATGTCGTCGCCGTAGGAAAAACCGCCGGGGATGGCCAGAATTTGATAGTGGGCCAGATTTTCTGCACCGCTGCGCAGCTGGTTGATGTGCACCAGCCGGCAGCTTCCGCCGGCTTTGGCAAAGGCGTAAAAGGTTTCCTGGTCGCAATTGGTGCCGTCGGTCCTCAATATGCATACTTGCGGTTTCACCCGCCAAACACCTCCTGCATGGGACGGCGCCATGATTCAAACAGAGTATCTGTCGGCACGGCAAAAAGAAAATCTTGTCCTTGCTTTACGGATATTAATTTCTCCGCAGCGGTTCGGCCCAGCAGCAGCCAGGGTACGTTTTCCAGCTGCTCTGCCACGGCCGCCGGGTCTTCAGTTTCCAGCAAGAAGCAGCCCGCGGTTTCATTGAACAGGAAGTAATCCGCGCGGGCCTGTTCCGGTACAGTTATTTCCGCGCCCACACTGCCGCCGAAACACATTTCCGCCAAGGCGGCCAGCAGGCCTCCCTCGCTTATGTCGTGGCAGGCTGTTACTGTTCCGTTCCGGCATGCCCTGTGCACGGCACGCCATACCTTTACCAGCGCGGCGGTATCCACCAGCGGGATAAACGGTGAGCGGCCGCCTACGATGTCGAAATATATGGAGCAGCCCATTTGGTTAATGTCGCGCTTGCCCACAAGAAGGATGCTGCTGCCCGCGCGCTTGAAATCGGAAGAAACGGTGGCGGTAACGTCCTTCACCCTGCCGAAGCAGGATATGCACAGCACGGGCGGGATCTTAATCACCTTGCCGTCCGAGGAACGGTAGGTGCTGCTGAGACTGTCCTTGCCGGAAATGAAAGGCATGCCGGTGACCTTGACGAAATCCACGCAGGCGTCAACGGCCCTGTCCAGGTCGTACAACGATTCTTCATCCGGGTAAGGCCAGATGAAATTATCTATCAACACCAGCTCTGCCGGGTCGGCGCCCACCGCTACGGCGTTGGAAACAGCTTCCGCGGCGGCCCAGATACCTCCGGCATAGGGATCCATGGTATTGAGCACGGGATTTAACCCGTGGGCGATAACCGCGCCGTATTTTTTGCCCGGCACGGGTGCCAGAACCACGGCATCGTTGGGGGCGCTGCATGACACGCCCGCAAAGGGCGGTAAGGCGCAGCTGGCCTGGACGCCGTGGTCGTACATGCGCACGATCGGTTCCTTGGAACAGATGTTAAGGTGGGACATGATTTGCGTGCACACTTTAACCCAGTCGCGCGGCGGGCCCGGCTCCTTGACCTCGACCCGCCGGCTTTCCCGCCGGGCGGTCATGATACGCTGGGGCAGTCCATGATGCAGAAACTCCATGTCCAGCTCGCAGACACGCTCGTCTCCGTAATATACCTCCAGCTTGCCGGTATCGGTAAACTCCCCGATGGCGGTGGCTTCTACGTTGTGCTCGCGGCATATGGCCATTAAATGCGGCAAATTCTGCGGTGCCACGGCCAGGGCCATCCTCTCCTGGCTTTCGGAAAGCCAGATTTCCCAAGGGGCCAGGCCGGGATATTTTAGCGGCACCTTTTCCAGGTTGATGCGCACGCCGGTATGCTGGCCCATCTCGCCGAAAGCCGAGGCAAAACCGCCAGCTCCGCAGTCGGTTATGGCCTTAATGAGCTTATTATCTCTGGCGCGCAGCAGCGCATCGCTCATGCGCTTTTCCTCGACGGCGTGGCCAATTTGCACCGCGCTGGCGTTAACATCAATGGTCCGGTTGGTCATTTCACCGCTGGAAAAAGTGGCACCGTGGATGCCGTCCCGGCCCGTTCTCCCTCCTACCACGACGGCGATGTCGCCATTTTCCGGCTGCCCCTTGCGGGCGTCTTCGGCCGGCATGATGCCGTAAGCGCCGACGATAATGGTTGGTTTGGCCCGGAAATCGCGGTGAAAGTGCACCGATCCGTTGTTGGTGGGTATGCCCATGCGGTTTCCGTAATCGCGCACTCCGGCCACCACCCGCCGCAGCAGGTAATTGGGGTGCAGACACCCTTCAGGTACTTCTTCTGCGGGCAGGTCCGGTGGGGCGAAACAAAACATGTCTGTAGAAGCTATAACCTTGGCTCCCTTACCAGTGCCCATGATATCGCGGAAAACGCCGCCGCTGCCTGTCATGGCGCCGCCGTAAGGCTCTATGGCGGAGGGCGAATTATGTGTTTCCACTTTGCCGCACAAGGCCAGCCCTTCGTAAAAGGCCATCACGCCGGAGTTATCCACAAAGGCAGATAAAACTAGGGGGTGCCCGGCGGCGGAGGTAGCTTCCTGCAGCCTCTGCAGCATGGATTTTTTACGCCTTCCGTCCACGACAAGCGTGGACTTAAAGGTTTTATGCACGCAGTGTTCCGACCAGGTTTGGGCGAGGGTTTCAATCTCGCAATCGGTCGGTTCGCGACCCAGGCCGGCAAAATATTTTTGTATGGTTCGCATTTCCTCAAGGTTAAGGAACAGGTGATTATGGCGGCTTAATTCCATCAAAGCGTCGTTGTCCATGGAACTAATGGGGATCACCTTGGTTTTTCCAGGACTGCCCTGGATAATTAAAGTGGCGGGCTTTTCGCGTACTACCCTTTCCACAGTTTCATTAACCAGCAGCCTGGATAGGATAAGCCGCATTTCCTCGTCCGATACAGAACCAAAAAAACCGTATTCGTAGCTGGAATCGGCGGCCAACAAATTCTGTATTCCTAGGTCGGCGGCAGCTTTTAATATGGATCCCGCTTCCGGGTTCATAACGCCCGGCTTATAAGCCACTTCCACCAGGATGTCAGCATCATTGATAATCGGTTCGTTAACCGTATATCTTTGGAATATTTCCTCGGCTAATAGGTTTTGCGCCAGGAATTCGGCCTCCCGGGCGGATATCCCCTCAAAGCGGTATACTTTGGCGGTAACAATTTTGTTAACGCTATGGATGTTAAGCGAGTGCCTGATTTCGTAAAGCAAGCTTTCGCTCCTAGGGTCTTTTAGCTCAGGCAAGCTTATGACCCGCACTTCGTGCACAGCCAATATACTCCACCTCCGGGTTTTAAAAAACAAAAGTTTCCGGCCTGGTAGAGCCGAAAACCGCGCGTACCTGCTGCTTTATTTTATTATATTCAGGGAAAAAAAACAACCGTGCAATGAACTATACCCCGGCGGTGTTTTCAGCGCATCACGCGCACCGTGGCCAGGCGGGCGTCATTGACATCCAGCACGAAAACCTGGTGGTATTCTTCATTGCCTATATCGCGCAGCGTTTTTTCCAGTTTCTTGACGTGATTACCGATGACCGCCGTTTCCACTTTTCTTTCCCGGGAGGCGTTTTGCTGCAGGCAATAGGCAAAGGGTACATTAAACACGATCAGGGTGGTGTGAAAGCCGTATTTGCCGGCGATTTTTTGTAACTTTTTCCGGCTTCTTTTCTCCAGGGCCGTGGAGTCGGCCACGGTCAGCTTGCCGGCGGACAACCGCATGTCTATGAGCATGTAGAATAACTTAAACGCCTGACCGGACACGGCCATGTTATTTTCCTCGTCGGCGATCATAGCCCGGCACTTGTCCGATGAGACGATCTGCGTATCTAGAAAAAACTTGTGGGCAAAAGTTGATTTGCCGCACCCCGCCGGACCACACAAGATAACCAGGGATAAAAAGGGAATTTTTATGGTTACGCTGCTCATTGTCAACCCCGCCTAAACGGCACGGATATTTCAGCACTTATTATTTGGACTATACAGCAAATAATACCCCGGTCCTTGCGGCTTGCGGCTAATGGCATGGCTCGGTGCATTTATCAATTTAGACCGTTAATAAATTTGACCTTACCTCCAGCCAGCGAAGCAACAGGGGCAAGTGCTTCAATACGCACGCCTTTTTCCCGCAATGCTTTACCTCCGCCCTGGAAAACCTTTTCAATTACTACTCCCACGCCCACCAGGGTAGCTCCTGCCTGTTCAATGATGCCCACCATGCCCCGCAGTGCTTCTCCCTGCGCTAGGAAATCGTCCACTATCAACACTCGGTCCGCCCGGGTTATGAACTTCTTGTTGACGTAAATGCCCACCATTTCCCGCTTGGTAAAGGAAAAAATATTACTGTAATAGGAACCGGGTTCCTGGGTGAAAGCCTTTTTTTTCTTGGCAAATATTACGGGTACGTTAAGTACCAGCCCAGTGGTCAGGGCCACTGCTATACCCGACGCTTCCACAGTAAGCACTTTGGTAACCCCGGCGCCGGCAAAACGACCAGCTAGCTCCTTGCCCATTTTGAGGGCAAATTGCGGGTCTACTTGGTGATTTAAAAATGAGTCCACCTTTAATACGGTATCCGACAATACTCGCCCTTCTTTTAGTATTTTTTCTTTCAACTCGCGCAAGGTACGGCCCCCTTTTTTATCTTTCCTCCCGGTCGTACGGCAAACCCAAAGCTCGCGGGGAGCCAATACGGTTTACCATGTTACGCCTGGTGACTAAAATGAGTACGGCAATGGTCAGCAGGTACGGGAGCATCTTCAGGAAGTACGGCGACACTAGCACGTTCAGAGTTTGCAGGCGAAAACCAAGGGCGTCGATTCCCCCGAACAGGTAAGATCCCCACAGGGCATGGACCGGGTTCCAGGTGGCGAAAATAACCAGCGCCACCGCAATCCATCCCCTTCCCGCGGTCATATTTTCCATCCAGCTGGGGACGTAATTTAACGACAGGTAGGCGCCGCCGATGCCTGTCAGCATACCGCCGGCTATAACATAAATGTAGCGGGTGAGAAATACATTGACGCCTACCGAATCGGCGGCAGCGGGGTTTTCGCCCACGGCTCGCATGTGCAATCCCGCCTTGGTGCGGAAAATTAAAAACCATAATGCCGGTACCAGCAAGTAGCTAATGTAAACCATAGGGTCGTGCTGGAAAAAAACCGGTCCCAGTAAGGGGATATTTCCAAGCACGGGAACGGTGTAATTTTCGAATGGAACGGGCAAGGCCGTGCCTACATAGGATTTGCCCAAATACCCGCTCAGCCCTGTGCCGAACATGGTTAGGGCCAGTCCGCTCACTACCTGGTTGGCCTTCATGGTTACCGTTAAAAAGGCATGAATAAGCGCCAGTAATCCCCCGGCCAGCATGGCCAAAAACATGCCGGCCCAGGGGTTGGCGGTTTGCAAAGCGCAGATGAAGCCGCAAACGGCACCCACCAGCATCATGCCTTCCACGCCCAGATTTAAAACGCCGGCTCGCTCGGCCAGTATTTCTCCCAGGGCAGCAAATAAAATCGGTGTACCCGCAGTTATGGCCGTGGCCAGGATAGCCACCAGGATATCCTGGTTCATGACGCATCATCCCCTGATGAATAGGCGGGAGTTTTCCTGGCAATTCTGTAATTGGTTAGCAGTTCCCCTCCCAGGACGAAAAACAGGAGCAGTCCCTGGAGCATGGCCACCATGGAGGAGGGAATGCCGCTTGTTTGCACTATATAGCCGCCGACTTGAAGGGCGCCGAACAAGAAAGCGACCACTATGATGACAAAGGGATGCAACCTGCTGAGCCAGGCGATGATAATGGCCGTATACCCGTAACCGGTGCTGAGGCCGTGCTGCAGGCGGTGAGCAATGCCGGATACTTCCGCCATGCCGGCAAGCCCGCAGACAGCGCCGCTGACAAACATTACCAGCAAGATGTTTTTATTGATGTTGATGCCGGCATAACGCGCCGCATCGGGGCTTTCGCCGCAAACCCTGATCTCGTAGCCCCACCGGGTGTGGTAAATGATTATATAAAACAACAGGGCGATGAACAGGCCGAAAAACAGCCCGGCATGGATGCGCGAGTGGCCCAGTACCGGCAGTATAGCAGCTGGCGAAAAAGGGGCTGTCAGGGGAAAGTTATAACCGTTGGGGTCTTTCCAGGGACCGTAAACGAGATAATCCACCCAAAAAATAGCCACATAATTGAGCATTAAGGTGGTGATAATTTCGTTAACTCCCCAGATAGCCCGGGGTATGGCCGGTACAAGCGCCCACAAGCCCCCGGCCAGCATGCCCAGCGTTATCATGAGCGGCAGCACCCACCATTCTTCGGCATCGGAAAAGTTCAAGGCCACCCAGGTGGCGGCAAACGCGCCCATGTACAGCTGTCCTTCCCCGCCGATATTCCACAACTGCATGCGAAAGGCCAGCGCCACGCCCAGCCCGGTTATGGTCAAAGGTATGGCCTTGACGATGGTTTCCGTTATGCCGTAGATGGAGCCAAAAGCGCCGGCGAACATGACCTTATACACTTCCCAGAAGTTGTGCCCGGACAGCACCAGGAATACGGCACCCACCAGCAAGGCTAAAATGATGGACACCAGCGGTACTATCACGAAAGATGTCGAAGAAGGAACCAGCCTTTTTTCGATTACATAGCCGCTGAACACCGTCATCATGTAGCCATTTCTCCCGTTCCTGCGGACCCCATCATGAGCAGCCCCACTTCCTCCACGTCGGTCATTTCCGCCGGCATAATGCCGGTGATCCGGCCGTCGTAGATGACGCCGATGCGGTCGCTTAGTTTAAATAATTCGTCAAGATCTTCGGAAATTAAAAGAATGGCCACCCCTTTGTCTCGCTGTTGGAGCAAAATATTGTGCACTGATTGAGTGGCTTTGATATCCAGGCCGCGTATCGGGTACACGGCGACCAGCAAAAGCGGTTCGGAGGTAATTTCCCGGGCCAGCAGTAACCTTTGCAGGTTTCCGCCCGACATCAATTTTACCGGAGCGTCAAGGCTGCTGATTTGTATTTCGAATTGCTTTACCAGTTCCCGGCTGTTTTGGTAGGCCGCGCGCTTGTTTAGCAAAGGTCCCCGGCGCAGGACGCTTTGGCGGTAGCTCTTGAGCATAAAGTTGTCTACGGCACTTAATCCCGGTACCAGCCCTGTTCCCAGTCGGTCATCCGGCACGTAAGCTACGCGGCGGTCAATAATCTGGCGCGGGGATAGCCCGGTAGTATCGATGCCGTCGATCATTATTTTCCCTCCGGTGACGGGCCGCAGGCCGGTTATCACCTCGGCCAGCTCTCGCTGCCCGTTTCCCGCTACGCCCGCGATGCCGAAAATTTCCCCGCTGTGCACCGTGAAGGATACCCCCTTGAGACAAGGGCGGCCCAAGTCGCTGAGGCAGTGGACGTTATCCACTTCCAGTACTTTTTTATTCCCGGGGGATCCCTTTTTTTTGTACTGTATCACCACGTCGCGGCCTACCATAAGCCAGGCCAATTCCCTGCGGTTGATTTGTTCCCTGGTCAGGGTGGCCACAACCTTACCGCGGCGCAGCACCGTAACCCGGTCGGCAATCTCCATGACTTCCTGCATTTTATGGGTTATCAATACAATGCCCCGTCCCGCTTTGGCCATTTCTCTGAGGATGTGAAACAGTTCGTGGGTTTCCTGCGGCGTTAAAACGGCGGTCGGTTCGTCCAGTACGAGCACTCGGGAACCCCGGTACAGCATCTTGACGATTTCCACCCGTTGCTTTTCTCCTAAGGAAAGCTGCCAAACCATGGAGGAGGGGTTGATATGCAAACCGTACTTTTTAGAAAGTTCCTCCAGTTTGCGCTGGATGTCCTGTAAGCGCAAAACGGGCGGCGTGCTGTCATCGCCCAAAATGACGTTTTCCGCAACGGTAAGCGAGTCAATCAATTTAAAATGCTGGTGAATCATGCCTATGCCGGCTTTGATGGCGTCCCTGGGCGAGCGGAAAACGCGCCTGGTACCGTCGACTACTATTTCACCCTTGTCGGGGCGGTAAAGCCCGGCAAGCACCGACATTAACGTGCTTTTCCCGGAACCGTTTTCGCCCAGCAATACATGTATTTCGCCTTTGCGGACGTTGAAATCCACCCCGTCGTTGGCTACCACTCCGGGAAACCTTTTAGTTATGTTTTTTAGTTCCACAAGATACGGTGCCGTCATCACTTTTGCCCCTTAGCAATGGTTGCTGGCGAGTGCTCGCCAGCAACCATCATTTTCCAACGGTTTTTACTTGGGAGCGGGAATAGTACCTTCTACACCCTCGACAAACCAGTTCATGTTAAGCATTTCTTCGTCGGTCATCCTTTTGCCGTCGGCGATCCTAACCTCACCTTTTTGATCTTTAATGGGGCCCGTAAAGACATCCCATGCGCCGCTGATGATGCGCTGTTTTTCCTGTTCCACCAGCTGCTTCACTTCGTCAGGTACCATGGGCCCGAAAGGGGCCAGTCCTACAACACCGTCTTCCAGGCCGCCCCAGTATGTCAGGCTGGCGCACTTGGGCGTGCTGTCCCAGGTACCCTCCTTAATGGCCTTAACCGTTTCCACGTAATAGGGACCCCAATTCCAAATGGGAGAGGTCATTACGGCTTTGGGCGCTGCTTTACTCATATCGCTGTTGTATCCAATGCCCAGCTTTCCGGCTGCCTGGGCTGCCTGCTGCGGAGCAGGAGAATCCTGGTGTTGGGTGATAACGTCCGCCCCGGCATCAAGCAGCGCCTCGGCCGCGCGCTTGGCCGCTGATGGATCAATCCAGGTATTTGTCCAGACTACCTTAACCTTGGCTTCGGGGTTTACCTTCTTCACGCCCAGGGTGAAGGCGTTGATGCCGCGTATTACTTCGGGTATGGGCATGGCGGCAACGTAGCCTATAATATTACTTACAGTAGCTTTGCCTGCGACCAAGCCTGAAAGGTAACGGGCCTGGTACATGCGGCCGAAATATGCACCCACGTTTTCGGCGGTTTTATAGCCCGAGCAATGCAGGAAGGTTACGTCGGGGTAATTTTTAGCCACGTTAATGGTGGGGTCCATGTAACCGAAGCTGGTGGTAAAGATGATTTTGTTACCCTGCTCGGCAAGCTGGGTGATCACCCGTTCTGCATCACCAGGGCTCTCGGGTACGTTTTCTACGTAATCACTGGCGTCTACGTACGGTAGTTCTTTCTCCAGATACTGTCTGCCTTCATCATGGGCTTGCGACCACCCGCCGTCTTTAACTGAACCGATGTATACAAAGCCTACCTTCAATTTTTCCACTTCGTTTTTATTTTCGTCTATCCCACCGCCGCCGCACCCCGCGGCTGCCAGGGAGATCAATAAAACCAGTATGAATACAGAAATCAATCGCCAGCTTTTATTGCTCAAAAAATAAAACCTCCTTATTCAATTAAATTATTAAGTGAAAAATCAAATATTATCGCATCCCTCCCATCCGGGTCCAGTATAATGTTATTTATCGAGCCACCAAATTTCTATTCTTTCTTATAACATAAAATCCTGCTGGAAACGATAAAAAACATAAAATTTGATACTATATAGTCAATACTTTTATTGCCAGCAATTAGCAATCATGGTACAATTACCGCGGCAGGCCTCAGAAAGCGAGGTGGATAACATTAAGGAAGTGGAAATATACACTGACGGGGCATGCAGTGGAAATCCCGGCCCGGGCGGCTATGGGACCATATTAAAATACGGTTCTCATGAAAAGGAGTTATCCGGGGCTTTCGCAAACACCACCAACAACCGCATGGAACTCATGGCCGTCATTAAGGGACTGGAAAGCCTGAAAGAGCCATGCCGGGTTACCGTTTATTCGGATAGCAAATACATTGTTGACGCCATGAACAAGGGCTGGGTAGCCAGGTGGCGTGCGCGCGGGTGGATGCGTAGCGAGAAACAACCGGCGAAAAATGCCGATCTTTGGGAAAGGATTTGGCAATTAGCTTCTGTACACCAGGTGCGCTGGGTGTGGGTCAAGGGACACGCGGAAAACGAGTACAACAACCGCTGTGACAAGCTGGCCGTGGAAGCCATGAAAAAAGGCCCGCGGCTGCGGGATGAACTACCGGCCGGCTCAGAGTAGAGTAATAATTGTAATGCTGGCGGCAAATAATAACCGCGAGGTGATATGCATGCCGAAAAAGGAAAGCCGCGCGGGAGTCAGCCAGGTACATAACCGCATGGAGCGCGAAGAAACAGGCGAGGAGGTTTTACGGGATGCGGCCAGACGGGCAAAGGATTTGCCGGGTTTCCAATTAAACGAGGCCGGCGGGCCGCTGGGGGAAGAGTTTGACGAAAAAGATTAGCGGTACAGAGCCAATAAAAACCAAACGATCATGACCAGCTCAATGGCCAGCTTAATGATGGCCCCGCCCAGAAGGCCCACCAGAGTGCCGAAGCCCGACCGGAGCGCGCCGGCCGTAAATAAACATGCCCAGCCAGATCAGTATGGGGCCCGGCAAAACGGGCAACAGCGTTCCCGCCAGGCCGGCGATAAAAAACAGTATGGCCAGGGCAAGTGCTAGTATGGTCATATGCAACCTCCGCTTTGGCACACCTGCCTAATCACTTTATTATTATTGTTATATTTTAGCGCACGGAATGTGTCAAGAAAAAACGGGGCCATGCCCCGTATTTTAAACGCTTGATTCCGAACTTTCGCCCATACTGCTTTCAGATTCAGAACTCTCTAAGGCTTCATCAAAAGGTTTTTTGCTGCTCAACGACCCGTTCCCGGTACGCTTGCTGGACGCGCACTTGCTCTTGGACTTGCTTGCACTACTGCCGGATCCGGAGCTTCCGGCACTAAATGACTTGGACAAGAAAACCACCTCCTGCCCGTATTGTGCCCGGTAAGCATGTCATTTATTACTTTCAGTCCTGTTACCGGTTTTTACCGATGCCAGGAACTCGTCAACCAGCCGCTGGCATGATTGTATGATGCGGCTTATTGTCGCCGGGCAAGCGTTATGGACATGTATTCCGGCCACAAAGACCACCGGGCAGTTCAGGGTGGTGGCAATTTTTTCTGCCAGGGGCTTGGCCAGTTCATCCTCTTTGTGTCCCAGTTCGGGTATGACAATGGAATTGCAGCTGGTCAAGGTTTGATCGGCCAAACTTGGACGCGGGTGGGAAATAACCGTGGCGCCGATATGGGGCTCATCACCGCCCAACATTTGCACAATGACCCCCTGCGCCGTCCTGGTGACGAGCATATGTATTTGGCAGGGTGTATCGCTGCAAAATGTAAATGTTTCAATCATTTTTCTTCACCGCCGCGCAGGGCAATGATCTGGGGTGCGGCTAAACCGGCCTTGTATTTGAGGCCGGTAAGTTCCGGTGGCACGGGAAAACCTTTGTACATCAGCAGTACCTTAAAAATGTCCCCCATCCCTCCCGGTAATACCAGCTGTTTGAAAGCCGCGGTTTTTTTGTGCCATGTAGCGTCGTGGGTGAAATTATCATGACCTTGAAGCTCATCCAGGATGCCCAGGTTCAACAAAAACTGCGGTTGTGACACCAGGCCCAGTTCCTGTAATCCCAGCCGGGCACCCCACATGGCCAAAGCCGTAAAGTTAACGTGGGCGGTGATGTCCTGCTGACCGATGTTGACAAAGGGATTTTCAATTAAACGGTGCTTGTGGAAACACCTTAAGGTACCTTTGAAGCGGTGCGATGCGTATAATTCAGCAGCCGTTGCACCGTAATCGATAATCATCACGTATCCCTTTCCTAAGCTGTCGGCTATTTCCGACAGCCACTTGCCGGCTAGCAGATTCACTTCCGCCTTCTGACCTACGGCCAGTTCCACGTGTTGCATCACGAAATAATTTTCCAACTCTGCAGTGGATGGAGGACCCTCGACCAGGCAAAATTCCCGACTGTTGTAATTTACGTACAGTTCCATAAGGCCGCTTGCCGAACGCTGCACGAGGTGCACGGGTAAAGCATCCACCAGCTCGTTGGCGAAAATGCAGCCTGCGATTGCGCCGGAATCCACGGCTTTCGCCGCGCCGTCGACCCACCGGAATTTAGTGGCATCCTGTAATTGGCTGCACAGCTCGCGGCGTTGCCTTTCGCGCAGACCGGGGCTGATTTCAACCAAGTAATATGTAAGTGCTTCGTAAAAATCCGGGTACCTTTGCCGGGACGCGTTCAGCACATCCCGGGCCAAGGCGCCGGTACCCGGGCCGTATTCCACCAGCGCCCACGGCGACGGGCAGCCCTGCTTCCGCCACATTTCCGCAAACTGCCTGGCCAGCATGGTGCCGAAAAGGGGGCTGACGCTGGGTGCGGTGTAGTAATCGCCCGAACGACCGATATCGGCCGCGGGTGACGAATAATAACCCAGTTCGGGATGGTACAGGGCCATCTCCATAAACCGGGCGAAGGTTATGGGCCCTTGCGTTTGGATTTCGTATTTAATCAAGCCGGCAAGATCGTTCATGGTTCAAAGTTCACCTCAATATTGATGAAATAAAAAGGGACAGGAATATTAGATTATATGGTTAAAATAAATAAAACGGAGGTGATTGACGGATGTTTTCACAAACTGGTAAACAAGGCAAAATCTACATGGGCAGGCTGCCCAAAGGAAGCGACTTGCTGGGGGGACTAACTGATTTTTGCCAAAAAAACTGTATACGTTTCGCTCGGATCGAGGCCATCGGCGCCGTTACCCGCGCAGTCGTGGGGTTTTACCGCCAGGAAAAAGATCG
>ENA-OSAF01000303-OSAF01000303.1-marine-sediment-metagenome-genome-assembly--contig:-NODE-303-length-16757-cov-23.857861_pt1 | contig 16757 bp, 14 predicted proteins | sample MGYA00237872_ERZ529318 | MGnify/ENA primary metagenome ERZ529318 (study PRJEB26369, sample SAMN03142813) | marine sediment metagenome | biome: marine; feature: borehole; material: sediment... | reverse complement strand
TTGCCGGGCCCGGCAGTGGCGGTAAAAGCCCTTTTACCCGCCAGTACACCGCCAACGGTGGTGAAACCCGCCGACAGCTCGTCTTCGGTTTGCAGAAACTTGCGGTTGTACTTGGGTATCAACCTTGTCCAGTAATGCATGATTTCATTTTGCGGCGTAATGGGATACCCGTACATAATATCGGCTCCCGCCGCCAGGGCGGCCCAGGCAACCACCTCGTTGCCAGTCATAAAGACCCTTTTCTCACCCTGAATAGGTTTTTCTGGCATTAACTAATACACCTCCTAAATCTTTACCCCGCGGGGAAAAATTTACCATAACGTGCGCGGCATGTACCTTACCAGCTTTCTTACCGGGTTTCCGGCGGCATCCACCGGCCCGATTTTGTCAGCAACACTTTCCACCGCCGTGGTGGCCACCACGGGAAGCCCCAACCGCCGGGCCGCCTCCGCCACCACCCGGGCTCCTTCCTGGACAATATCCACATCGGTTTCATCGCCCAAGTGACTGTTGTTGATCAACCCGTGCACTTGGCCCAGTTCCCGCACATGCGCCACTATGTCCTGCACGCCGGTGGTCATGGGCCGCGCGATATTAACTACGGCATAAATTTTTAAATCGGCGTCCGAAGACGCACCTTCCAGCAAATTAATGGTTTTGGCACCTTCCACCCCGTAACCAATATCCAAAATGACATCGCCGCCGCGCCGCAGCGCCCAGCGGTTTTCCGCGCGCAAAATGTTGCCCGTTTCGCCCAATCCCACGGTATCCCGGGTCTCCCAGGCCAGCACGGTAATGCCCTTGCGTTCCAGTTCCTTCTTGATGGGCCGCAGCGTGTAACAGGGCTCCACGATATCCAAGTCCGCCAGCACCACTTTTCGGCCGCCGGCAGCCAGGTCCAGGGCTCTGTTTACCGCCACTTCACTTTTTCCGCTGGCGTACTCCCCCACGTAGGCTTCCACAATCCGCGGGTTAATTGCCTTCACCCCCGCGCATTTTCTAGATTTTTGTTGTTTAATAGTTTTAATAAATCAGAAGCATTTTATGTGATTAAACGAAAAGAAGGCTTAATACGATGAGCATCACCAAACCCGGCAGCTGCAAAATACCGGCCACCAGCACGGTAAATGGATTGATAGCCAGGTGCATGTCCACGTAACCGAGAATAAAATTGGCCGGCACCAGCAGCACCACGCCGGTAACCAGGCAGGCCAACAGCCTGACCAACAGGCGTATCGGCTGGTACAACAGCGCCATCATCACGTACAGGCCCAGCAACAGCACCGCACCAATTATAAACAAATTCCATTCCATTGCTCCCACCCCCGAGAAAAAGTCTTTTTTTTTATATATGGGGGGCGGCAAGAAAAAATAACCGTTCTTATTTGATTTCCACGCGGCCTTCCATGGCCTTGCTTAGAGTTATTTCATCGGCGTATTCCACGTGTGCGCCTACCGGCAAGCCGTGTGCGATTCTGGTTACCTTAACACCCAGCGGCTTCAGCAGCCTGGCCAAATAAAGGGCCGTGGCGTCGCCCTCTACGTCGGGGTTGGTGGCCAGTATGATCTCCCGCACCCCGGCGCCTCTTTCCAGGCGGGCCAGCAGGCTCTTGATGTTGAGTTCCTCCGGCCCCACGCCTGCCAGGGGTGAAAGAGCACCGTGCAGCACGTGGTAAACGCCCCGGTAGCCCCGGTATTTCTCAATGGCCGCCACGTCGCGGGGGTCCTGCACTACGCAAATAATGCCCTTGTCCCGGGCCTGGTCGGCACAAATGGCACACGTCTCCCTGTCGGTAAGGTTACCGCAAACAGTACAACGCCGCACCTTTTCCCGGGCTTCCTTAATAGCGCCGGCCAAATTCTCAGCCACTTCCGGGGGGGCGTTTAACAGAAAAAAGGCCAGGCGTTGCGCAGTTTTTGGTCCGATACCCGGTAACTTGGCCAGCTCGCCGATCAATCGAGAAACCGCGCCTGCATAGGGCATGAACATTCACTCCCGCTGGCCAATTAAAACAAACCGGGCATTTTCAAGCCCCCGGTTAACTTGCTCATTTCCTCGGAGACCATTTCCTGGGCCTTCTTCAACGCGCCGTTGACCGCAGTTAAAACCAGGTCCTGAAGCATTTCCACGTCTTCGGGGTCGACCGCCTCCGGCTTTATTTCCACGGCCACGATCTCCTGCTTGCCGTTGGCCACCACGCGCACAACCCCGCCGCCTGCCGTGCTTTCCACCGTGCGATTGCCCAGTTCCTCCTGCAGCTTAAGCATCTCCGCCTGCATCTTTTGTACCTGTTTCATCATCTTGGCCATGTTCCCGCCCATGGTCATTTACCTCCTCGATTTTATTTAAAATCTTTTCCGGGTCCACTTCCTGGCCCTGGAAAAGACTAATGGCTTCTTCCGGCTTCAGCCGGTCCACCGGCTCGTTCCAACCCGGCGGCGGGCCGTCCCGGTATTCGCTGCGGATCTGCCAGGATACATGCGTAAAGGAACGTAAAATCCCCGCCAGCAGGTCCTTGTTGGCCGGTTCCTCGACCATTTGCTTGGAAAAAACATCCTCGCGAGGGATACCCAGCACCAAGCACCGGCCCTGCACCGCGATCGGCCAAGCCTGGCAGAGGTAGGTATACGCGGCCGGGTTGTTTTTTTTCAGCATGAACATAATATCCGGCCATAACTTTCTGACCAGCTCAATGTCGCAGCGATCCGCGCCGGCGGCGTCTTGTTGACCTTCCCCGCGGCGTGCCTTGCGTTCCCGCCCGCCCTCGCCCGCATTGCTTGCGTCACCTGCGGCCGGGCGCGGTGCAGCAGCCGCACCGGCAGCGCCGGTCCCGGCCTCAGCCCCGGCCCCAACCTTAGTGCCGTCCTCACGGCCTGCGGCGCTGGATGCAGCAGCAGTGCCGGCTTCGCTGCCTGCGCCGCCCTTGTTTTCCGACAAAGGCCCGGCGGTGTTCACCCCCGCAGCAGCTCGACCCGCGGTCGCGGTTTCTTTCGCCGGCTGCGGGGAAGGCTCCAGCACGGCCCGGCAGTCAAAACTGGCGGCCATTTTCTCCAGCGCCTTTTCCAGCCGTTCCACCCGGGCCAGCAGCTCACCCGGCGATGACGCGCCGCTGTCACAGGCAGCTCGCACCAGCGCCGTTTCCAATACCACCCGCGGGTGCGCGCTGCGGCGCATCACCTGCTCGGCCTCCAAAAGTAGCTCTATGGCCCGGAGCAGCGCATCCCGGGAAAAACGGCACGCAAGTTCCTCGTCTTCCGGTACCGCCGTCCGACTGTCTACGAACTCTCCCGGCGACAGCTGGTGCACCAGCAGCCGGCGCAGGTAGGCCGTCAGCTCGCCGGCCAGCAAGTGCAGGTCTTTACCCTCAGCGGCAATGCCGGCCACCACTTGCAGCACGGCCGCTGCGTCTTTTTCCGCCATTCCCGCAGCCAGCCTGCGCAGCGCGTCTTCCCGCACCGTGCCCAAAATACCGTGCACAATGTCGGCGGTAATCGCTGTTCCCCCGCTGAGCAGCAGCGCCTGGTCCAGCACGCTCAAGGCATCCCGCAGGCTGCCGCCGGCAGCCCGGGTGATAACCCGCAAGGCTTCCTTTTCCACGCGGTAATTGCTACGGGCCGCCACTTCCTCCAGGCGCCCAGCAATCAAGTGGTCGGGGATGGGACGGAAATCAAATCGCTGACAGCGGGACAGGATGGTCAGGGGCACTTTATGTGGCTCGGTGGTGGCCAAAATAAAAACCACGTGTTCCGGCGGTTCCTCCAGCGTTTTCAGCAATGCATTAAAGGCCTCGTTGGTGAGCATATGTACTTCGTCAACAATATATACCCGTTTGCTGCTACGGGAAGGAAAGAACTTGATATTTTCCTTTAACTCGCGTATCTCGTCAATCCCCCGGTTGGAAGCAGCATCTATTTCCATAACGTCCATGGTGGCACCGGACAGTATGTCCAAACAATTCCGGCAGCTGTTGCAGGGCTCTCCCCCGCTCTGTTCCATGCAGTTAATAGCACGGGCCAGCACTTTAGCCGTGCTGGTCTTACCGGTGCCCCGCGGTCCGCAAAACAAGTAGGCGTGGCTCACTTTGCCCGTTACCACGGCGTTGCGCAGTGTTTGCGTTATGTGATTTTGCCCTATAATTTCGCCCAGCAGCTGCGGTCGCCACTGCCGGTACAGAGCCAGGTAGCTCATCGGTCAGCACCTCGAAAATTTCCAAAACACCTAAATATTCGCTATGCACAACGTTTTCCCTGCCTGGAAACAATCCAAAAAAAATCGGCCGCAGCCGATCATGCTTCCATGTATTATATAATTGCGGCCGTGCACCCGCCGTCGAGTAATGACTTCCGGGCGTTACTTCCGCAGGTAGCTCGAGTCAGGCACCCTTGCGGCACCCGGAACATCTCCCTTAGTGCTGCTTCCGTCAGGACCTGACACGGTTCAGGAGCTTCCGTCGCGCAAGACCCGGCCGTCAACACCCCTTACGGAAGCCGGACCCCACAAGCCAAACCCTCGGGCAAGGAATTCAACCCCGCTATAGCGGATTGCGGGTACAGGGCACCGCTACCTCCCCGTCTAGCACGGCCAATCTTATATTCTTAATAATAATGGCCATAAACCGGAAAACCGCCGGCCGACCCGCCGGCATTCTTCCACCTTGCTTTACAGTTACAATTGTAACATGAAACCTTCATCCGTGACAACATCCATCCGTGACAACATCGGCCGTTGTCGAGGCAGGTTATGCCACCCCGCCCGCCATGCGGAGGTCATTGCCTTATTTATTTGTATTACCCGCGGGTAGCCTGCCGCCCTGCGGGCCGGTAACCAAGTCAACGCCCAGCAACGCCCGCCCGTCAAGCACCAGCGTTTCATGCCCGCCGGCTTCCGCTTTTTTGCCAAAATTAAATTTCTTTGCGCCGGAAAAACAGGAAAAATAAAAAGTTCTGCCTTCCTACAGGCAGAACTCCTTCCATTGCTGGCGGAGAGAGAGGGATTCGAACCCTCGAGACGGCTTCACACCGTCTACGCGATTTCCAGTCGCGCGCCTTCGACCAACTCAGCCATCTCTCCGCGGTCGCGTTAAAAGATATTTTTGATTTTGCTCAACAACTGAGCAATGTACATTATACATCTTGTTGCAGTAAAATGCAAGTTCAAACCGCTGCCGGCTCCCGGGCAGCCGGCGCCGGTTAACCGCCGGGCCGCCGCTTGTTTCTTTTTAGAAGTGTTCCAGCGCCTGCAGGATTTCCCGCCGCGCCAAACCCTCACCCGCCCGGGGCAGGTAACTTTCCAGGGCCTGCTTGGCCTCCGGCCCGCCCAGCCGGCCCAGCGCCCAGGCAGCCATACCCTTAACCCGCTCGTCTTCCTCTTCCCGCATGGCCCGAACAAGGTGTGGTATGTAAGCATCATCCAGGCTGTTGCCCATGGCCCGGGCCACGTTCATTTTCCAGCGCCACATTTCCTGCGGCGGCACGTAAAACATGCGTGGCCAGATTTTGGCCTGAAAGTACCCGGCGCTCATGTGCAGCAGTTTGGCCAGGGTAAAGTCTTCCGCCATGGCGGCCACCTTTTCGTTTACCGGCAAGTCCGCGGCCAGCCACGGCTGGTTGCGCGGGCACACGTTTTGGCAGCGGTCGCAGCCGTAAATCCACATACCCATCGGTTCCCGAAACTCAAGCGGCGTAATGCCTTCCCCAAAGTAAGTCAGGTAAGATACGCACCTGCGCGGGTCCAACTTGCGCGGGCCGATCAATGCCCCCGTGGGGCAGGCCACCAGGCAGGCATTCTTGCACCACGCGGGGCACCCCACCGCCAGCGTGGGCTCGTCCGGTTCGTAAGCCCGGTTGACCAGTACGGCTACGGGTAATATCCAGGAGCCCTGCCTGGCCGCCCGGCGCGAGTAAAGCAGGCAGTTTTTGCCGAATGTACCCAGGCCCGCCCGGGCTGCGGCCACGCGGTGCGGCAGGTGAAAAGGCACCTTGGATTCCACGCCGTGCTCCCGCAAAAATTCCCTGAATGCCTTGATCCGCCTGGATAAGCCGTCCTTGGTTATGCGGTCGTCGTCCAGGTAACAGCGCCCGAACCTCATTTCCATAACGCGGGGAAAAGCGCGTTGAAAATAATTTTCTATTAAAACAATGATGGATTGTGCTTCCGGGTATATATTACGCGGGTCTACGCCGCCAAACAGGTCCAGTCCCCGCGCCGGCGCCCAGTCATACAATTCCTGCCTGGATTGCAGCACCTCGGCTTGCTCATGAAAGGCTTCGGCCGTGGTAAAGCCAATATCTGCAAAGCCCAGCTCCAGGGCCCGTTCCATTATCTCGGTTTTGGTGAGCATTAACTAGACCCCCCACTAAGATTTATTTAGTTGAAAATCTGGCGGTCCAAGTCTTGCGAAGCAAAAGATATACCAACAGCCCGGTAGTTGGATGCCGTCCTGTTTTAAGCCATCCAGGAGCGGTTTGTTCAAAATTTAAACCGGTGGTTAAGTTAATAAACAAATACCCGGCGCCGGCCAAAATAAGCCGGTTTTCCCGGGACCGGCGAACAGCAAGAGGTGCGTTACCGACCCGTTGCACTAAATATTACCCTACATTAAGTGTCCCGGCGGCTTGGAAACGCTTTCCCTGATGGCTTCTTCCTTGCGCCTGGCAATGGACTCGGCAATCTGGCTGGCGTGTTCAACCAGCCACATGTAAGTCTGCGATCCTTCCCGGTAATCTGCCTCGCCGTACATGTGGATGCGGCCGTCCTTCCGCAGCGAGTCCACCTGTCTTAGCGCTCTTATGTCCCTGGCCGGATATACGGCATAGGTCCTGCCGCCGTACTTGTTGATGATAGAGAAAGAAGGCACGTCGCTGGGGCCGTCGGCCACGTAAATCATGTTGCTGAAGGGAACGCGCCGGTCCTGTTCCCGCATAGAGGAATTTACGTCAATGTCGGGGTACTTGTTAACCCCCTTGTTTATTTCAAACAGCGCCCTGGTTTTAGAAGTGTTGTCCAGGGCATAGCCGATTTGCGTGATAACCCGTTCGCCCTGCACCGGGGGTTGTTCGCCGCCGCCTACCGTAAACCCGGGTTTAGCGGGGCTTTCAATAAATTCACAGCCCCATAAGCCGCTAATGTACTTGTATATTTTGCTTCCTCTGATCATGGCAGCCAGGCCGGTACTGACCACGTAATGCTCCAGCCTAATGTCGAACTTCTTAAATCTCTCGTTGTTTTCAATCTGCTCCTTGATATCGTTGAAAAATTCCGGCAGCCCGGGGTAAAAAGTCAACTCGGCTCCCAGTTCCTCCAAAATTTTGTTGTTTAAGCCCTGGAAAATACCTTCCTTGACGTAAGTAAGGATGTGGTTCAGGTAAATGGTATCCTTGTTGATAATTACGCCCTGCTTGGCGTAATAATCCTCCAGCCGGTTAACTTCCTCCCAAAACCTGGCAGCGTCGACCCCGTATTTCTTAAACAAGGGCTCCTGCATGTACCCGGGAATAAGGGTCTTGTCGAAATCCCAAATTACAGCTATAATATCCTGCTCAAACGGCGGCCTGGGCAACGCGCATCCCCCCGCGAAAATAAGCAAATATAATCCAGCTATATCAAAAGAACATATATAGAACAATAGTTCTATATACTACAAAAAAGTCCTCCCTTCATTCCGCCCTTACGGACAGGGATTTCTCGTCGGAAGATTTTGTCGGGAAAGGAAATGAACAACTCTTTCAGGTTAAGGCCTTTCTAGTATATATGGTACATGAACAGTCCGATAATGCAGCATACACTGCCGTCAACAACTTATGCCGGCTATAACGTCGGCTGCGACCTATTTTGGACATAAAAAAGGACCAAGGAGCTACCGTACAAAATACGGTAACTCCTTGGCTCACTAGTATTTGGCGGAGAGAGTGGGATTCGAACCCACGAGACCGCTACTAACGGTCTACTCGATTTCGAGTCGAGCGCCTTCGACCAGCTCGGCCATCTCTCCCCAGGCGATCAGGTTATTTTTCCCGCCCGCAACCCGCGGAAAAAGCGCTGTATAATTTCCCGGCATTGTTCCTCTAAAACGCCGGAAACCACATCCACCTGGTGGTTGAACCGGGGCTCCCGCAGCACATCCATGATGGAGTCCACGGCACCCGCCTTGGGATCCGGGGCGCCGTAAACCAGCGTCTGCACTCGAAATTGCACCATGGCGCCAGCGCACATGGGACAGGGCTCAATGGTAGAGTAAACAGTGGCTCCGTTTAACCGCCAATCTCCCACGTGGCGGGCCGCTTCCCGCAAAGCTAAAATTTCCGCGTGTGCCGTGCTGTCCGCCAGTGTTTCCCGCAGGTTATGCCCCCGGCCGATGATCTCGCCGCGCAGCACCACCAGCGCCCCGACGGGCACCTCACCCAAAGCGTATGCCTTTTCAGCTTCCGCCAGGGCTTCGCGCATGTACCGCTCGTGGTCCACCAAGGGTTCTCCTTTAAAAACAAATGGTGCGCCCGGAGAGACTCGAACTCCCGACACGCGGTTTAGGAAACCGCTGCTCTATCCACTGAGCTACGGGCGCATCACGGCGAAAAAAGAACACGTAGCAGCGACACAATTGTATTATTGTGTCGCTGCGGGTATATGGTGTGCCTGGAGGGACTCGAACCCCCAGCCTTCTGATCCGTAGTCAGATGCTCTATCCAATTGAGCTACAGGCACATGACCTTTTTATTAAACTGCAAGTATTATTGTAACAAAAGCGCTCTTTTAAGTCAACATTGAAAAACTTGGTGGGGCCGGGACAGCGGCGGCCGCCGTGGGTAAAAATTTAAGCCACGGATCTTGCCCGTGGCCCTTGTTCTGGCGGAGAGAGAGGGATTCGAACCCTCGATACGGGTTTTAGCCCGTATAATCGCTTAGCAGGCGACCGCCTTCGACCTACTCGGCCATCTCTCCGCAATAACAGGTTGTCAACAATGGCGGAGGGAGTGGGATTCGAACCCACGGAACCCGTAAAGGTTCAACGGTTTTCAAGACCGCCTCCTTAAACCGCTCGGACACCCCTCCAGCTAATAGTTCTTAACCAGAGGCATAAAACAGTATAACATAGTTAATATGGAGTGTCAATAAACCCGCCGGCCGGCTTTCCGGCCGGAAAGCCGGAAAGCCAGTTTTGATCATTTTATTTCCGTCATGCCGCCCATGTACGGCTGCAGCGCAGCCGGTATTTTCACGGTACCTGCCTCGGTCTGGTAGTTTTCCAAAATGGCCGCCACGGTACGGCCCACCGCCAGCCCTGAGCCGTTCAAGGTATGTACGAAGCGGGGCTTGCCCTTCCCTTCGCGGTACCGGATGTTGGCTCGCCTGGCCTGGTAATCGGTAAAATTGCTGCAGGAAGAAATTTCCTTATAACTGTTGTAACTAGGCAGCCATACCTCTATGTCGTACGTTTTGGCGGCACTGAAGCCCAGGTCGCCGGTGCAGAGGTTAACCACCCGGTAGGGCAGTTCCAGCATCTGCAATATCTTCTCCGCATTGCCAGTCAGTTTTTCCAGCTCAGCGTAAGAATCCTCCTGGCGGGTAAATTTTACTAGTTCCACTTTGTTAAACTGGTGCTGCCTGATCAGCCCGCGAGTATCGCGCCCCGCTGCGCCTGCTTCAGCACGGAAACAAGCGCTGTAGGCGCAGTGGTAAATGGGCAGCTTATCGCCGTCTAGAATTTCACCGGCATATAAATTGGTTACCGGTACCTCGGCGGTGGGAATGAGGTAGTAGTCAGTGTTTTCCACCTTGAACATATCCTCGGCAAACTTGGGAAGCTGGCCGGTGCCCGTCATGCTGGCGCTGTTCACCAAGAAGGGCGGGAAAATTTCCACGTAGCCGTGCTCCCTGGTATGCACGTCCAGCATAAAATTGATGACCGCCCGTTCCAGGGCCGCCCCGGCACCCTTGTAAAAGGTAAACCTGGCGCCCGCTACCTTGCTGCCGCGTTCAAAATCTATAATATCCAGCTTTTCCCCAATTTCCCAGTGAGGCTTGGGCTGAAAACCTAACTCTGCAGGTTCACCCCAGCGGCGTACTTCTAAGTTTTGGCTTTCATCAGTGCCCACAGGCACGCTTTCATCAGGTATGTTGGGTATGCCCAGCAGCGTCTGCTCAATTTTTTGTTCCAAAGTACGGATTTCGTCGTCCATTTCCTTGATGGCGGCGGAAACCTGCCGCATTTCCTGCATCATTTTCTCCACGGGCTGACCCGCTTTTTTCCGCCGTCCTATCTCTTCGGACACTACGTTGCGCTTGTTTTTAAGCTTTTCCACCTGGACTAGCAGTTCTCGCCGGCGCTGGTCCAATTCCAGGAAAGGCTGCAGCGATATATCTGTACCCCTTTGGGCCAAGGCCTCCTTGACTACTTCCGGGTTATAGCGCACAAATTTTGGGTCCAGCATGCCTATCCACCTCCACTGGGAAACAATTCCCATTTGTATTATTGCCGGTATAAAAAAGCGACAAAACAAAAAATGCCGGCGCAAGCCGACATCATTATACCATAATTATACAAACAAGTAAAACTACAGGCTGACGAACTTGACGTTCAGCACACCATCGATTTCCGTAATAGCTTTTATGGTTTCCTCGGGCACCGGGGCGTCCACAGTAAGCATCATGACAGCCTGGCCGCCGATTTTCTTGCGCCCCACCTGCATGCCCGCAATGTTGATGTTGTGCTTGCCGATGAGCATGCCTACCGGGCCGATAATCATGGGCCGATCCATATGCAACACGTATAGCATGCAGCCCTCGGGCACGGCATCCACCCGGTAGCCGTCCACCATGACGATGCGGGGTTCGTTGTTCCGGAACAGCGTACCGGATACGGATTTTTCGCCCTGGTCGGAATATACTTTTACGGTAATTAAACTGGCGTAGCCATTGGCCTGGCCATTGACGGTCTGGACTACTTTGATGCCCCGGTTCTTGGCCAGCAGCAGCGCATTAATAAAGTTTACTTTTTCCTGTAAAATGGGATCCAAAAATCCCTTTACCAGAGAGGTGGTTATGGGCGCCACTTCCTTACCGGCCAGGCCGCCGCTGTAAATGACTTCCAGCTTGGTCACTCTTCCCTCCACCAGCTGGGCTTGAAACTTGCCCAGCTTTTCCGCCAGCTTGAGGTACGGCTTGACCACGGCCATGACCTCGGGCTTGATGGAAGGCACGTTGACGGTATTACGAACTATTTTTCCCCGCAGCGCATCCACTATTTCCTCCGCCACGTCTAGGGCCACGTTAAGCTGAGCCTCGGCGGTAGAGGCCCCCAGGTGCGGCGTGGCGATAAAATTGTCCAACTGTAAAAGAGGGCTATCCGTGTTGGGTTCCTTTTCAAATACGTCCAGGGCGGCGCCGGCCACCTTGCCCGATTGCATGTATTTGTACAGGGCTTCTTCGTCAATAATACCGCCGCGGGCGCAGTTGATAATACGCACCCCGTCCTTCATCATAGCCAACGCCCGCTCATCCAGCATGTGGTAGGTTTCCTTGGTCTTGGGCATATGGATGGTGATGAAATCCGCCGCTGCAAGCAGTTCTTCCAAAGTCACCAGCTTGACGCCCAGGGACTCTGCTTTTTCCCTGGTGATATAGGGATCGTAAGCCATGATATCCATTTCCATGGCTTGGGCCCGCCGGGCCACTGCCGACCCTATGCGGCCCAGGCCGATGATGCCCAGCGTTTTTCCCCGCAGTTCCACACCTAGAAAAGCCTTTTTATCCCACACGCCGCTTTTCATCTTCGCCACAGCCTGGGGAATGTTCCGGGCTAGTGCCAGCATCATGGCGATGGTATGTTCAGTGGCGGCAATGGTGTTGCCGCCGGGGGCGTTTACCACCAGCACGCCCCGCTGCGTGGCGGCCTGCAGGTCAATATTATCCACACCCACGCCGGCCCGGCCCACTACTTTCAGCCTGTGGGCGTTCTCCAGTACCCGGGCCGTTACTTTGGTGGCACTGCGCACGATCACGGCATCGTAATCCCCGATGACCGCCGACAGTTCGTCTTCGTTCATTTTGTTACCAATAACCACCTCAATGTCCGGTTCCCGGCGCAGGGGTTCCAACCCCTTTTCCGATACACCGTCCATGACCAGCACTTTGTAAGCCATTACTGCTGCACCCCCAAGAAAACTTGCTGCGCCGCCCTGACGCCGGCGCCCAGTTCCACCGGGTAGCCAAGCCGGTGCAAGGCCATTTCCAGCCCGCTTATGGCCACCATCACGTCCATTTTACCGGCATATCCCATATGAGCAATGCGGAAAATTTTATTTTTTAGCTGAGCCTGGCCGCCGGCAAAAGTAATACCGAATTCCTGCCTGAGCACTTTGCGGATATCGTCGGCTCCGATACCTTCCGGGGCATACACCGAAGTAACAACAGGAGAAGCGCAGCTGTCCTCGGTCATAAGCTGCAGTCCCATGGCCCTGACGGCCGCCCGGGTGGCGTCTCGCAGCAGCTTGTGCCGGGCATAAACATTATCCAGGCCTTCTTCAAACAGCAGATCCAACGACGCGTTAAGGCCGATAAAAAGCGATACCGCCGGCGTATAGGCTGTATTCCACTTGGCGTACTGTTTCCTGGCTTTCAGCAGGTCAAAATAGTAACGCGGTGACTTATTTTCCTCGATTACCTTCCAGGCCTTGGGACTCACGCTTTGGATGGCCAGGCCGGGCGGGAGCATGAGGGATTTTTGTGAGCCCGTAGTCAAAATATCTATATGCCACTCGTCCACTTTGATCTCTATGCCGCCCACGCCGCTTACCCCATCTACCACCAGCAGGGCGGGAGTTTTGGCCACGATTCTGCCGATGCTTTCTATGTCGTTGACCACACCGGTAGAAGTTTCGTTTTGCGTGGCGAATACCACTTTAATGTCCGGATGCTGCGCCAGCCTTTCCTCCACCACTTGCGGGTCCACGCATGTTCCCCACGTAATTTTCTCTTCAATTACTTCGGCGCCGTACTGCCTGGCCAGTTCCGTCCAGCGCTCGCCAAACTTTCCGCCCGCCAATGTTAAAACTTTATCCCCGGGGCTAACGGTATTGGCCACCGCGGATTCCATACCCCCGGTGCCCGAACAGGTCAGGATAAAAATTTCATTGCGGGTCTGAAACAGTTTCTGTAACTTGGCCACAATATTTTTGTGCAGGGCCTGAAAATCCTCGCTCCGGTGCCCAATCATCGGGGCACACATAGCCGCCACCACCGCGGGCGGAACCGGCGTCGGCCCCGGAATCATTAAGTAATGTTTGTCTTTCATGTTCTACCAACCCCCCGTATGTTGACCATCATATTGCTAATTAAAATTCATGCTTTACAAAGTGCACCAATATGAAAACCTCCCACCCCTGCCGAAAACAGGGACGAGAGGTTTCTCCCGCGGTGCCACCCATCTTGACCCGGAAAAACGCATAAAATTTCCGGGTCCTCTTTATTGGGATAACGGGTTTTGCCCGTGCCCGCCTACTGCCGGTTTCAGCGGACCCCCTTCGGGGAGCCTATTCGCCGCATACAACCGCCGGTTTACACCGCCCACCGGCTCTCTGGAGGTTGACCGCGGTTACTTTACCCCTGCATTGGGTTTACTGTTTAAATTGTAGAATGCTAGATGTCAAAATAGATATTACTATAGATATCCTAGATTTGCAACAGTTTTTTTAAATTTGCTCATTAACAATTTTATTTAAAAAGAAGCGGTGCAGGCGCAGGTCATCCGTCAGCTCGGGATGAAAAGCAGCAACTAAAAACCGCCCCTGCCTGGCACATACAATCTTTTCATTAAAGCGGGCCAGTACCTCTACTTCATTATCGACTCGAGTAATGTAGGGCGCTCTGATAAACACCGCCCGGTAAGGCGTCTTGCCCAGCCAAGGCATGTGCAGGTCCACTTCGAAACTGTCCACTTGACGGCCAAAGGCGTTACGTTCCACCTCAATGTCCATTAACGCCAGTGTTTCCTGGGTCGAGTTGCGAATATGCTTGGCCAACATGATAAGCCCTGCACAGGTACCGAAAACGGGCATGCCCGCGCGGGCCAGCTTTTTAATGGGTTCCATCAAGTCAAAGTCTTTCAACAATTTGCCCATGGTAGTGCTTTCACCGCCGGGAATAACCAAAGCATCAAGGCCATCAAGTTCCCGCGGTTTGCGCACTTGCCGGGTTTGCGCGCCGCACTTTTCCAATGACCACTGGTGCTCGCGAAAGGCGCCCTGTAAGGCAAGTACACCTATTAGCATATTTGGTTGTCTCCTTAACGTTTGTTACCAGCCTCTATCTTGCATTCGCTGCTCGGGTGAAATGGTAGCTATCTCGATGCCGGGCATAGCTTCGCCCAAGTCACGTGAAACTTCGGCCAATATTTTTGGATCATTGTAGTGAGTAGTGGCGGCAACAATGGCTCTGGCACGGGCTTTGGGATCCTTGGACTTAAAGATACCGGAACCTACAAAAATGCCGTCGCAACCCAGCTGCATCATCATGGCCGCGTCAGCCGGCGTGGCAATTCCTCCGGCAGCAAAATTGACCACCGGCAGCCTGCCGGTACGGGCCACTTCCACCACCAACTCGTAAGGAGCACCCATTTCTTTCGCGGCGGTCATCAACTCTTCCCGGGGCATGTTCTGCAGCCGGCGAATCTCCCCCATTACTATGCGCATGTGGCGCACGGCTTCCACAACGTTGCCGGTGCCCGGTTCACCCTTAGTCCTGATCATGGCCGCCCCTTCACCGATGCGCCGGAGCGCCTCGCCCAGGTTGCGGGCGCCGCAAACAAAGGGCACTTTAAAGGCATGCTTGTCGATGTGGTGTTTTTCATCCACCGGGGTGAGAACTTCGCTTTCGTCTATGTAATCGACACCAAGTGCCTCCAGTATCTGGGCCTCCACAAAGTGACCGATCCTGGCCTTGGCCATGACCGGTATGGTAACTGCATCCATGATGCGCAGTATTACGCTGGGGTCGGCCATGCGTGCTACCCCACCGGCGGCGCGAATATCAGCGGGAACACGTTCCAGCGCCATAACCGCGCATGCGCCGGCTTCTTCGGCTATTTTAGCCTGCTCGGGGGTGGTAACGTCCATAATTACCCCGCCCTTGAGCATCTCCGCCAGGCCCTTTTTTACCGTCCATGTTCCTTTTTCGGCCGCTGTTTCCGTCATTGCTCTTCTCCTCCAATCAACTACAATCACTCAAAATATTTTACAGTATTCCCGCTTGAAAAACAAGTAATTTGCCCGGTACCTACTTAAAGTGTACACGGCCCATCTATCCACAACCGCAGAGCCCATCGCTTCTTAGAAGTTGATCATTTTTACTTCGATAATGTCCTTGGTCTCGGCTATCTTCTTCAGCACTGCGGCAGGCACTGCTGAATCCACGGAAATAACCATCAAGTTAATATCGCCCACCATTTTGCGGCTGTTCTGCATACCCGAAATATTAATATCGTTTTCGCCCAAAATGGTGCCCACGCGGCCGATCATGCCCGGCTTATCAATGTGCGGTATTACCAGCATATGCCCTTCGGGTACGGCGTCAATGCGGTAGCCGTTGATGTTCACTATCCTGGGTTCACCCTGGAAGAGTGAACCGGAAACCGAATGCTGTTGGCTGTCCGCCACCACGGCAACGGTGATTAGATTGGAGTAACCGTTTTCCTTGTCAGTAATCGTTTGTTCCACCTTGATGCCCCGTTCTCTGGCCAGCACAGGCGCGTTGACGAAATTAACGTTTTCCTGCAAGATGGGATCCAAGAACCCTTTAATGACGGCTGTGGTTATCGGCCCGGTTTCCCGAAACACTTCGCCGCTGTATTTAATTTGCAGTTTTTTAGCCCGGCCCGTCACCATTTGCGACTGCAGGCACCCAAGTTTTTCCGCCAGGGAAATGTATGGTCTTAACTGGGACAGCATGCCCGGTTTGATAGCGGGAACGTTCACCGTATTTTTCACCAGGCGGCCTCGCAATGCATTCAGCACTTCGCGGGCCACATCCGCCGCTACGTTAATTTGCGCTTCCACGGTGGAGGCGCCGATATGCGGGGTAACAATAACATTATCTAGCTCGAACAGCGGGCTTTCGGTCAAAGGCTCCCTGGCAAATACATCCAGGGCGGCGCCGGCCACCTTGCCCGCGCGCAAAGCTTCGTAAAGAGCATTTTCGTCCACTATGCCGCCACGGGCGCAATTAATAATCCTCACCCCGTCCTTCATTTTGGCGAAGGCCCCGGCGTTCAGCAAACCTTCGGTTTCCCTGGTTTTGGGGGTATGGATGGTAATGAAGTCGGCCTTGGCCAGCAGGTCGTCCAGCGACAGCAACTCTACCCCCAGTTCCGCGGCCCTGTTTTCCGTAATAAAAGGATCATAGGCCACTACGTGCATTTCCAGGGCTTGGGCCCTCTTGGCCACAGCGGAGCCGATGCGACCCAACCCAATAATGCCCAGCGTTTTATCGCGCAGCTCGGTACCTAAAAGTGCTTTTTTGTTCCAAACACCGCTTTTAAGCTGGGCAACGGCGCGGGGAATATTCCTGGCCAGGGACAGCATCATGGCCAAGGTGTATTCTGTGGCCGATATGGTGTTCCCTTCCGGCGCGTTCACTACTAAAATACCTTTCTTGGTAGCCTCCTCCAAGTCGATATTGTCCACGCCCGCCCCCGCCCGGCCTATAACCCGCAGCTTAGCGGCATTACTCAATACGTACTTGTTAATCTTGGTGGCGCTGCGCACGA
>ENA-OSAF01000295-OSAF01000295.1-marine-sediment-metagenome-genome-assembly--contig:-NODE-295-length-17193-cov-26.792508_pt1 | contig 17193 bp, 15 predicted proteins | sample MGYA00237872_ERZ529318 | MGnify/ENA primary metagenome ERZ529318 (study PRJEB26369, sample SAMN03142813) | marine sediment metagenome | biome: marine; feature: borehole; material: sediment... | reverse complement strand
GACACCCTTGGGGAACCCGGTGGTGCCCGATGTATACTGCATGTTGATGACGTCGTCCGGTTTTAATGAGGACTGCCTGGCGTTTAATTCTTCGTCGCTAACCTTTTTCCCCATTTCATAAAGATCGTTCCAGTTGAACATGCCCGGCAATTTTTCTTCGCCAATGTAAATCACATTTTTCAACTTGGGCAGCCGGGAGCTATTTAACTTGCCGGGCTCGGATTCCTTCAACTCCGGGCAAAGCTCATACATAATGTCCACGTACTCGTTCTTTTGTTTCACCCCGTTAACCAAGATTATAGTGGTGGAATCCGACTGTTTAAGCAGGTACTCCAGTTCAAAAGAACGGTAGTTGGTATTGACCGTAACTAAAACGGCTCCCATTTTGGCGCTGCCGAACTGGGCGTAAATCCACTCCGGCACGTTGTTGGCCCAGACGGAAATATGTTCCCCTTTTTCAATACCCAAAACCATAAGGCCTTTGGCCACTTGGTTGCAAATGTCCCTGAATTCGGGATAAGTTAGCTTGATTCCCCGCTTGGGATACATCATGGCAACATTATTGGGCAATTTTTCAGCCATTAAGTCAACTAGTTCGCCAATGGTTATTTTACCTATTTCAAATTGCGGCGCTTTCATGAACAAACCTCCTTGCAATTTTTTTCCGCCCAAAGTAAAGATTAAATGTAGCACTCACCCCCTTCTTTCCTGTTTTTTCTGGCTGTTTTAAATATTCTGAAATATTGATTTACATATAAACCGGCTTCCATGTGTTGAAATCACCCCCCGCCAAATCCGTAACTCATAAATACCAAACCGAGCTAGTAAAGTCTCCTAGTAAAAAAGCCATTCACCTTCTTTGTCAGGGGTCTAAAGGGAGCGTAAACACAACACACAGGGGCGGTGACACAAAAGCCGTAAAGCTTTTGTGTCAAGCCCTCCGGTCATGCATATACCGATCAACAGCCCAGGCAACGGGCTATCACCAAGCGCTGAACTTCGGACGTACCTTCACCGATCTCCAGCAGCTTTGCATCCCGCAAGTACCTTTCTACGGGAAATTCCTTCATATAGCCGTAGCCGCCGTGAATTTGTATGGCCTCCAGCGCCGCCTTGGTAGCTATTTCCGACCCGAAAACCTTGGCTATGGCAGCTTCCTTGGTATAAGGCTGGTCGTTATCTCTCAACCAGGCAGCTTTCAGGTATGCCAAGCGGGCCAGTTCAATGTTTACGGCCATGTCCGCCAGCTTAAACTGAATGGCCTGGAACTTAGAAATGCTCTGCCCGAATTGCACCCTTTCCTGGGCATATTTTAAAGAAGCATCCAGGCATGCCTGGGCTATACCCACGCCCATCGCTCCGATAGCAATGCGGCCCCCATCCAAAACCTTCAGAAATTGCTTGAATCCCTCGCCCGGCTTGCCCACCAAGTTTTCCTTGGGCACCCGGACATTGTCGAAAAATAACTCAGTGGTATTGGAACCATGTAAGCCTAGCTTTTCGTAACTGGCCCTAATGGTGAAACCAGGCGCGTCGGTAGGAACAATTATAGCGCTAATGCCCCTTTTCCCCTTGCTCTTGTCCGTAACCGCCGTGATGGTTACAAATTTAGCATAACTGGCGTTGGTTATAAAGCACTTGTTACCGTTAATGACCCATTCGTCGCCGTCTAACACAGCAGTGGTTTTAGTTCCACCGGCATCGGATCCCGCTTCCGGTTCGGTGAGCCCGAACGCCCCGATGCTTTCCCCGCGGCATAACATGGTTAAATATTTCTTCTTTTGCTCTTCCGTGCCAAACAAGTATATAGGCATGCAGCCAAGGGATATATGGGCTTCATAGGTCAACCCGGTCGAACCGCAAGCACGGGTTATTTCCTCCAAAGCAAGGCAATAACTAATATAATCCGCACCCGCTCCCCCATACTCCTCGGGAAAAGGAAGGCCCATTAAATCCATTTCGGCCAATTTCTTCATAATATCCAGGGGAAATTCACCGGTCTTGTCGATTTCCGCCGCCCTGGGCACAATTTCTTGCTGGGCAAAGTCCCGAACTACATCCCTGATCATCTTCTGGTCCCGGGTCAGATTAAAATCCACGTCTTTCTCCCCTCCTAAATAACTTATTAGTAGCATTACGGCATAAATTATTTGCAAAAAACATGCAACTGTCCGTTTAATGGTGCCGAGCGGCAATTCAACAACCTTAAGCGGCAATTATTTCCCCCGAACGGTAAACAGCCGCTTTTTTTCTCCCAGCGGCCACCAATTCAAGTGTAAACTTGTTTTACAGTAGTGCCATTACATCAGGAAAATCAAGTGAGGTTATATTTGACCAGTTTCTTGTATAACCCGGGCCTGGAAATGCCCAGCAATTGCGCAGCCTTGGCCTTATTGCCCTTGCTGTTTTTCAAGGCTTGCAAAATGACCAGCTTTTCAGTTTGGTTTATTATGTCGGCCAGCGTTTGCCCCCCGGAAAGTGACAGGGACAGCCCGTTGCCGCGGTTGAATTCCTCGTTTTCTCCGTGATTGTCGACTTCACTGTCCAGTAGACCAGACAATTGAGGCGGCAGGTGATCCTTGGTGATAACATTACCCTCTATAACGTTAAAAGCCCGTTCGATAACGTTTTCCAGCTCACGCACGTTTCCGGGCCAAGAATATTTTTGGAATATGGCTTCCACTTCCGGAGTTAAACCGGTCACCCGCAGGCCAAAAATGCGGTTGTACTTTTCAATAAAACAGGCTACCAGGTCGTTGATATCCTCTTTTCTCTCCCGTAGGGGTGGAATGGACAGGTTAACCACATTTAACCGGTAATATAAATCTTCCCGAAATTTTTTATATTTTACAAGGTGTTCCAGGTTATAATTGGTAGCCACCACCACACGGGCATCGGATATTTTCACTTCACCCCCACCCAGCTTCTGAATTTCCTTATCTTGGATAAACCGGAGCAGCTTGGCCTGAAGTGCAAAGGAAAGATCACCGATCTCATCCAGGAACACCGTACCTCCGTTGGCCAATTCCAATTTGCCGACCTGTCCGCCCTTCTTACTACCGGTAAATGCACCTTCCTCGTAACCAAAAAACTCCGATTCCAGCAAAGTGTCCGGGATGGCCGCGCAGTTAATCTTGATGAACGGACCGGAACGCCGCAGGCTTGCGGCATGTATGGCCTGGGCGAACAATTCCTTACCCGTCCCGCTCTCGCCCGTGATCAGCACGTTTGAATTGCGCGGTGCCACCTTCAGCAGGGTTTCTTTTAAGTCGACCATCTGGGGGCTGTTACCCACAATGTGGTCCACGGTATATAAAACCGTACTTTTGCGGTGCGCCGCCTGCCTTTTTCGCCTATTTCCCTCGCCAGCGTCATAATTTATTTCCCGCTCGGGATTCAAGAAAATGATTTTTGCCAAAGCCCCTTGAACGCGCTGGTTGCTTTTAATGGGTATGTAATCGGACAAAAAGCTTCGCCCGTCAATGCTGTCGATCTTGCCAAACTCGGGAACGCCGCTTTTTAAAACCTTCATTAACCTGCGCAGCCCGCTATGCTTGCAAACCTCCGTCAACGGTCTTCCGATCATTTTATCCGGAGTTTTCCTCAGTGTAGCTGCCAAAGTGGAATTGACCTGCTGAATAATGCCGTTTTCCCCGATTACCAGCAGCCCCTCATTACTATTTTCAAATATGGTGTTTAATATTTTTTCTGCTGAATATTTAACTGAAACCCCCGTCTCCTCCGGATAAAGCACCTATATCACCTCAAAAATTTTTGACTTGTTAAAACATTTTAACAACTAAGCCCTCACATTGTACAGACCCGCAAGCCGCCCAAAAATTAAATTATACCTGCCTAACGGAATCATACTTTAGTTTTTATAGTGTGTCACAACTGGTTACACTTTTTAGTTTACAATTGGTAACACTTTTCGCCTACAAAGTGTTGACAATCACTCGAACACGAGGAGGAAAATGCAGTTTTTTATCGAAAAATACCATGTAAATCCTGGAAGGGGAAGTGAGTATTTTGTCAAGAAACGCCATAAACATTAAGGGGACCAGGCAAGGTCTTGTCATCTTGCTGGACACCAACCGGGATTTTGCAGAATTAAAATCGGGATTAAAAAACATTATGGAAACTTCCCACGGTTTTTTTGCCGGGGCCAGGTTTATCTTACAAAGCGATAAAAAACTATTTCCCGCGGAAAAAAGCGAATTGGAAGCCATTTGCATGGAATACGGATTGATTCCAAATTCCGAGGCCGCTCAGCAGCCTGGCCGGCGCCGGGGTGAAACTAGCCTCGCGTCACTGCCGGGCGAACCGGCGCTGCTGGTTAAGAAGACTCTGCGATCCGGTCAACACGTCAACTACCCAGGTCACGTAACGGTACTGGGTAACGTGCATCCCGGCGCCAAGATCACGGCAGGCGGCAGCATCATCATCATGGGCAACTGCTCGGGCTTCGTGCATGCCGGTAGCAACGGGGATGGCAGCGCCTTTATACTAGCTGCAACCATGCGGCAGGCGCACTTAAGAATTGCCGGCATAGCCATGCACGAAACGCCGCTGGATTTGCCCTACAGCCCGGTTAAAGCCTGCATCAGGCATAACCGCATAGTATTTACCGGATATACCGGCGGCAACCGGCTCAATTAAAAGCCTGCCTTGCCGGCGGCAGCCAAAAGGCCGACGATCGTCTTGGCATCAACCAGCTCGCCCCTGGCTGCCATTTGCAGGGCTTCAGGCAGCGGCACCTTAACGACGTCGATGAATTCGTCCCGGTCGAGCTTTTGCCCGGCAAGCGTTAAATCGGCGGCCATGAATAGGTAGATTTTTTCCGTACAAAAACCGGGCGATGTGTAAAAACTATACATTTCCCGCCAGGCACTCGCCCGGTAACCAGTTTCCTCTTCTAGTTCTCTACGGGCGCATTCCAAGGGCTTTTCACCGGGCTCTATTTTTCCGGCAGGAATTTCCAGTAAAGCGCGGGCGACCGCGTACCGGTACTGTTTGACCATCAGCACTTCCCCCGCGCCGGTTATACCCACCACCGCCACCGCGTCGGTGGTTTCTACAACCTCCCTGGCGCTTGGACGCCCGTCCGGCAGAACCACCTCATCCCGTCTAACCTGCAGTATTTTCCCCTGAAAAACCGTTTGTGACGCCACCTTTTTTTCACCGGACACCGTTCAACACCCCCGGTTATATCTGCACCAACTTTTTCATTTCCCAAATCGTCAGGCCCGGCAGGAGTGCGTAGTCTTCCGTATCCAGGTGGCTGGGAGCGGAGGCGTCAAATAATACGTTCCCCGAGGGCGGAAACTCGTCGTCCCCTTCCCATAAAACAAAGGTTATGGGGATCTTGGGAAGTACCGGCACCGTCACAGCCAAATCACCCATCTTTTCCGTCCACCCTCCCAGCTTGCCGGCCGCTTCCGCCAGTTTGCCGGGCTTACTGCCGAATATGGCAACCAGCGGGTTTATGGACCGCTTAGTGAAAGGTCCTACGTAAATGGATCCACCGGGTAATTCCCTGAATGCAATCTTTCTACCCTCCACTGCCCGCGGGCTACAGTGGGTAAGGTAATGAAGCAAAATTATTTGGTAAGCCAAAGGCACCTCCTTCTTTTCACCTGCACACCTCACTTCCCCGCTCGGGTAATAGACATGGTATTTTGTACCTAAAAACGGTACCGTAAAAAAGAATCCCACCGGGTCAAAAGCAACCTGTGCATTGTCAGACGCGGCTTCAGGAGATATACCGGCTAATTCTTTCTTTGCTTTTTCGTAAGCCGGTTGTAAATTAATTTGCGCCATGACTGACCTCCTTGCAAGACTTTTATATCTGTATTATACAATACAGGCCAAACACCCGCCATTATCAAGTAACCGGCGTGATAAAGCAATTTTTTTGTTGAATTTTGCAAAAGGATTTTTATTAATTGAAAAGAAATATAAAATGTATTTGGAAATTATGGGTATAACCTGCAGACCAGCCTCTTATAAATTACTAAACCAAGCCAGGTCAGGGGGCCGAACAGTGACGCACATAGGCATACCCAGCTCTCTCTTTTATTACGTGTATTTCCCCATGTGGAAGGTTTTTTTTGAAGAGCTAAAAAACGTAAAAGTGGTAACTTCGGGTGAAACTACCAGGGAAATATTGGATAAAGGCGTCAGCGAGGCGCTGGCCGACGCTTGCGTGCCCGTTAAGGTGTTTTTCGGCCATGTCCTGACTTTGCGCAACAAGGTTGATTACTTATTTATTCCGCGCATTGTATGTTTAAACAGAAAAACGGTTTACTGTCCCAAATTCCTGGGCTTACCCGATATGATCCGCTACGGGTTATCGGACATGCCGCCCATCATCGACGTGCGCATAGATACACGCAAGATGCGCAGTGCCGTTTATCGTGCATTCAACACGGTGGGTCAAATACTGCAAGCCAAGAAGCAAAACATCTTGCGGGCTTACCTGAAGGCCAGGCTGGCTCAGTTCAAATTTAAACGTCTTTTGCGGAGAGGATGGCAACCCCCTGAAGCAATGGCCGCTGTTCTCAACGGCCGGAAAAGCAACCTGCCGGCCGACCCGCCCGGCCAGCTGCGTTTTGCCGTGGTTGGTTACCCTTACATCATCCACGACCGTTATATCAGCGTCGACGTCATTAACAAGCTGCGCCGCATGGGCGTAAGCGTGGTTACATCGGATAACCCGCCACCGCTGGCTTTGCGAATGCAGCGTTATGATTGCGGCAAAATACTGTTCTGGACATTCAGCGACCGGACTTTGCGAGCGGCTCATTACTTTGCCAAACAAGGTAAGGTTGACGGTATTATACACTTGACCGCTTTCGGCTGCGGGCCGGACTCCATTGTGGACAGATTTATTCAATATAACAGCAGCTCTCACCACATACCGTTTATGAGCCTGTCCATCGACGAGCACAGCGGCGAGGCCGGAGTGAGCACCAGGCTGGAAGCTTTTGTCGACATGGTTAGGAGAAAAAAAGGAGAGAAAATGAATGCGTAAGGTTACTTTTCCGCATGTGGGAGAATCGTACCGCACATTTAAAATGCTCTTAAATGACCTGGGCAATGAAGTGATTCTACCGCCGCGCCCCAGCCGCAGGACGCTCAATTTGGGCGTGCAGCACGTGCCCGAATTCGCTTGCCTGCCGCTTAAAATACTGATGGGAACATACCTGGAAACCTTGGAACGCGGCGCCAACGTCATTGTCACTTCGGGCGGCGTGGGCCCATGCCGTGCCGGGCTCTATGCCGAGGTGCACAAAAAGGTGCTGCACGACATGGGGTACCAGGTGGAAATGATCGTTTTTGAGCCGCCGCGCCTGCACCCCATCAACTTTATCCGCAACGTGCACAAACTCAACCCCGCGCGCTTGTCCATCAAAGCCATCATTGAATGCATCAAAAGGGCTTGGCGTAAATTACAGGCGCTGGATAACGTGGAAAAGGCCACCCACGTTATCAGGCCCAAAGAAATCAGACAGGGCGATACTAGCCGAACTTATAAAAAGGTGCTGGAGTGGATTGATAGCGCTTATACCATGGATGAAATCGTAGAAGCCGAAAAGGCGGCGCTGGAAGAACTGCATAATATACCCCAGGATCCTGAACGCATGATCCTTAAGGTTGGTATAGTAGGTGAAATATACGTCCTGCTTGAACCGGCAAGTAACCTGGAAATTGAAGAAATGCTGGGAAACATGGGAGTAGAAGTAGAAAGATCCATGTTCTTGACCGGCTGGACCAGGGACAACACCTGGAAGGAAACCGTTCAGGGCATGACGGTAAAAGAGGCGGCCGAACCCTACCTGCCAGAATTAATCGGCGGCCACGGCAGGGACTCCATTGGAAACACCGTGCTTTATGCCAAGCGTAACTTTGACGGCGTAATTCAGCTGGCGCCCTTTACCTGTATTCCAGAAATAGTGGCCCGTACCATTCTAACGTCGGTAAGCAAAGACTACAATATTCCAGTGCTCACCTTTTTCCTGGACGAGCAAACCGGAAAAGCAGGCATGGCCACGCGCTTGGAAGCTTTTGTAGACTTAATGAAACGCAAGAAAACAAAAATTAAACAAAACAAATTGCTACCTGCCAGCTCATTTTAATCTCAAGGACATCAAGTTAATCTCAAGGACATCAAGGAAGTGACGTCATGAAAGCCTATCTAGGAATCGACGTTGGGTCCGTCAGCACCAATATAGTCGTGCAGGATGAGGCCGGGGCAATTTTAGCCGGCCTCTACTTGCGAACCAGGGGACGCCCGGTGGAAACCCTTCAGGCAGGTCTCAAGGAAACAGCAGAAAAGTTACCTACCGGCATACAAATTTGCGGCGTAGGCACCACGGGCAGCGGCCGTTACCTGGCGGGTGTCATAGTCGGAGCCGACGTGATAAAAAACGAAATCACGGCTCACGCCGTGGCCGCTTCCCACTTCATATCTGATGTACAAACTGTTTTGGAAATCGGCGGGCAGGATTCTAAGATAATAATCATCAGAGACGGCATAGTGGTTGACTTTGCCATGAACACCGTTTGCGCGGCCGGTACGGGTTCCTTTTTAGACCAGCAGGCCTCTCGCCTGGGTATACCCATAACCGAATTCGGGGATCTGGCCCTGCAATCGAAACACCCGGTGCGCATAGCCGGGCGCTGCACGGTATTTGCTGAATCCGATATGATTCACAAGCAACAAATGGGCCACTCATTGAAAGACATCGTCAACGGGCTTTGTGAAGCGCTGGTGCGCAACTACCTAAACAACGTGGGCAAGGGAAAAGAAATCTTGCCGCCCGTAGTTTTCCAAGGCGGAGTTGCCGCTAACGCCGGAATCAAAGCCGCGTTTGAAAGGGCTCTGGGTATGGAAGTGCTTGTTCCGCCGCACCATAACATTATGGGGGCCATTGGCGCAGCGCTGCTGGCCAAGGAGGAAATAAATCATAGCCAAAAAGCCAGCCGGTTCAAGGGCTTTTCCATTACCAAGCTGACGTACAGAACAAGTAGCTTTGAATGCAACGGCTGCCCTAACAACTGTGAAATCGCGGAAATATATGAAGAAGACCGCGTTATCGGCCGCTGGGGCGCCAGGTGTCCCAAATGGGACATCGTGCAGGAGGAATTGCATTGACGGGTGGAGATTTAAAACTGGTGGGAATCATATTTAACGTTGTGGTTCTTGCCGTAATGATTGTATCCGGTGTTTGGGTAGGCCTCGACGCCCGCAAAACGGGGCGTTCTAAGCTGGAAGCAATATTATGGGGGCTTTTCGCCGGCTGGTTCATCATCATCGGACCTATATTTTACGTCTTTTTCAAGGGTAAATTTTATAAGTAACCGCTGCTCGTCAAGGCAGCGGTTTTATTTGTGGAACTAATTAACACATGTCTACGATCATCAACAAGTATTTCCCCGGCGTTTACCGGAAAGGCCTAAATACCGCACATAAGGCCTGCCAGCTTGCCCGCCGCCGTTAGGACGGCGTTTTTGAGGCACGTTTTTTGCATTAGTTATCAGCAACGCAACTGGTGAATACGTTGCTTTGTAAAGGTAAGGGGAGGTGACGTCGTGTCTAGGCCAAGGTTAAGCAAGGGCTTGGTTCAAGTGTATACCGGAAACGGCAAGGGCAAAACCACGGCTGCGCTGGGTTTAGCTTTGCGAGCCATAGGTCACGGCTATAAGGTTTTCATGCTTCAGTTTATGAAAGGCAGTAAGGATTACGGCGAATTGCAGGCAGCGGAAAAATATCTGCCCAACCTGATAATCGTGCAAAGCGGTCTGGAAACTTTTGTCAGCAAGGAGAGCCCCTCCCAAGCCGACATCGAGCTGGCCAGGCGGGGACTAGAAACTGCCAAAAAAGTGATTAACGAGCAGCACTACGACCTGATCATTTTGGACGAAATCAACGTGGCGCTGGATTTCCATTTGATCGACCTGGATGATGTCTTGCAGATGATCAAGACCAAGCCCCCGCACATTGAGCTTATCCTGACCGGGCGTTACGTGCCCCAAGCCATAGTAGAGCACGCCGACCTGGTCAGCGACGTTTCACTGGTCAAGCACCCTTATTACCAAGGGTGCGCCGCCAGAAAAGGCATAGAATATTGAATGTGAATTCTAAACGGGAGCGGATGGCATGACGCTGGACATCGGGAAACTCCATGCCAGCCGGAGCGGCCAGCTGCAAAAAGCGGTTCGCAACAGGTTATTCATGGAAATGATGGAAATGTTAGAAGAAGAACTGCATAATCACCTTTGGGACCACCTAAACCAAAACGGCAACATGACCGAACTGCTGGAAAAACTGGTTAACCGCCAGGTTGACCCCTACACGGAAGCGCGTAATTTGGTCCGGCGACTGCTTGCGCAAAAAAATCATTAGAAAGGGGAGTATTGATAAATATGTCGCGTGAGAAAATCAGCGAAATTAAAGCAGCCAGGGAAAAATGGCTGGCTGAAAGAAACAAAATGAAAGACAGGGATATAAAATTTGAAACCGTTTCCGGGATGGCCGTTAACGACATCTACACTCCCGAAGACGTCCAGGACCTGGATTACCTGCGAGACCTGGGCTTCCCCGGAGAATACCCCTTTACCAGGGGCGTGCAGCGCAATATGTACCGCGGCCGTTTGTGGACCATGCGGCAATTCGCCGGGTTCGGCACCGCACACGAATCAAACCAGCGGTACAAGTTCCTGCTGCAACAGGGCCAAACGGGCTTGAGCGTGGCTTTCGATATGCCCACCATCATGGGCTACGACAGCGACCACCCGCGCGCGCTGGGGGAAGTAGGACGGGTTGGTGTAGCCATTGACAGCTTGGCCGACATGGAAGTGCTGTTCGACGGCATCCCCCTGGACAAAATCAGTACTTCCATGACCATCAACGCGCCCGCATCCATACTCTGGTGCATGTACATCGCCACCGGTGAAAAGCAGGGCGTACCGCCGGAAAAGCTGACGGGAACCATCCAAAATGACATACTGAAGGAATATATTGCCCAAAAATCTTGGATCTTCCCCCCCGAGCCCTCCATGCGGTTAATTACCGACATTTTTGCCTACGCATCCAAGCACGTACCCAAGTGGAACACCATCAGCATCAGCGGTTACCATATTCGGGAAGCCGGTTCCACTGCCGTTCAGGAGCTGGCTTTCACCCTGGCAAACGGCTTCGCTTATGTGGAAGCGGGGATTAAGGCGGGCTTAAATGTTGACGATTTCGCACCACGCCTCTCGTTCTTTTTTAACTCGCATATCGATTTCTTCGAAGAAATCGCCAAGTTCCGCGCCGCCAGGAGAATTTGGGCCAGGCGAATGAAAGAAAAATACGGCGCCAAAAACCCCCGGTCGTGGATGTTGCGCTTCCATACGCAAACTGCGGGCTGCAGCCTGACCGCCCAGCAGCCGGAAAACAATATCGTACGCACGGCTTACGAGGCGCTGGCCGCCGTGCTGGGAGGAACCCAATCCCTGCACACCAACTCCATGGACGAAGTGTTGGCCTTGCCCACCGAAAAAGCGGTGCAAATAGCCCTGCGCACCCAGCAAATCATTGCCTACGAGACCGGCGCACCCAACGTTATAGATCCCCTGGCGGGCTCGTATTACGTGGAAGCGCTGACCAATAAGATGGAAGAAGAGGCGGAAAAATACTTTGCAGAAATCGAACGCCGCGGCGGCGTCCTGGCGGCCATCGACCAGAATTTCTTCCAGCAAGAGATAGCCGATGCCGCATACCAATACCAGCGTGCCATAGATAACAAGGAACGCATCCTGGTGGGGGTCAACGAGTTTACCACCGGCGAAGAACTGGACATTGAAATATTATACATTGATCCGGAAATAGAACGCAAGCAGGTGGAAAGGGTCAAAAAATTGCGGCGCGAGCGCGACAATATCCGCGTGCAGGAAACGCTGGATGCACTGCGAAATGCCGCCCAGGGAACGGAAAACTTAATTCCCTACATTCTTGAATGTGTTCGGGCTTACGCCACCGAGGGCGAGATAATCCAAACCTTAAAGGAAATATTTGGCGAGTATAAGGAAAAACCGACCTTTTAAAACAAAAAAATTGCAAAGGAGGATTCCTATGGCCAGAAAAATTAGAGTACTGGTCGCTAAACCCGGGCTAGACGGTCACGACCGGGGGGCCAGGGTAATTGCCCGTGGCCTTAGAGACGCCGGCATGGAAGTGGTATATACCGGGCTACATCAAACTCCCGAGCAAATAGTGGAAGCTGCCATCCAGGAAGACGTTGACGTGGTGGGGTTGTCTATCCTCAGCGGTGCTCATATGACTTTATTCCCCAGGGTTTGCGAGCTATTGAAGGAAAATAATGCCGAGGACATTTTGGTCATCGGCGGAGGGATCATTCCTGAAGCAGATATTAAAAAGCTTAAGGAAAACGGTTGGGCCGCTGAGCTGTTCACGCCGGGCACGCCCATAGAAACAATAGTAGAATGGATCAACGCCAATGTAAAGGTCGATTAAACAAGTACCGCCCGGGCAACCGGGCGGTGTTTAACAATTACAGCCTTCGGTCACGCCGGAAAGGTCTCTTTTCCTGATCTCCCGTAAGCACTGCAAGGCGTAATCGATTTCTTCCTCGCGGTTGAAGTACGAAAAACTGAACCTTACCAGTTTTTTTCTAAAGGTACCTAGCGTGCGGTGTGCATCGGGGGCACAGTGCAACCCGGCCCGGCAGGCGATATTGTGCCAGCGGTCCAGGGCGCCGCCCACCGCCTGTGAATCCTTGCCTTTCACTAAAAAAGAAACCACCGGCGCTCTTTCTTCCCCCAGGCCTGGGCCGAATATTTTAATGCCGGGCATGTTATGCAGCCCTTCCAGCAACTTCTGAACCAGTTTATTTTCATGTTCCCTGATTTTTGCCAGGCCGGTGGTGCGAATAAACTTTATGCCCGCGCCAAGGCCGGCAATACCCACCGTATTTAACGTGCCGCTTTCGTATTTCTCGGGCAGCGCCTCGGGCTGGGCCGCGTCCGCCGACCAGCTGCCGGAACCCCCTTCGCGAAATGGTCTCAGGTTAACCCGCTCCCCCACATAAAGAACCCCTGTCCCGGGCGGTCCCATTAGCCCCTTGTGACCGGGCATGGCCAGCAAATCAATCTGCATGTCTTGCACGTCTATATCCAGAATGCCCGCGCTCTGGGCCGCGTCCACCAGGAAAATGAGGCCGTGTTCGCGGGCCAGTTCACCGATTTCCTGCACAGGCATAATGGTACCGGTTACGTTGGAAGCATGGGTCATAATCACCGCCCTGGTATCAGGCCTTATTGCCCGCTTAACCTCCTGCGGGTCCAAAGTACCGTCGGGCGCGCAGCGAATTTTGGTCACCTTTATGCTTCCGCGCAAGCCGTAAAGCGGCCTGGTTACCGAGTTATGTTCCATGGAACTTGTTATAACGTGATCCCCCTGCTCCAGCATGCCTTTAATGGCCGTGTTAAGGGCATCTGTGGCGTTTAAAGTAAAAATTATTCTATCGGGCTGCGGGATATTAAATAACTCGGCAATTAAAGCCCGGGTTTCGTCCACCAAGCGCCCTGCAGCCAGGGCCATTTGATGTCCCGAGCGTCCCGGGTTAGCTCCCGTTTGTTCCAAACACAAGCGCATGGCGTCCAGCACTTCTTGTGGCTTAGGCCAGGAAGTGGCAGCGTTATCGAAGTAAATCATTTTACGGGCACCTCCCTCCTCGTTAATTTTTATTATTGTTTAAGATACCCGCCAACTTATACGAAAAAATCCCGCTTGTTTTCCCAAGCGGGATAAAAGGTTGACAATGTGTTTCCGTTACCTTCGCTCACGCCAAATTTCGCTCTCTGAGCTCAACCTGTTTTTACCGCTATCTATTGCGCGTTCAACCTGCGCTTTTTGAGCTTTTCTTTGACGGTAGGATAATAATCCAGGTTGGTATGCGGCAAAAACTTGCTGCCCACGAATTTATTCATAAAAGCTTCGCTGGCGTTAAGTTCAAAATAAGTTATGCTGCGCGAAATTTCCTCGGCTTCATGTCTAGCCTGGCCGGATACTAATGCCAGCCTGGCACCTTCTCCGGAACTGTTACCCAGGCGGATCATTTTTCCCCTGGGTAAATCAGGGTATAAGCCCACGGTAACGGCCGATTCCAAATCCAAGTGCTGCCCGAAAGCACCGGCTGCATAAAAGGTTTCAATATCCTCCATACGGCACCCCACGCTTTCCAGCAAGTACTCCAGTGCCGCGTTTATCGCCCCCTTGGTGCGCATGATGTTGTTGATGTCGGCCTGGGTAAAGGTAATATCCCGGCCGGTAGCGGACTCGCAGGCTGGTACCACGATGAATTCCGATTTGTCACCTTTAAACTTGCCGGCCCGGTCAATGATCCCCGCCAAAAGCAACTCGGCCAAGCAATCCACCAAACCGGAACCGCAAATTCCAGCGGGTTTTTCATCGGCTATGGTACGGTAAGTAACCTTACCGGTCCGGCGGTCAATGCGCACTTGGTAAACCGCTCCCATCTCTGCCCGCATGCCGCAGCGGGCAACCCCGCCTTCCAGGGCTGGCCCGGCTGCCCCGGCACAGGCCACCAGCCACTCGTTGTTTCCCAGCACCATTTCCCCGTTGGTACCAATATCCACAAACAGAGCAAGTTCGGGTTTTTTGTACAGCCCGCTCGCTAAAATGCCGCCTACAACGTCGCCGCCCACGTAACTACCTACCCCTGGCAGCGCGTAAAGCGGCGCCTCTGGGTTTACCCGTAGGCCAATATCGCCGGCCCTAATATAGCCCGGCCGGTTTACTACCGGTATATAGGGCGCCATGCAAATATGAGACGGGTCGAGCCCCAGTAGCAGGTGAATCATGGTGGTATTGGCGCCCACGGCGACAGCACTAATGTCCGTTTGTCCGATGTCGCCCCCCTTCGCCAGCCGGGCAATTATCTTGTTCAAGGTAGCTACTGCGGCTTCCCTCATCTGCGCCCTGCCCTCCGGCGTTCCCGCCAAGTATATCCTGGTTAATATGTCATCTCCGTATTGCGCCTGGCCGTTGTAGTCGGCAGCAGCCAGCTTTATGTTCCCGGTAGTCAAGTCCACCAGGTATCCCACCACTGTGGTAGTACCCAAGTCGATTGCCAACCCATAATGGTGTCCGGTTTTGTCGCCGGGTTCAACATCGATTACCGACCAGTAATCGCCGAAACACGCCAGCGTTGCGGTTACCCGCCAGTCGGCGCTGCGCAGGACTTCGCTGGTTTTGTTCATCAGGTTGAGCGGCATGTGCAGTCCGGGGCAGCAATCCCGTAAAGCACTCAAGAGCCTGTCCACGTCTGCCTGGTTATCCTGCAGACTGGGCGGTTTTAATTCAACATAGCGCTTGCGGCTGAGGGGATCTATGGTAATGTCAACAGAAACCCGGTTCTGCAGGATAATTTCACGACTGCTGTTCATGATCGGATATACACCTCTTAACAAGCTTTGGACACTTATGAATATATCACAATACAGTAAAATGCAAAAGAGATACCTCGTGGCATCTCTTCAGCGTTATAAAAACGGGCTTTTTTTACCTGGCATGGCGATTTCGGCGCCCAAAAATTACGAAGTTTGCCCAAGCTAAATCGACCCCGCAATTGGACCCCTTATCGGTTTAAGCCGGAGCGCGCACCAGTGCACGAGCCTCCCCTCTTTGCTCTTTACGCTTTGCCAGGAGTGGTCAACAGCGTTTCCTGCACCATAAAGCCAGGCCTGTATAATGTTACAAGCGCAAAATTATCCCTTTAGGTATCTTTTAAATCACCTGTTGAGGATTCTTCCTTATCCTGCCGACCAACCGAGCAAGCACCCGCACCAGCGGGTGCGCCAGTTGCATTTTCAGCACCCGACACTCGTTTTTCAACCTAGTTATTTCTTGCTGGGCCAGTCGTAGCGACCGGTGTAGTCTCTCTCCTTCGGCCATGGAATGTTTAAGGTCCGCGCTTAACGCGTTGACTTCCTCGCGCCATATCCTTTCATCCTGTTCCTTGGCTTCCCGCAACCTTTCCAGCTGTTGCCTTAAATTAACAATCTCCGTCTGCAGTTCGGCAATTCTACCAGCGTGGTTTTCCTTCATTTCCAATAACTTGGCTTTATTTTCCCGGTCTTTTTCCTTATACTGCTGTAATTTAGTAAAGAGAGATTCCAAGCTGGCCTGGTTTTTTTGCAAGGCTTCGCGTAAATTATTTTTTTCCGCCTCGTTCTCCCTGGCTCGTTTTACCCATAACCGGCACTGATACAGTATGCTGTTGGCTTTGGCTTCAAGTTTCTGCAGGTGCTCCTTGTAACGGTAAATTTCCTTTTTCCTGAGCGCCAACAGCAGGTCTTTTTCGGCCATTTGGGTGGCCATTTGTTCCAGCCGGGTCATATCATCCCGCCGTTGAGCCAGCGCGGCGGCAGCCTCCCGCTGAGACGCCGTCACTTCCGTAAGTTGCTTTTGTAAATTGGTATACTTACGCCGCCAGCGCTCCCGGTCCCTGTGCCAGCGCAATCTTTGACGCTGAAGGGCTCCTAAATAGCGCCTCAGAAGTTTGTCATAAACCACTTTCAAGTCGCTGCTGTAACACCAGACCCCGTTGCCTATTTCTTCAAAGTAAGGGAATTTATTCAGCACCCCTTTGATTTCATCCAAAGTAACTTTTCGCCAAGTCCCTACCTGTTCCCCAAGTTGGGCCAAGGAAAGCCCTGTCGGGTGTATTTTCAGGGCCTTGATTATTAAGTGCTTGAGGGAATAGTGGCCCGTTTCCACTTCCCATTCGGTCAGCCCCCATAAACCGTTCTCCAGTTGGACGAACCTACCGTCGTTGATTAACCCTGCCTGTTCGGAAACCGGCTTGCGCTTTTTTTTCTTATTGTTTACTTTAGCCAGTTCGTTTAAGCTCAAAGGTTTTTGCTTCTTGAGCAGCAAATTATAAAACTGATCGTTTTCTCTCAGGCCGTCAAGCTGCAGCACCCAAATATAGCCATCATCGCTCTGAAAACAGTTATGCTGTTGCAGGCACAAGCGAACCTTTTCCTCCACTTGCTCGCGGTTATAATCTTTTAGCATCTGCCTGTGTACATAGGGAGTCAACTCTGCAACGGACAGGGAATCAAAGAAAAACAGGTTTTTTTTCAATAAATCAGTCAGGGAAT
>ENA-OSAF01000281-OSAF01000281.1-marine-sediment-metagenome-genome-assembly--contig:-NODE-281-length-17858-cov-22.913554_pt1 | contig 17858 bp, 19 predicted proteins | sample MGYA00237872_ERZ529318 | MGnify/ENA primary metagenome ERZ529318 (study PRJEB26369, sample SAMN03142813) | marine sediment metagenome | biome: marine; feature: borehole; material: sediment... | reverse complement strand
GATGACGCCCCTTACGGCGGCGGTGCCGGCATGGTCATGCAGGCGCCGCCCATATTACGGGCGTTGGAACAACTGCGCCGGCTGCGCGGAGGCGCGCTGTCCAGGGTGATTCTCATGTGTCCCACCGGCATCACCTTTGATCAAAACTGGGCCAGGGATTTGGCCCGGGAGGAACACCTGGTGATTATTTGCGGCCATTACGAAGGAGTGGACGAGCGGGTACGGGAACTGGCGGTTACCGATGAGCTATCCATCGGCGACTACGTCCTGACCGGCGGCGAGCTGCCGGCCATGGTGGTGGTGGACGCGGTGTCGCGCATGATCCCCGGCGTGCTGGGCGAGCGCGCATCGGCAGAAGAGGATTCCTTTGCCGATGGTATCCTGGAGTACCCGCAGTACACCAGGCCCAGGGTTTGTGCCGGCCTGGCCGTGCCGGAGATTTTGTTAAGCGGGCACCATGAAAAAATAAGACGCTGGCGCCGCCGCCAGGCCCTGCTGAAAACGCTGGAACGCCGCCCGGACCTGCTGCGCGAGGACGTCCTTACCGAAGAGGACCGCGCGATGCTGCGCGAAATGGCTGCCACCATCCGGGAAGTACTGGAGGAAGATTAACCCGGCGCGCGCGGGAACCTGGCCGCGGGTGAGCGTCTGGTCCAGCCGCCTGCGGCGGTGCCGGTAACACTCCGGTAACACTAAAGATTAAAGATGAAATATGGTTGACAAAATAATATAAACCGGGTAGCATGGTAGTTGAGAATGCCGGCACTAAGACGGTCTGGTACGTTTTTGGCGAATATTTAATTACCGCCATGGAAAACGAGGCCATGAAGGTCGCTGCAAGAAGGAGCGTCTTTCTGGCTTTTTAATTTTGTAAAAGCAAAAAGAGGTGTTATATCAGTGTGTATGGAAAAATCCCTCTGGAAAAAGGCCGTAGAATTTCACGGGCATTCCTGCCCCGGTTTGGCCATCGGTTACCGGGTGGCTGAAATAGCCCTGGAGCGCTTGCGTGAAATGCGTTCTGCCGATGAAGAACTGGTAGCCGTGGTGGAAAACGATGCCTGCGGCGTTGATGCCGTCATGCTGCTGACCGGGTGTACCCTGGGAAAAGGCAATTTGATTTACCGCGACCTGGGCAAGCAGGTTTATACCTTCGGCAGTCGCAATGGCAACCGGGCGCTGCGGATTTCGGTAAAAGGCGAGGTGTTGCACCGGCCGGACCCCCAGCTGGCCGAGCTGCGCAAGAAAGTTTTCAGCGGCACGGCTTCGCCGGAGGAAAAGGCCAGGTTCCGGGAAGCTCAAAACCGGCGTATCGAACAAATATTGAACATGCCGGAAGAACAATTTTGTAAAGTGGAGGAAATAGACTTTAAATTTCCCTCCAAGGCACGCATTTTCCCTTCCGTCAAGTGCTCCCGCTGCGGGGAGATGGTTATGGAACCCCGGGCCAGGGTGCGTGAAGGGCAATTTGTCTGCCTGGATTGCTTTGAGGATTATAGCAGGGGCTGGTAAAGTAAATAACCACTATTTTTTAACTTTTTTCATTAACCACTTGAAAGCAGCACATTCTTTCATTTCGCTAAAGGCAGTTTTCCCTAGCTGGATGCTGTATACCTGGGTGAATAGAACAATGCCGGTTGGGCCGTTTGCGGCATTGTTGCGCCGCCGGAACGATTATGGTATAATTTTGCTTGTTGATTACGGACGGTCCGCTGTCCCCAGCAAGTGGGCATGAACGTCCCGGGGAAGGAGGTTACATACATGGATTTGATACGTGCCGTGGAAAATGGTCAATTCAAGGAAGATATTCCTGAATTTCGTCCCGGTGACACCGTCAGGGTTCACGTCAAAGTGGTGGAGGGCAACCGGGAACGCATTCAAGCCTTTGAAGGCGTGGTTATCAGGCGTCGTGGCGGCGGGCTGGGCGAAACCTTCACCGTGCGCCGTGTTTCTTATGGCGTGGGGGTGGAAAGGACGTTCCCCCTGCATTCGCCGCGTATTGATAAAATTGAGGTGGTTAAGCGCGGGCGAGTCCGCAGGGCCAGGTTGTATTACCTGCGCAAGCTGCGCGGCAAGGCTGCACGCATTGCCACCAAACGTTAAACTTTCAGGGACTGCTGCCAGAGACAGTCCCTTTTTCAATACAGAAACTAAACCGAGGGGATAAGTATGGATCAGGCGGGGCAAGACCGGCCGGCGGAAAGATATGGCAAGAAGGGCAAGTCGGCCGTCATGGAATTGCTGGAATCCGTGGCGGTGGCCGTTTTGCTGGCGGTAATTATCAGGATGTTTATTTTCCAACCTTTTTATATTCCTTCCGGTTCCATGGAGCCCACGTTACACATCGGGGACCGCATCATAGTTAGTAAGATATCTTATTATTTCCAAGAACCGCAGCGGGGTGACATTATAGTTTTTAAGTTTCCCCTGGATCCCAAGCGAGACTTCGTGAAACGTATCATCGCCAAGGGCGGTGAAACGGTAGCCATACGAGACAGCCGCTTGTATATCGACGGCCGGCCCGTGCAGGAGGATTACCTGCCCCCCGGGCTGCGGTTTGAAGATTTCGGGCCGGTAAAAGTGCCGCCGGGCACTTACTTCATGCTGGGAGACAACCGCAACAACAGCGACGACAGCAGGGTTTGGGGGGCCATGCCCGAAGAGAACATCATCGGCAAAGCGATAATTATTTATTGGCCCCTTGACCGCATTAGGTTGTTATAAAAAACCGGCTTGGTAGGCAATAATACGTTAATGCATATAATGCGTATAACTTTAAAGGCAAAACCGGTGAAGCATATGGATATTCAGTGGTACCCGGGGCACATGGCCAAGGCGCGCCGGCAGGTGCAGCAAAGCCTCGGGTTGGTGGATGTGGTCATCGAGTTGCTGGACGCCCGCATTCCGGCCAGCAGCAGGAATCCCGACATTAACGAAATTTTACGCGCCAAACCCAGGGTGGTGGCGCTGAATAAGGCCGACCTCGCCGATCCCGAAGCGACGCGGGCCTGGCTGGAACTCTTCCGGCGCGACGGCCACGCGGCCGCTGCTGTGGACGCCAGGCGGGGTAAGGGTATCAAGCGGCTGGTGCAGTTAACTGAACAGCAGGCCAGGCCGGCCATCGCCAGATACGTCTCCAGGGGCAGGCGTGCCCGGCCGGCCCGCTGCATGGTGGTGGGAGTGCCTAATGTTGGTAAATCCATGCTTATCAACCGGCTGGCTGGGAAAAAGGTGGCCCGCACGGAAAACAGGCCGGGGGTGACCAGGGGCGAGCAGTGGATCAGGCTGGGCCGCGGCCTGGAACTTTTGGACACGCCGGGCATTCTTTGGCCCAAATTCGCGGACCCGGAAGTGGCTTTTAAGCTGGCGGTTACTGGTGCCGTCAAGGAGCAGATTTATGAGCCGGAAAACCTGTGCCTGAAACTGGTGCAGTGGCTGGCTGAAGCAGCCCCCGGCGTGCTGGCCAGGCATTACGGATTGGCGGGAACACCTTTAACGCCGTGGGAGGTTGTGGAACTGGTAGGCCGGCAAAGGGGCTTTATTACTGCCGGCGGTCAGGTAGACATGCACAGGACCTCCGTGGTGATTCTTAAGGATTTCCGCGAGGGGAGATTGGGGGGGTATACCCTTGATTTCCCTGAACAGTAAGTAAAAAACCCGAAAAATATTTTGCGGTGGGCAGGGATTTATACGTAAACCGCGAAAAAAATAATTGCTTAGCTTTTCTTCGGAGTACTGCTGTGGATATTAGTTCCTTGTCTGTTGACCGGATCAAAGAGCTGGTGGACCGGGCCCCGGAACTACCTGAAGAACTGTTGGCGGCCATGGAGGCCGACACCAGGTCGGCAGTGCGGGCGCTGCTGCGGCGCTGTTTGCTTGCCCGGCAAAAGCGGGAAGCCCGCCGGCGGCGCGCGGCAAACATGCGGGCCTTTGAATTGGGCCTCCGGGAACCGCACCACCACCTGGTATCGGGTGTGGACGAGGCAGGCCGCGGGCCGCTGGCGGGACCGGTGGTAGCGGCGGCCGTGATATTGCCCGAAGATTTTTTTTGCGAGGAACTGGACGATTCCAAAAAAATGAGCCCGGCCAGGCGTGAGGCGCTCAGCGCCGCCATTAAGAGGCGGGCGCTGGACTGGTCGGTGGGCATGGCCACCGTGGCCGAAATAGATAGTTACAACATACACCATGCGGCCATGCTGGCCATGGAGCGTGCCCTGCGCAACCTGCGCCTGGAGCCCGATCTTGTACTGGTGGACGGCAAGTTCACCCTGCCGGGTGTCGAAGCGGAACAAAAAGCGGTAGTTGGCGGCGACGGGCTGTGCCCGTCCATAGCCGCGGCTTCGGTGGTAGCTAAGGAAACCAGGGACAGGCTAATGAATGTTTTGCATGTCTTATACCCTCAGTACGGGTTTGACCGCCACAAGGGCTACGGTACTGCATCGCACCTGGCCAGCCTGGCGGCCTTTGGACCGTCTCCCGTGCACCGGTGCAGTTTTATGCCCGTTAAACAATTAATGAAATAACAGAGAACTTATTTTACGCCAGGGAGTTACGAAATTCACAATGGTTGGTTTTCGTTTGCTCCCCGGTTAATTATATGTGCTAGTTATTTTTACGGGAAAGGGGGGAGGTAAAGTGTCGGATTGGGCGGGCGTATTTATTTTCCTGGTAGTGGCGCTTATCTTTGGGGCCGGTGGTATCGTAACTTCATTCCTTATTCATCCCAGGCGGCAAAACCCAGCCAAGCTGGAGGAATACGAATGCGGCTTGCCGACCCGGGGACCCACGTGGGTGCAGTTCCGCACCAGCTATTTCCTTTACGCGTTGCTCTTCGTCATATTTGACGTGGAAACCATTTATTTATATCCCTGGGCGGTAAAATTCCAGAGCCTGGGATTATTTGCGTTCATTGAAATGATTATCTTTATTTTCATTTTGATTGTGGGCTTGTGGTACGCCTGGAAGGAAGGTGCGTTGGAATGGAAGTAAACAAGGAAAGCAGGCAGATTGAGAAAGTCAGCAGCGGGATTTGGGCTCCCGAGTACTTCGGTCCGAACCCCGACTACCACAACTTGTATCAGATGAAAAGGGTAATTTCCCTTTCGCCCCTGGAAAAAATATTGAATTTGGCCAGGGCTCATTCCATTTGGCCGCTGGGGTTCGGTTTGGCCTGTTGTGCCATTGAGGCCCTGATGGGGGCCAACGGCCCGCGCTATGACCTGTCGCGTTTCGGTTACGAGGTTATGCGCAGTACACCTCGCCAGGCCGATGTCATGGTGGTGGCCGGTACCATCACCAAAAAGGCCGCGCCCTTTGTTTTGCGCTTGTGGGAACAGATGGCCGAGCCGAAATGGTGCATCGCAGTGGGCAGCTGCGCCATATCCGGTGGTCCCTTTGTAGATTCATATTACGTGGTGCCGGGCGCCAACAAGCTGGTACCCGTGGATGTTTACGTGCCGGGTTGCCCGCCCAGGCCCGACGCGGTGCTGGAAGGCTTTTTAATGCTGAAGGACAAGATCCTGGAGAAGCGCAAGGTGGTGACCCGTTAAACATGGAAGATAAAGTCACTGCGTTGGTGGAGGAGCTTAGGGGCAAGTTTCCGTTTATTGAAGTTAATGAACAAAAGACTGTGATCGTTCCCGTCGACAAATTGCTGGAATTTATGCAGGAACTGAAGGATAATTACGCGCTGGACTTTTTGACCAACCTCACGGCGGTTGACTACCCGGAAGAAAACAAGTTCGAAGTTGTATACAATATTAACTCCATTGTAAAGGGCTACTCACTGATGGTCAAAACCAGCGTCAGCCGGGAGAAACCCGAATTGCCTTCGGTGTTTCCCATCTGGGGCGGAGCCAACTGGCAGGAAAGGAAAGTGTACGACCTCATGGGGATCGTGTTTACCGGCCATCCCAACCTGAAGCGCATCCTGCTGGACCCCAATTTCGAAGGGCACCCGTTGCGTAAAGACTTCCAGTGGGAAGGCGGCAGGGAGTAACCTATTACAGGGATTATAAGAGGTGTAGCCAATGTTAAGGACGCAAGAATATTTTCTGAACTTCGGCCCACAGCACCCCAGCACCCACGGTGTCTTTCAGATTATCCTCACGCTGGACGGCGAAAGAATCGTCAAGGCGGAGCCGGTGTGCGGTTACCTGCACCGGGGTATTGAAAAGCTGGCCGAGTCGCGCACCTATACCCAGGTCATCCCGTACACCGACCGGATGGACTACTTGGCGGCTATGCTGCAGAACCTGGGTTACGTGCAGGCCGTGGAAAAACTGATGGGCATTGAGGTGCCGGAAAGAGCCGAATACCTCAGGATCATTTCGGGCGAGCTGTCCCGCCTGGCCAGCCACCTGCTGGCCACCGGCGTTTACGCCCTGGATATCGGTGCTTTTACCGGCTTTCTCATTTGTTTCCGAGAACGGGAAAGGGTAATGGACCTGCTGGAAGAGCTGACCGGTTCGCGGATGACCCTCAGCTACGCCAGGATTGGCGGCGTGGCGGACGACGCACCCGAAGGCTGGCTGGATAAAGTCAAGCAGCTCATGGACGCCATGCCGGATTACATCGCGGAATACAACGGGTTGATCACCGGTAACGAGATATTCCAAGCCAGGACCAAGTTCGTCGGGCAGTTAAAACCGGAGACGGCCATTAATTACAGCCTCAGCGGCCCGGTGCTGCGGGCCAGCGGGGTGAACTACGACCTGCGCAAGGTCAGACCCTATGGCATTTACGACCGGTTTGATTTCGAGGTGCCCCTGGGCGAAAACGGCGATTGTTTTGACCGTTTTTACTGCCGGGTGCGGGAAATGCAGCAGTCGGTAAGGATCATCCAGCAAGCCATCGAGCAAATCAAAGAGGTCGGCGGGCCGGTCCAGGCCAAGGTGCCCAAGGTGCTCAAACCCCCCAAAGGCGACGTTTACCATGAAATTGAAAGCGCCAAGGGGATTATAGGGTACTACGTCGTTAGCGACGGCAGCAATAAACCTTACCGCGTGCATGTGCGGAGGCCGTCGTTCATTAACCTGGGCTACCTGGACGAAATGCTTCGCGGTTATCTTATAGCAGACGTTGTTGCTATTCTAGGCAGCATCGATATTGTTCTTGGTGAAGTGGATTGTTAGCAAATACGGGATCATAGGGGAGAAGAGGCATGTTGGAAAATTTATTTGTAGGTGTGGCCGACTGGCTTAGATCCCTTCTTGGTGGCTTGGGTACACCCGTGGAAATAAACGAAGCCATCGTGATGCTGGTCAAGCTTGTGGCTATCCTCGTATTTATTCTACTCAACGCTGCGTGGTTGGTTTACATGGAGCGCAAGGTTGCCGCCTACATGCAGGCCCGTATTGGCCCCAACCGGGTCGGTCCCAAGGGGCTGTTGCAACCATTTGCGGATGTGGGTAAGTTAATCTGCAAGGAGATCGTCATCCCGAGAAAAGCCGATATTGTGGTATTTTTACTTGCTCCCGTGCTGATTTTCGTGCCCACGGTGATGGTCTTTGCCGTGATTCCCTTCGGAAAAAATATGGCGGCCATCGACATGAATATCGGAGTGTTTTACCTGCTGGCCATTACCTCGCTGTCCACGCTGTTTTTATGGATGGGCGGCTGGGCCTCCAACAGTAAGTATTCCCTGATCGGCAGCATGCGCGTGGTGGCCCAGATGGTGAGCTACGAGCTGCCGCTGGTGTTGGGTTTGCTGGGCGTAATCATGATCGTGGGCAGCTTGCGCATGTCCGACATAATAGCTGCCCAGGAGCACGTGTGGTTCATATTTACCCAGCCCATCGCTTTCCTGATTTATTTTACCGCCGCGGTGGCGGAAACCAACCGCTGTCCCTTTGACCTGGTGGAAGGGGAATCCGAAATTATTTCCGGACCATACACCGAATACGCTGGGATGGCCTTCGCCATGTTCTTCATGGCCGAGTACGCCAACATCATGGTAATCTGCGCTATGGCCACCATCATGTTTCTTGGCGGTTGGCACGCGCCCTTCGGTCTGGATTTCATCCCGTCTTGGATATGGTTTTTCCTCAAAATGTACGCCTTAATTTTTATCGTTATGCAACTGCGTTGGACCTATCCGCGGATCAGGGTGGACCAGCTTATGGGGTTCGGCTGGAAGGTGCTGGTGCCCCTTGCCCTGGCCAACATCTTTATAACCGGCGTAGGGATGAAAATTTACCAGGCGATAGGGTGGTGATTGCATGTTTGGACAAGGGTTGATTAAAGGGCTGCAGATTACCTGGAAGGAGTTTTGGACGAAAAAGTTTACGGTGCAGTACCCGGACGAGCAACACCCGGTTCCGGAGCGCTTTCACGGCCGCTTTGTCCTGGATGTGGATAAATGCATTGCCTGCAGTTTGTGCGCCAATGCCTGCCCCAACAAGGTGATCAACCTCAAGCGGGAAAAGGTGGGCAAAAAGCAGTTTCTCACAGAATACGTGATGAATATCCAGTACTGCATGTTCTGCGGGCTGTGCGTGGAGGCCTGCAACAAGGACGCGTTGCATTTTTCCCAGGATTTTAACATGAACCAGTATTTTTACCGGGATATCCCCCTCGTGCTGGTGCGGCGGGAGGCGCCTGCCGAGCCGGAGGAGGAACAGGCGGGTAAAACCGGTGAAAAGCCGCAGCGGCAAGCCAAAGCCAAGAAACAGGCCGAACCCGCTGCCGCCGAAGCCGCCGCCGGCAAGGATCCCGGTAAGGAGGGTCAGTAACAGATGGAGACCAGTATATACACTGTAGTGGCATTTTACGGTCTGGCGCTTACCATCCTGGGAGCGGCTACCCTGGTGGTGTTTGCGCGCAACATTGTGCACTCGGTTCTATTTTTGGCCTTAACCTTTATTGCCATGGCCGGCTTGTTTTTAACGCTGGACGCCGACTTTATCGCCGCGGTGCAGGTGCTGGTTTATGCCGGTGCGGTCTGCATCATGGTGGTGTTCGGTATTATGCTGATCCAGCGGGCCGACATGAAAGCCACCAACTTGTTCAACCGGCAGCTTTTTACGGGCGGCGGCGTGGTGGCGCTGGTTGTGGCTTTGTGCGCCGTGTTTGCCGGCCGTACCGCCTGGGCGGAAATGGTGGCCGCGGAGGCGGTGCCGGAGGGTACGGTGCAGTTCATTGGCGCCTTGTTGATGAGCAAGTACGTCATACCTTTTGAAGTGGCCGCCTTGCTGCTGCTGGTGGCCCTGATCGGCGCCATCGTTCTGGCCAGGGATGAGGAGGTGAAGGCCGATGCTGGCGATTAGTTTAACCCATTACGTGGTGCTGTCGGCCCTCCTGTTCAGTATCGGTCTGTTCGGGGTGCTGACCAAGCGCAACGCCGTGGCCGTTCTGATCTGTATCGAACTGATGCTCAACGCGGTTAACATAAACCTGGTGGCTTTCAGCAAATACGTTACCCCAACTGATTTTATCGGCCAGATTTTTTCCATTTTCGTTATCACCGTAGCCGCTGCTGAAGTGGGGGTAGGTTTGGCCATCATCATCGCCATCTACCGTAACAGGCTGTCGGTCAATTTGGATGATTTTGACTGGCTTAAGTGGTAGGATTTTCAAGAGTGAAGGCAGGTGCTTGAGATAATGCTGGTTGAGTTTGCATTGTATCACGCATGGTTGGTGCCACTCCTTCCCGCCCTTGCCTTTGGGGTGATCGTTTTTCTCACCCGGCCGTGGCCAAAACTGAGCGCTATCGTGGCGGTCGGTTCCATGGCGGTGGCGTGCTTTTTCGCCACCCTGGCGGCGTACGGAGTTTTTACCAACCACGAGTTCGTGGAAAAACCGCTGGTTTACGCTACGCGCTGGTTTTCCCTGGGGCTGCCGGGGATGCCGGAAGTGCAGATTGATGTGGGCGTTCAGCTGGACCCCACTTCCGCCATGATGCTGTTCATGGTTTCGTTTATCGCCACTTTTATTTTCCTGTATTCAATTGGTTATATGGAAGGAGATCCCGGGTTTTCGGTTTTCTTCTCCTACCTGTCGCTGTTCGGCGCTTCCATGCTCCTGCTGGTCATTTCCAGCAACCTGCTGCAAATGTTTGTGGCCTGGGGGCTGGTAGGGCTTTGTTCCTACCTGTTGATCGGGTTTTACTCGCATAAGATCTCAGCCCGGGAGGCGGCCAAAAAGGCCTTCGTCACCTGCCGCGTGGCGGACTTCGGCCTGCTGCTGGGCCTGCTGGCCCTGCAGATCGTGTTCGGCACGCTGAACTTGACGGAGCTGAGTGAAAAAATCGCCCACTTTGAAGAATATACCACCTTCGGCATGCTGACGCTGATTGCCGTGCTGGTGTTCATCGGGCCCATAGGCAAATCGGGCCAGTTCCCGCTGCACGTGTGGCTGCCCGACGCCATGGAAGGCCCCACCCCGGTCAGCGCGCTGATTCACGCCGCAACCATGGTGGTGGCGGGCGTGTACCTGGTGGGACGCACCCTCTTCCTTTTCCACGAGGTGCCCTCGGCCATGCAGCTGGTGGCCGTTACCGGCGGCTTCACCGCACTGTTTGCCGCCACCATCGCCATTACCCAGCGGGAGATCAAGCGCATTTTGGCTTACTCCACCGTCAGCCAGCTGGGCTACATGATGCTGGCCCTGGGGGTGGGCAGCCTCACCGCCAGCATGTTCCACCTTTGGACGCACGCCTTCTTCAAGGCCTTGATGTTCCTGGGCGCCGGCAGCGTGCTGCACGCCCTGCACCACAAGGCTGACGTGTGGGAGATGGGCGGCCTGTACAAGAAAATGCCCATCACCACCTGGACGTTCGTCATCGGCGGCCTAGCCATTGCCGGCATTCCGCCCTTCGCGGGCTTTTGGAGCAAGGATGAAATCCTGGTCGCTACTTTAAGCGAAGGCCATTACGTGCTGTTCGCCGTGGGCGCCTTCACCGCTTTCCTCACCGCCTTTTATATGTGGCGCATGATTTTCCTGGCTTTCTTCGGCGAGGAAAAACCGGAAAACCATCCTCACGAGTCCCCGTGGACCATGACCGTGCCGCTAGTCGTCCTGGCTGTGGGCGCACTAGGGGCGGGCTGGGTCGGCACCCCCTGGCACAACGTCTGGGCCGAGTGGATCTTTTTCGGTCACCCGCACCACGGGCCGGTGAACTACGGCGCCATGCTTTTATCCATCGTGCTGGCGGCCGCGGGCATTTACCTGGCCTATATGCTGTACCTCAAGGACGCCAAGAAAAAGCGCGCTCGCAGGCTGGCCGAGTGGTTCGGCCCGGTCTACCGAATGCTTTATAATAAATACTACATCGACGAGCTGTATCTGTGGTTCAACCACGCGCTGGTGGACGGCACCGCCAGGCTGATGTACCTGTTCGACATTTACGTGGTGGACGGCATTGTCAACGGGATCGGCGGGTTCGCCAAGCTGTCCGGCGACGGGTTGCGCGTGTTCCAATCCGGGCGCCTGCAAAACTATGCCCTGATATTCTTCCTGGGCGTGCTGGCCGTTGCCGTGCTGATGGCCTTTACCGGCCCATCCGCCGCCAGCCTGGTTCTGGGAGGTGTAAAGTAAATGGAATTTCCGATCCTATTAACCATATTGCTGGCCCCAGTGGCGGCGGCGCTGATACTGGCCTTTGTTCCCAAAGAGGAGCACATGCTCATCAAGTGCGTGGCCGCGGTGGGTACGTTCGTATCCCTGGCCCTCAGCCTGTTTGCCTATTTTACCTATGACAAGACCGTCGGTGGACTGCAGTTTGTTTTTGGGCACAACGTCACTTGGATTAAGGACCTGGGCGTCACCTTTTTCCTGGCAGCGGACGGCATCAGCCTGCCCATGCTGCTGCTGACCAACCTGATCGGTTTTTCGGCGGTATTTGCCTCCTGGAACGTCAACAACCGGCCCAGGGAATTCTTTATCCTGCTCATGCTGCTCATTACCGGGGTCATGGGCACGTTTATCGCGCACGACCTGTTTATCTTCCTGCTGTTCTATGAAGTGGTGGTCATTCCCATTTACATCCTGGTGATCATTTGGGGCAGTTCCAAACGGGTCACCAAGGAATACGCCGGCATGAAGCTGACCATCTACCTGCTTATCGGTAGCGCTTTCCTGCTGGTGGGCGTCATCGCGCTGTTCGTCAAGACCACCGCGCTGGCCGGTACACCGGACATGAGCTTTACCGGGCTGGCCCAGGCGGCCGCGCAGTTGTCCCGGTTCGACCAGATCTGGCTGTTTGCCCTGATGCTGTTTGGCTTCGGCTCGCTGGTTTCCATGTGGCCGTTCCACTCCTGGTCGCCCGACGGTTACGCCGGCGCTCCCACCGCGGTGAGTATGATCCACGCCGGCGTGCTGAAAAAGATCGGCGGGTACGGCCTTGTAAAAATAGCGGTTTATATGCTGCCCGTGGGCGCATCGTTCTGGGCGCCGTACATGGCAGTGCTGGGCGTTTGCGGCGTGGCTTACGCCGCCCTGGGGGCGCTGGCCCAGAAGGACTTGAAATACATCGTGGGTTACTCCAGCGTGAGCCACATGGGTTACGTGATCCTGGCCGTGGCCTGCCTGGACGTCATCGGCCTCAACGGTGCGGTGGCCAACATGTTCGCCCACGGCGTGATGGCGGCGCTGTTCTTCTCCATGATTGGTTTTATCTACGAAAAGACGCACACCCGCTGGATTCCGGATTTGGGCGGCTTGGCCCGGCAGACACCGCGATTGGCTGCGGGGTTCATGCTGGCGGCCTTGGCGTCGCTGGGATTGCCCGGTCTGGTTAGCTTCATTCCCGAGTTTACCATCTTCATTTCCAGCTTCCATAACTACGGCGGCCTGGCGGTCATCGGTATTGCCGGTATTATTATCACTGCGCTGTACGTGCTGCGTGCCGGCGCCAATACCCTTTTCGGCCCGCCCCGCCCGGAATACGATCACCTTCAGGACATCAGGGGTCCGGAAATGGTGCCCCTTGTGGTGCTGGGCACCGTGCTGGTGGTCGGGGGACTGTTGCCCTCCCTGTTGTTTGACGTGATAAACAGCAGCGTTGTGCCCCTCCACGCGGCGATAAGCGACGCGCTCCAGATAGGGGGGAAGTTCTAAATGATGCCGTTTGATCCATCTGCACTAACCCTGGAAATGCTGGTTGCAGCCCTGGGCCTGGGTGTACTCATTCTCGGGCTGATTGTGCCCCACGGGTCCAGGCACGGGCTGGGCTGGCTGAGCTTTTTCGGCCTGCTGGGCATTATGGGCGTGGCCTTATCCATGTGGGGCGATAACCGCGAACTGCTCAGCGGCATGTACTTGCTGGATAACTATGCACTCTTCTGGAAAATCACCTTTATGCTGTCCGCAGCCCTGGTGATCTTAGGCTGCATGCGCTACGTCGACAGCATGGGCGGCCAGGCCGAATACTACAGCATGATCATCTTCGCCACCCTGGGCATGATGGTGATGGCCTCAGCGGGAGATTTCATCACCCTGTACCTGGGCCTGGAGCTGATGACCATCGCTTTCATCATCCTGGTCTGCTTCCGCAAGATGGAGGCCAAATCGGTGGAAGCGGGTATGAAATACATCCTTCTGGCCGGCATGAGTTCCGCGGTACTGCTGTACGGGCTGAGCCTCCTGTACGGCTTGACCGGCAGCGTAATTATCCTTGAGGTCAGCAGAATCATTGCGCTGCAGCCCGTGACACCGGCCCTGGTGCTGGCGGTGGTTATGCTGGTTGCCGGCCTGGGATTCAAGATTTCCGCCGTACCGTTCCACATGTGGACGCCTGACGTGTACGAGGGGGCGCCTACGCCGGTAACCTCTTTCCTGGCCATGGGTTCCAAGGCGGCGTCGTTCGCCATCTTGCTGCGCCTGTTTATCGCCGGCCTGCCCGGCATATGGGAAAACTGGACCATGGTGGTGGCCATTTTGGCGGCGGTGACGATCATTTTTGGCAACCTGGTGGCCATACCCCAGACCAACGTCAAAAGGCTGCTGGCTTATTCCAGCATCGCCCAAGCGGGGTACATTTTGGTGGGATTGGTCACCGCCACCGAAGCGGGCATTAAAGGCGTTATGTTTTACGCGTTCCTGTACGTGTTCGCCACGGTGGGCGCCTTTACGGTGGCAACGTATTTTTACCACGTTACAGGGAGCGACGAGTTGAAGGATTACGCCGGCTTGAGCCAGCGCTCGCCGCTGATGGCGGCGGTGATGCTGGTGGCTATGCTGAGCATGGCGGGCATTCCCCCGCTGGCCGGTTTCGTGGGCAAGTTCTACTTGTTTAAGACCATTGTAGACGGGTACCTGTGGCTGGTATTCATCGGCTTGATCATGAGTATGGTGTCGGTGTACTATTACCTGCGGGTTGCCCTGGTAATGTACCGCGACGAGCCTGCGGACCCCACGCCTATCAAACTGCCCAGCCCGGTGGCCGTGACGTTGATTGTGGCCATGGTGGTCACCCTGGTCATCGGGATTTACCCGGGGCCGCTTTCCGAAGTGGTTAACGAAGCTGCCCACACGTTCTTTATGCACTAATAGCAGGCAAGCAAAGTAAGCAAGCAAATAAACAAGCCCTTCACCGGTAAACGGTGAAGGGCTTGTTATTTTGGTCCACCGTCATAAGCCCTTGAAACGGGGTTCGCGCTTCTCCAGGAAGGCATGCATTCCTTCCCGGTAATCGCCGGTGAGGGCCGTGGTAATAATCTCCCGGCGTTCGCGACTGAGCTGGGCCTCCAGCAGCGACAGCATGGACTCGTTCAGCAGTTCTTTGGCCCGGGCAAAAGCTTCTGTGGCGCCGTTTTTCAATTTTTCCGCCCAGCGGTCGACCTCCTCGTTGAATTTATCGTCATCAACCACGGCATTAACCAGGCCGATTTCCAGCGCCTTTTCTGCCGTGAGTACGGGATCCATGAAGACCATTTCGCTGGCCCGGCCAAAGCCAATTAAAATGGGTATAAACAGCGTCCAGGCTCCGTCGGGCACCAGCCCTACGCTGGTCCAGGCCTGTTTGAAAACGGCGCTACGCGCGGCGATGCGCAGGTCGCAGGCGGCGGCTATGCTCAGGCCGGCCCCGGCTGCCGGGCCGTTGATGGCGGCGATGATGGGCTTGCGTAGATACCTGATGTCGACAATGATCCTGTTCAACCTGCGGGTTAAGTGCTTCCAGTAATCGGACGGGTCGGGGTCCTCGGACTCTCTGGCGGCTTCCAGGTCACCGCCGGAACAAAACCCCTCACCCGCCCCGGTAAGAATGACTACCTTGACGTTTTCGTCTTCGCAGCAATTTTCCAGGGCCTGAATCAATTCGTTGGCCAGTTCCAGATTAAGAGCGTTGTAATGCGGGCGGTTGAGCGTAATCCAACCTTTGCCGTTCTGCTTATCCAGAACCAGCGAGTTCCAATTCAAAGCTGAATACCTCCTTAATATGTCTTTTGCTTTACCATTATTCTGAGGAAAATTTTTAATTCCTTCCCGCAACAGATGAAACGCAAAAATATCATGCCGGTGGATGTTATGCGGCGCAGCTGTTTGATATAATTTACCTAAAAAGTATGTGCGGCCCGCCGGGGCTCGTGCTATAATTGTGAAAAACACGCCGTAAAACACGGAGGGAAGTTATGCCGCAGTTAAAAACTTATAAAGGTTCGGCGAAGTATATCGCTTCGGAGGAACTGATCAGTGCCGTCAACGTCGCCGCTGCGCTCAACCGCCCGCTGCTGATCAAGGGCGAGCCCGGTACGGGCAAAACCATGCTGGCCCAAAGCATTGCGGAAAGCCTGCAAATGAAACTGATAATATGGAACATCAAATCCACCACCAAGGCCCAGGATGGCCTGTACGTGTACGATACCGTGCAGCGCCTTTACGACAGCCAGTTCGGCGAAGGCGACGTGCGGAATATTAAGCAGTATATAAAGCTGGGCAAGCTGGGAGAGGCTTTTGTTTCTGAAGAACGGGTGGTTTTGCTGATTGACGAAATCGACAAGGCGGATATCGAGTTCCCCAACGACCTGCTCTGGGAACTGGATCAAATGAGTTTTTACATTCCGGAAACGCGGGAAACAATCACGGCCAAACACCGGCCCATCGTGGTGATTACCAGCAATGCCGAAAAGGAACTCCCGGACGCCTTTTTGCGCCGGTGCATCTTTCATTACATTGCCTTTCCCGACGAAGAAATGATGCGCGAAATTGTACGGGTCCATTACCCGGATCTGGATAAAAAACTGCTGCGCAGCGCCGTCAAGGCGTTTTACAAGATCAGGAACTTGCCTGGGCTGCAGAAAAAACCCAGCACCAGCGAGCTGCTGGACTGGGTGCAGGCGCTGGCCATAAGCGGGGTGGACCCGGATTTGATTGAAACCGAACTCCCGTTACCCGGCGTTTTGCTCAAGAAAGACAATGACATGGCCATATTCCGCCGCCGGTTCGGCGCCGGTGGGGATGCGCCGCTGGTGGCGGGCAAAAGAAATGTGAGCGGGTACTGGCGGAGCTGAAAACATGTTCACCGGCTTGTTTTACGCCCTGCGCCGGGAGGGCGTAAAAGTTACCGTTACCGAATGGCTGACCCTTATGGAAGCACTGGCCCGCGGGCTGGCCAACAACAGCTTGACGGGTTTTTATTACCTGGCACGGTCGGTGCTGGTCAAGAGCGAAACCGGTTACGATGCCTTTGACCGGGCTTTTCTGCGCTGTTTTGCCGGTATTGAAACGCCGCCCGCTATAACCGAAGAGGTTTTGCAGTGGCTGGAAAACGCGCTGCCCCCGCTTAAGGTTGATCCCCGGGAAAAAAATCCTGACCTGCAGTGGGACCTGGAAGAATTGAAAAAAATGCTGGCCGAGCGGCTGGCCAAGCAGACCGAGGAACACCACGGGGGTTCGCAGTGGATCGGCACGGGGGGCACTTCTCCCTTCGGGCATTCCGGGTATCACCCGGCGGGCGTGCGCATCGGCGGGGAATCGGTGAACCGCTCGGCGGTAAAGGTGGCGGCGGCCAGGGCCTACAGGGATTTCCGGTCCGACGAGACCCTGAACACGCGGCAGTTTGAGCTGGCCCTGCGCCGGCTGCGGCTGTTTAGTACGGCTGTGGAAGGCGAGCGGGACGTACTGGATTTGGATGCCACCGTGGAAGCTACGGGGCGCAACGCCGGGCGGCTGGAACTGGTATGGACCAGGGGGCGCAAAAACAATATCAAGCTGTTGATTTTGATGGATTCCGGCGGTTCCATGAACCCGTACCAGAGACTGTGCAGCAGGCTGTTCAATGCTGCCAACAAGTCCACCCACTTTCGCGACTTGCAGTTTTATTACTTCCACAACTGCGTGTATGAAGTCATTTTCAAAGACCCCTTTTGCATCAGGAAAAATTCCCTCAGCACCTACGAATTCTTGCGCCGGTACGGGCCTGATTACCGCCTGATCATGGTGGGCGACGCCAGTATGGCGGCAAGCGAGCTGCTGATGCCGTACGGCGCCCTGGACTGGGGGGCGGAAAACGAAGAGCCTGGGCTTACCTGGCTGCAAAGGCTGGCCGGTCATTTTGAACACAGCGTGTGGCTCAATCCCATCCCCAAGGACCACTGGGAGATGGTGGAGGGAGCCAGGACCATCGGGCTCATCCGGGAGGTATTTCCCATGTTCGAGCTAACCCTAGACGGGCTGCACGCGGCCATTAAAAAACTTATGGTCAAAAAATAAATTTGAGAGGTGGAGTAATCCATGAGCGACGATCTGGCTATGCAAATGCGCAACCGGGCGGGGGAGAATTTCCGCAGCGGCTATAACTGTGCGGAATCCATTTTTCTGGCCTTCCGCGAACTGGCGGCGCCCGATGTGGACCCGCAGATGGTGAGGATGTTCACCGTGTACGGCGGCGGCCTGGGACACGCCGGCTGTATGTGCGGGGCGCT
>ENA-OSAF01000275-OSAF01000275.1-marine-sediment-metagenome-genome-assembly--contig:-NODE-275-length-18161-cov-22.510162_pt1 | contig 18161 bp, 13 predicted proteins | sample MGYA00237872_ERZ529318 | MGnify/ENA primary metagenome ERZ529318 (study PRJEB26369, sample SAMN03142813) | marine sediment metagenome | biome: marine; feature: borehole; material: sediment... | reverse complement strand
TGTGCTCTTCCGATCTATGACGGAAAGCCTGCCCGACAGGGTCCGAGACAGCATCGTCGCGGCGACTCTCGCGGGCCGGGCCGGCGACCCGGCCGAGGTGGCCTACGCCGTCGTCTTCCTGACCTCCGAGGCCGCCGCTTACATAACGGGGCAGGTGGTGCAAGTGGACGGGGGGCTTCACCTTGGCTAGGCGGGCGGTCGTCACCGGCCTCGGCCTGGTCACGCCGGCGGGCCGGACGGTGGAGACTTTCTGGGAGAACGTCGTCGAGGGGCGGTCCCCGGTCCGGCGCATATCCAGCTTCGACCCCTCACCTTTCTCCACGCAGATCGCGGCGGAGATAACCGACTTCGACCCCGAGGACTACATGGACCGCCGGGACGCCCGCCGCATGGACCGCTTCGCCCAGTTCGCCACGGCGGCCGCCGCCCTGGCCCTCTCGGACGCCGGCCTCGACCCTCTCCCGGCCGGTGTGGACCCCGGCCGTGTCGCGGTGTGGGTGGGGTCGGGCACGGGAGGGATAGCCACCCTGGAAAGGCAGGTCCGGGTCCTGGCGGCGGCGGGGCCCCGCCGGGTCAGTCCCTTCACCGTGCCGATGATGATCGCCAACATGGCCGCGGCCCAGGTGGCCCTGAGGTGGGGCTTCCGGGGGCCGTGCGGCGGCCCGGTCACGGCCTGCGCCACCGGGACCAACGCCGTCGGTGACGCGCTCCGGATGATCCAGCGCGGCGAGGCCGACATCGTCCTGGCCGGGGCGGCGGAGGCGGCCATCACACCCATCGGCTTGGCCGCGTTCTGCTCGGCCCAGGCGATGTCGACCCGGAACGACGACCCGGAGGGGGCCTGCCGGCCGTTCGACCGGGCCCGGGACGGCTTCGTCATGGGGGAGGGGGCCGGGGTCCTGGTGGTGGAGGAGGCGGCGGCGGCCGCTTCCAGGGGAGCCCGCATCTACGCGGAGGTGCTCGGCTTCGCCGCCAACGCCGACGCCTACCACCTGGTTCTGCCGCGGCCGGACGGCAGCAGGGCCGGGACCTGCATGGCCCTGGCCCTGCGCGACGCGGGGCTCTCCCCCGAGAGGGTCGGGTACGTGAACGCCCACGGGACCGGGACCCCAGCCAACGACGGCGCCGAGACGCGGGCCATCAAGCTCGCCTTCGGCCGGCACGCCTACCGCCTGGCCGTGAGTTCGACCAAGCCCGCCACCGGACACCTCATGGGGGCGGCGGGCGCCGTGGAGCTCGCCGTCTGCGCGCTGGCCCTGGCGCGCGGCGTGGTGCCACCGACGATGAACCTCAGCGACCCCGACCCTGAGTGCGACCTCGATTACGTCCCCGGCCGCGCCCGCGAGGTGGACCTTGAAGCCTGCCTTTCCGTCTCGTTGGGCTTCGGAGGCCACAACGCCTGCGTCGTGCTGGGACGCTGGAGGGATTGATGTTGATGACCGGACATCGGATGCAGTGGTTGGAGAGGTCCGCGGCCCGGGAGACGGTCCTGCCGGAACCCCGGGACATCCTGCCCCACCGGCCGCCTTTCCTCTTCGTGGACCGGGTGGTCGAGCTCGAGCCCGGACAGCGGGTCGTGGCCGAATGGACCCCCCCGCGTGACGCGGAATGGTTCGAGGGGCACTTCCCGGGAAACCCGATGGTCCCGGGGGTCCTCCTCATCGAGGCCATGGCCCAGGCCGGTGCCGTCGCCGTCCTGGCCGACCCCGTCAACCGCGACCGGTTGCCTCTCTTCGGCGGCATCGACCGGGCCCGCTTCCGGCGCCCGGTGCGCCCGGGAGAGAAGGTCACCCTGGAGGTCACGGTGACGAGCCTGCGCGGGCGCGCCGGCCGCGGCCGGGCCGTCGCTCGCGTCGAGGGGAACGTCGTCGCGGAGGCCGGACTGCTCTTCTTCCTCGCCTCGCCGGTCTCGCGTGAGAGATAGCCCCTCCCGCACCAGGCTTGCGGGCCGCCTCAACTCTCCCCGTGGACATAAAAGGACACGCGTGGGAAAAGAGGATATTTTCAGTCTCCCTTGAAGACTCAGGTAACGCGCTTCAGGGGGACGCCCGGAAGCGCCCAAAGCGAAGGGGGGGCATGGAGACAGATGTCGAGGAGGATAGGGCGCTTGACCGTACTGGTCGCCGCATTGTTGGTGGTCGTCTTCGCGGGTGCGGGGTGTGGCCCGGCGGAGCAGGCCGTCATAAAGATCGGCATCAACGCGCCGCTCACGGGTGACATCCCGAAGGTCGGCGAGGGGACCAAGTACGCCGCCGAGATGTGGCTCGAGGACATCGAAGCCGCGGGCGGTCTCGAGGTCGGCGGGGTGACCTACAAGGTCGAACTCATCATCGAGGACAACGAGTCGAAGGCCGAGTCGGCCGTGGCGGCCAACACCAAGCTCATCACGCAGGACCAGGTGCTGGCCATCATCGGGCCCCAGGCCTCCAAGCAGGCCGTCCCCGCCGGGGAGGTGGCCAACAACCTGGAGTGCCCCATGATAAGCCCGTGGTCGACCAACCCCAGGACGACCAAGGACCGCCCATGGGTGTTCAGGGCCTGTTTCCTGGATGACTTCCAGGGGCCCGCCGCGGCCAAGTTCGTCACCGAGGAGTTCGGCTTCACCAAGGCGGCCGTGCTCTACGACGTGGCCAGCGACTACCCGAAGGGGCTGGCGGAGTTCTTCAAGGCGGCCTGGGAGGAGTTGCACGGCCCCGGCTCCGTGGTGGCCTTCGAGAGCTTCACCACGAAGGACCGCGACTTCAGCGCACAGCTCACCAAGATCATCGATTCGGGGGCTGAGTTCCTGTTCACGCCGCAGTACTACGACGAAGTGCCTCTCATCCTCAAGCAGGCCCACCAGCTCGGGTTCGACAAGCCCATCGTCGGCAGTGACAGTTGGGGCTCGGCCGAGCTCGTGAACCTCGCCGGGGAAGACTGCTACGGCTGCTTCTTCACCACTCACTACGCCGCGGCCGGCGCGACGGGTGCGACCAAGGAGTTCATCGACCGCTACGAGGCCAAGTACGGCTACGTGCCGGACGACGTGGCCGCCCTCACCTGGGACAGCCTGCATCTCATCGAGCAGGCCATCAAGGACACCGGCGGTCTCACCGGTGACATCGAGGCCGACCGCAAGGCCGTCCGGGACGCCCTGGCCAGGATCAAGAACTTCGAGGGTATCACCGGCAACATGACCTTCACCGAGGAGGGCGACCCCATCAAGGCCTGTGTCGTGGTCAGGATAAGCGAGGAGGGCGAGTTCGAGTTCTACAAGTTCGTCGAGCCGGAGTAGGCCTCGGCCTGCCGAACGCACGGGCGCCGGGGGCCCAGCGCCCCCGGCGCCCAGGCTCCCACCGGTCAAAGTAGACAACAGCGAGGAGTCAGCGCCGTGAACGTGTTCCTGCAAAGCGTTGTCAACGCCCTTCAGTGGGGAAGCTTCTACGCCCTCATCGCCCTGGGCTACTCCATGGTCTACAGCGTGCTCATGCTCTTCAACTTCGCCCACGGCGACATCTTCATGGTCGGGGCCTACATCGGCCTCTTCGTCTCCACAGCGCTGGTGACGCTCGGGGCCTCGGGGGTCCTTGTCCTGCCGAACTGGCTCATCCTGGTCCTGACCATCATCCTGGCCGCCATCCTGACCTCGTTCGTGGGGATGCTCGTCGAGAGGGTCGGCTACCGGCCCCTGCGAAGAGCGCCCAGGGCGTCGGCCGCGCTGACCGGTCTCATGATCGGCATCATCCTTCAGACGGGCAACCTCGCCCTGCTGGGGGCGAGGCGCCGCTCCTTCCCCACTCTCATCGAGACAACGACCTTCGAGTTCGCCGGGGTGACCGTCACCAACACGAAGATAGTCATCGTCCTCGTGTCCATCCTGCTCATGGTGGCTCTCCACCAGTTCGTCCGGCGGACGAAGTGGGGGATGGCCATGAGGGCCATGGCCTACGACTTCGTGGTGGTCCCCCTGATGGGTGTGCCCATCAACACCATCGCCGCCCTTACGTTCGGATTGGGTTCGGCCCTGGCGGCGGTGGCCGGCATCCTCTTCGGGTTGGCCTATCCGGTCCTGGAACCCTACATGGGCATCCTTGTCGGATGGAAGGCCTTCGTGGCCGCCATCCTCGGCGGGCGCGGCTCGGTCCTCGGGGCCGGCCTGGCCGGGTTCCTGCTGGGGTTCATCGAGATATTCGTGGCCCTGCTCTTTCCGTCCACGTTCCGGGACCTCATCGCCTTCTCCATCGTCATCGTCATCCTGACTTTCAGGCCGCACGGGTTCTTCGGTGAGGCCTACAGCGCTCGGCTTCGACTCTAGTCCCAGACAGGATGAGGGGTTCGGTCATGGCTCGAAACCAAGCGAAACGTCCGCTCGCGGGGCTTCGCTCGGCCCTCGCCGAGGTGCCGCTCCTCGGGTGGCTCCTCGGCATGGTGGCCGCGGTCATCGTCGAGTACCTGGTGGGTGCGCCGCTGGCCCGCGCTCTGGGGCTCGGGCGGGTGCCGCTCCTGTTCGGGGTGGACCTCCTGTTCAAGTCTCCACTCCTCGTGCCGAGTGCGCTCGCCTACATGGTGTTGGTCTACGTCCTCCCCGTGGGCTCGGTCGCGCTCGTGACGAGGCCGCTGGCGAACCGCGCGGCGGAAAAGCTCATGGCCCTTTCCCCGGTGGTCAGCGTTCTCGTGCACGTCGCCGTGTTCTACGGCGGCCTGCACTCCTGGGCTCTTCTCAACGACTACCGGGTCCTGGTCGTCAAACTGACCCTGCTGGCCGTCATGCTCACCCTGAGCCTCAACCTGGTCAACGGGTATATGGGGGAGTTCTCCTGTTCGCACCCGGGCTTCATGGCTCTGGGGGCCTACACTTCTTCCGTGCTCACGGTACTGCTCTTTGTCGGCAGCGAGAGGTTCGGCCCGGCGCTTTTGCCGTCGGCGTTGGGGCCCTTCTTATTCCCGCTGGCCCTCATCGTGGGCGGGTTGGTCGCCTCACTGGGGGCTCTCACGGTGGCCATCCCGTCCTTCAGGACGAGAGGCGACTACCTGGCCATCATCTCGCTGGCCTTCATGCTGGTGGTCAAGAGCCTCATCGAGAACCTGGAGGTCGTCGGGGGGGCGCGGGGCTTCATGGGCCAGCCCGACTGGGCCGGCCTCACCACGGTCTTCATCTGGGCGGTGGCGTGCGTGGCCATGATCAACAGCTTCGTCCGCTCCACCATGGGCAAGGCCCTGAACGCCGTCCGCGACGGCGAGGGTGCGGCCGAGGCCATGACGGTGGACACGCGGCGGACGAAGATGGTCACCTTCCTCTTCGCCGCCTTCTGGGCCGGGGTGGCCGGAGGTCTTTACGCCCACGTGATGAGGTACGTCAACCCCGGGGGCTTCGGCCTCCAGAAGCTGGCGGAACTCCTGGCAATGGTCTACCTCGGCGGTCTGAACTCGGTGGTCGGGTCCGCAGCCGGTGGCGTGGGGTTCATGCTCTTCAGTGAGGCCCTCCGGCCCCTGGAGATCTACAAGTGGATCATCATCCCGGTCCTGCTCATCCTGGTCATGATCTTCCGGCCGACGGGCCTCATCGCCTTCAGGGAGTTCGACATGGTCAGCCTCGTCAGGCCGAAGGGCGCACCCACGAGACGGAGGGGGGTTCCCCATGTCGCTGCTCAGGATTGAGAACCTGACCCACCACTTCGGCGGTCTCCGGGCCGTGAAGGACTACAACCTCGTCCTCGAGCCCGGCCAGATACGGGGGCTGATAGGACCGAACGGCGCCGGCAAGACGACCGTCTTCAACCTCATAACCGGTGTCTACAGGCCGACCGAGGGCCGCATCCTCTTCGAGGGGCGGGACATCACGGGCCTGAGGCCACACCGGATCGCCGCCCTGGGCATCAGCCGCACGTTCCAGAACATGCAGCTGTGGCGGCACATGACGGTCCTCGAGCACGTCAAGGTCGCCCAGTACTCGCAGATAACCTACGGGCTGGTGGGCGCGTTCTTCGGGACGGCCCGGCGCCGCCGGGAAGAAGCGGAGATCGAGAGGAAGGCCTACAGCCTCCTGGAGATGGTGGGCGTCGCGCGCTGGGCCGACCAGGTCGTGACCAACCTGCCCTACGGTGTGCAGAGGCGGGTCGAGATGGCCAGGGCCCTTGCCACTGAACCCAAGGTCCTCCTCCTCGACGAACCCACGGCCGGCATGAACCCGGAGGAACTGAAGGAGATGATAGACATCATCCGCCAGGTCCATGACCGGCTGGGCATGAGCATCTTCCTCATCGAGCACCGCATGAGGGTGGTCATGGAGCTGTGCGAGATGGTCCAGACCCTCAACTTCGGCGAGGTCATCGCCGAAGGGACCCCCGACGAGGTCCGCGCCGACCCCACGGTCATCGAGGCCTACCTCGGCAAGGAAGTGGAGGTGGTCGCCTGATGCTGCTGTCGGTGGAGAACCTCCACGTTTCCTATGACGGGATAAAGGCCCTCCACGGGATATCCTTCCAGGTGGACGAGCAGGAGATCGTCTGCATCATCGGAGCCAACGGCGCCGGCAAGAGCACGACCCTTCGGGCCATCTCGCGCCTGGTGCCGGTGGAGCCCGGGACCAGGATGACCTACATGGGCCTGGACCTCCTGAAGTTCCCGCCGGAGAAGGTGGTCAGCCGACTGGGCATCTCCCACGTCCCCGAGGGGCGGCGTCTCTTCGACAACCTGACGGTGATGGAGAACCTCCGACTGGCCTGCTACGCACGGCGCGACCGCGCGGCCATAGAACGTGACCTCGAGCGGGTCTTCTCCATCTTCCCGCGCCTCAAGGAGCGCATGAGCCAGAAGGCCGGGACACTGAGCGGTGGCGAACAGCAGATGCTGGCCGTGGGGCGGGCCTTCATGAGCGGGCGCAGGATGATGCTCCTCGACGAGCCCTCGATGGGGCTGGCGCCTCTCTTGATGAGCAGGGTGTTCGAGGCCCTGAGGGAGATGAACGCGGAGGGCACGACCATCCTTCTGGTCGAGCAGAACGCCCGCATGGCCCTCAAATTCGCCCAGCGCGGCTACGTGCTGGAGAACGGGAGGTTGGTCCTCGAAGGGAAGTCCGAGGACCTCCTGAACGACCCCAAGGTCAAGAGCGCCTACCTGGGTGGGTGAGCGGTTTGCGCCATCCGGGTGCGGCCGTGGACCTGGCGGACGCGGCCGCTGTGGACGTCTTCGCCGACAAGGCCGAGACCGTCGAGTGGCGGGGGCGGCGGGCCTTGCGCGTCGAGAACGGGCTGGTCCTCGTCAAGGACGTCGCCGTCGGCGACGGGGCGGTGGAGGTCGACCTCTGGGCCGGTCCCGGCCCGGCCTACCCCGGCATAGCCTTCCGGGCCGCTGACGAGCTCGACCACGAACTGGTCTACGTGCAGCCGCACACCAGCGGGAGCTGGGACGCCGTCCAGTACGACCCTGTCTTCAACGGGGATTACTGGGCGGCTGGGCGGTCGTGGGGCTGGTGTACTTTCTGGGGTTCTGGGGGTCTACGACCTTTCTGTACCGCCCCGTTGGGTCGTGGGTCGTGCCGCCTGCGGTAGTCGGTGCGGTGCTGGTCGTCCTGCCGTACCTGGCGGGTGGTGCTTACTGTCGACTGCTGGGCAAGGGGGCTCTCATCCGTCGGTTTCCTCTCCTTGTCGGGCTGGTCCCTGCCGTCGTGGAGAAGGTGCTCATCCTGGCCGTCGTCTGGCGTGTATGGGCCTTAGGGGCGGAAGGGACGCCAGGGCAGTCCCTTTGGGAATTCCTGGCCATGGGCGTGCCCGAGATCGCCTGGTTCACGCCCGCGTACTGGCTGGTGGGCTTGGTGATCAGCCCGCTCATCGTGCAGCTGATGGTCTCTCCGCCGGCCTGGCCGTTGAGAGTTCAGGCCGGGCCTTCGATTCATAGGTAGCCGCCGTCGACGGGCAGGAAGGCTCCGGTGATCGAGCTCGCCGCGTCGGAGGCGAGGAAGACGACGGCCTGGGCGATCTCCTCCGGCGCTGTGGCCCGCCCGAGAGAGAGCCGGCTGAGAAAGGCCCGGTGGTAGGGGTTGTTAGGGTCGATGGGGTTGTCCTCGGTGGTGGCCCAGGAGACCAGGACGGCGTTGACCCTCACCCGCGGGCCGAGCTCGGCCGCCAGGGACTTGGTCAGGGCCAAGATGGCCCCGTTAGCCGCGCTGTAGGCGGCGAACCCCGGGTCGCCTGTCAGGCCGGCGACCGAGGCGATGTTGACCATGACCCCCCGCCCCGAGGCCTCCAGGTGCGGTGCGGCGGCCCGCGCGACGAGGAAGTAGCCCCGAGGCAGGGTCGCCATCTGGTCGTCCCAGTCGTCGGGGGTGACCAGCGTCCTTCGACCGAGTCTCTCGACCGCGGCTGCGACCCGGGCCGCGGGTGCTCCATTCCATCGACTTGGCCATCGAACTGCAGCGCGGCCAGGGTGGTGCTGCGGGCAGGCTCCCTTAATGCGTCTCGCCAAGGTGTCATGGAGGCCTGGTCTCCACATGGTCCTTGAGGCAACCCCGCACCTCTTCACCCGGTGCGGCGAGTCCGCGCACGAAGGCCCGCAGACCGAACCTCGCCTCCAGGGCCCGGCACGCGGCGAGCCCGCGTTCGGCCTCCGACGTCACCTCGGGGCGCCACTCCGGTTGAAGCCTCAGGACTTCGCGGACCTTGTCGGCCACCCAGAGGGCGAACCCCTGTGAAAGGCGGAACGTCTCGCCGAGCTCGGGGCTGAAGCACGTCGGCTGGGTTGTCCAGTGAAGAGCGAGTTCATGGGCCAGGAAGACCATGGTGTCGCCTTCAGTGAAGTCACCCGGGACGACCACGCGCCCACGGGCATCGGCCCCGGGAGACTCCGCAGAGGTCTGCGCCCCGTCCGGCCCGGCACCTGCCTCACCGCACCCCTCGGAACCGTCGGTGCCCTCCACCTGGACCTCGGGTATCACCGACAGGCGCATTCCCAGGCGGCCCTGGAGGACGTCCGCCACCTCACGGGCGAGCCGCCGCGCGCACGCGTCGGGCCTCTGCGCCTCTCTCAGTGCGGCGTAGCGGACGGCCGCCACCTCCCGGGCTTCGTCCTCACGGCCGAGCACCCGGCCGAGCAGAAGGATGAGCTCACGTTTGTCTACCGAGGAGCCCGGTCCGTCCGCATCCCCTCGGATGCCCACGCACCACGGACACCCGTCGCGGCACCGGCAGTCGACCAGCCCCTCGAAGGCGACCTCCAGCAGTCGGAGCACGCCTTCGACTGCGGCGGGGACCGCCCCGGAGCCTCCGGGACAGGCGTCCCAGATGACACATCCTGCCTCACCCGCGGTCGCGCGAAGGACGGCGGCCTTCTGCACGACGCACGGGAGCGACCTCTCCAAGACCCGGGCCAGGGTGTCCAGCGTCTCCGGCCCAAGCTCCTCGACCGGGAAGTGGAGGTACAAGAGGTCGGTGAAGACGGACGCTTCGGGCGACGGCGACGCCAGGTCGACCCTCCGCCGCACACGGCACATCTCCGGTCCCTCGAACTCGACGAACCCGGTGGTGCGCACCGTGACCTGCCCGTGGTCCTGCGCTATCTCGACGGGATGGCCCGGGGCCAGACGCATCACCCATGCTTGCGTTCGGGGGGGACCCACACCCACCTCGAGACGCGGCTCGGTCACCCACTGGCGGCCCTCCAGCCGGAGCGTGAGACCCGACTCCTCCTTCACCCGGTAGCGTTCACCCCCGGCCGAAAGAACGGCTCCCGGGTACGCCCTGAGCGTGACGTCGACCTCGGAGAGCCGGGCCAGCTCGCGCCGCGGCCGTACGGGGTCGCGCAGGGGGATGCCGGGCCCGTCGGTCACGCTGAAGGACACCGCGCCGTGCGGAGGTGTGTCAGGGTCGCTCCAGGAGTACAGGGTCATGCGGGCGGTGCCGCCGGCCGCCTCCGCGCCCGACTGGAGCTCCTCGGGCTCGGCGTCTTCCAGGGGGACGGAGGTCTTCACCACGAGCCCGGCACTCAGGAGCTCGTCAAGGGCCAGCACGCCGGGGTCGCCGAAGACCTCACGGACCTCGGCCTCGCTCATCGGCGACTCGGCCAGGGCGCACTCGAGATGGGCCCTGACGACCCCCGGGTTGGCGAGACCCAGGGGTGCCGCGGGCACGGGCTCGTCGCTGGCCACGTCGAGCAGTTCCTCGGGATGGTGGGCCAGGCGGCGCGAGACAGGTTCGACGCTGGGAAGCACGACGACCAGGGCGTCGTTCGGTGCGTCTTTGCGGGCCTGACCGATATGGGCCAGCTGGTGGCTGAAGACGACGAGGGGGTCGGGGACCCCCATGATGATGACGGCGTCGAAGGCTTCGGCGGCGGAAGGAGCCGAACCGTAGGCCCTGCCGCTCCGTTCCAGTGTGGAGCAGACCTCGACCCGGGCTGCATCCAGCCTGGCCATGCGTTCGGAGTAGACTCTGAGGGCCTCGATGAGGCCCGCGACGGCCGTGGAGGAAAGGAGTCCGTCCAGCTTCTCCTTCATCTTGAGGAGGGGCGCCAGTGCCGCGGGCGCCTCGACCCCTTCGAACCGCTCGCGCCACCCGGACGGGCCGGCGAAGGCCGGGTCGAGCCGGCGCTTGAGCTCCTCGAAGGCCTGGATGTCCCTCTCCGCGTCGGCCCGGTCCCGGGCGACCCGGCCCTGTGCCAGCGAGAGCACGGTCTCTCCGGCGGAGATGAGGGCCCGGCTCATCTGCTCGGCCAGCCTGCGTCCTGAGGCGGCTTGCTCAGGGCCGGTCTGCGCCTCGAGCGCACTGAGGACTTCGGCCAGAGCCGCGTTCACTCCGTCGATGAAGGCCAGGGCCTCGTCGCGGATGTCGTGGGCAAGCCTCTGCCGCGCGAGCCGGTAGGCGCTCTGGGCCGCCTGCCTGGCCATCCTATAGGCGTCGGCCTCCGCCGTGCGGGCGAGGGCCGGCGACAGCAGGCCCTCGTCGGTCAGGAGCGCCACGTTGAAGCCGTGGAGGAGGGCCCGGGCCATCAGTGAGCAGGCCTCGCGGACGACCGATGGGACCGACGGGCGTGGCGCGGCCTGGTCCGGGCGGCCCTCGTCCGGAGGACCGTCGGGCGCGACGGGCTGCCAGTAGAGGACCTCGACGGCCGGCCTCGCTCTGCTGTCGGAGGTGATGACCGCACCGGCCTTGATGTCGAGCCCCGTGAGGTCGCGGGCGAACCTCCGGGCGTCGGGCATGTCCGCCGAGGTCACGAGGGCGCGAGGCCTCCGGCCCAGCCGCTCCAGTGCCCGCCAGAGGCGGCGGAACACGTAGGCCGCGTGCTGTCTCGGCACCAGGTCGTAGAGGTGGATGTCCTCGATGACGACGAGGTCGACGTTCTTGAGGAGGGGCTCCCACCTCTCGAGCCGCTGGAGGATGCAGGAGTGGAGGCATTCGGCCGATACGACGGCCACGTCCGGCAGGGGCATGGTCCCGTCGTCGAGGTAGTCCTCCGCGTCCGCCGGCGTCGGCAGGACTCGGGCCTGGACCGCCCAGTCCCATTCCTCCCGGCGGGTCGCCCGGGCGAACGCCTCGCCGGTGCGGCGGGTCGACTCTTCATCGGGGCAGACACAGAGGACGTTCCGGGCGGTGGTGAGGACGTGGTTGGCCGCGTAGAGAGCGGCCAGGGTGGACTTCCCGCTCCCGAGCGGGGAGGCGACGAGCACGTCGTGCCCCTCGTCCAACAGTTCCCACGCCCGGGCCTGGTTGTCGTAAAGGCCCCGAACGGGTGGGCCGTCGGTGTCCCGGGCACCCTCACGGTCCTTGAGAGGGATGCGGGTCGACAGGCGGCTCTCCGAGGCGGGCAGCCGGCGGTGCCAGACCACCTGCCCGCGGTAGGTCTCGGAGTCGAGGAGGGCGGAGACGAGGTCGGACGCGGTCTCGCGGCCGGCCGACCCGGGCTGGACCGGGGCGGGAGCCGGCTGCCACAGGGCGGGGTGTGCTCCAGGCGCCTTGGTCTTGAGAACCAGGTAGAGGCAGGTGCATGCGGCGAGCAGGCCCCAGAGGCCGGCCATGGTCGGGCCGTGGGCCGGGCCGCCGCGGCCCCAGACGGAGGCACCGGTGAGCAGGAAGGCCGCGAGCCCCAGCGCCAGGCCCGGTTCGCGATTGCCCTCGAGGCCCGTGAGTCGCGGGAAGGCGCCCCCGGGGGACGACACCGCGAGGGCGGCGCGGCCGTCCCTGCGCCACGGCATGAGGAGCAGGAGGACGGCGGCGGTCCACACGGGCAGGAGGATGAAGAGCGCGCCGGTGAAGCGGTGGCAGGCCGCGGCGACAAGGGCCGCCAGCGACCACGGGGCGAGCGCCCAGAAGAACGTGTACGGCCAGACAGGCCCGGTCGGCCTGGACCTAGAGGTCACTCTGTGCACCTCCCGGGCCGAGGGTCTTGAAGGGTATCCCGTACTTGAACCGGAGGAGGTAGATGCGGTTGAAGGTCGGCACCGGGACGGCGACGGTCTCCCTGTCGGCCAGAACACCGGTCTCGGCCAGTTCGAACAGGTAGGAGGGATGGGCGAGGAGCACCTTGGCGGTGCCGGTATGGGTCCGGGCCGCATCGGGACCCAGCGGCCTCAGGTAGACGGTCATCCTCTTCCACAGTTCGGTGACCTCGTCCACCGTACGGGGCCAGTACCTCTCCCGCAGGAAGTCGCGCTGAGCGAGCGGTTTGAAGAGGCCTGTTATCCTCTGCTTCGCGTAGCGGTAGAAGCCGGACGGGGTGCCGTGGATGAGATGCCTCACGGCGGCGGCGACATGCTCTTCCCGGCCGGCGAGACCCGCTCTCTCGGCCACGGCCAGGCCGCTCGGTATCTCTTCCCGGTAGATCTCCTCGTCGGTCTGGGGGTCGGCGATGAACCTGGTGATGAGCGTGTCCCCCGGTTCGGCCGGCGGGACCTTCGGGCCGAGGTCGCCCGGAGCTAGCTGCCGGACCGCGCGGGTGAGATACCTGAGGTGCCTCCGGATGGAACGCACGGCCCGGTCCAGGTGCCTGTCGACCAAGCGGGACTGGCGGGACAGTTCGCGAAGGCGGAGGCTTCGCAGACCCTCGTGCCGGGCCTGGTCGAGACGGGCGCTCTCATTGGAGAACTCGCGGGTCAGGCCCAGGGCCGAGCGGTGGACCCTGCCGTGCTTGAGGTGGAGCCAGATCCAGAGGAACCCGCCGGCGCAGAGCGGGGCGGCCGCCAACCGGGCGATGAAGCCCCAGGTTTCCAGACTCAGTGCGGGGAGCCAGGAGGCGAGCCAGGAGACCGCCGCCACCCCGGTGATGACGCCGACAGGAACGGCGAAGACGAGCATGGTCAGAAGACCCGGGCAGCGGGCCATGAGCTCACCGCACTCCTCCGCCGCCTTCCGGAGCGTCTCGTCGTAGTGTCCGGCCGGCGGCAGGGTGACCGGCCGCAGGTCCGCCCCGCGGGTCGTGTCCGCCTCCGCGACGGAGTCCCGGAGACGGCGCAGCCGACGGTAGGCGCGTGGGAGGCTGTAGTCCTCCTGACGGATCACGCCGCGGACATGGGTCTCGGTCGCCGACAGGAGTTCGAGGCGGCCGGTGGGCACCGAGCGCCACCGGTCCGCCTGCTCCCTGAGCGTCTCGAGGGCCTCGGCCCTGGCCCTCTTGAAGTGTTCGCTCCAGGCCTCGAGCCAGAGCCTGACAGAGGTGCGGAGGCGGCCGGTCGGCGTCAGGAGGCCCCAGGGGCGGCGCGGGGGCCCCGGGAGGGCCCTCCGTCCGCCGCGTGCCCGCGCGGCCGCCCTGTCGAGGGGAACCGTGTCGAGGGCCGCCGGAAGGCGCTTGACGAACTCGGCGTCCCGCCGGTCGAGCCCGTTCCCCGGTGCCGCATCCTCCGGCGGGTCCGCGAGGAGCGTCGAGTCGATGAAGTCCCGCAGACCGCGGGTGGCGAGGGTGTCGACGACCAGTTGGGCGGGGAAGGCGACACACCGCACCCCGACGGCGCACCACACGGGGCTTTCGGCGGGGTCGTCGGTGAGAACGTCCTCGCCGGCGAGGAGCCGCGGCAGGGTCTCAGGGCGGCCCTGGACGGGCTCACCGTAGACGGACCCGACGAGGACCGCCTCGAGGAAGACGGCCGCCGCCTCCGCGACCTGGTCCGGGGTGAGGGCCGTCGAGCGCTCGGTGTAGGAGTCAAGGACGAACACCCTCGAGTAGACGGCGTCCCGGGAACCGTGGAGGGCCCGGTTCACCACTTCGAGGTGTGACCGCACCGAGCGGCGGTCGGAGAAGGCGACGACGGGCAGCAGGTGGCAGGTGCTGAGGGCGCGGGCCGAGACCCGCTTTCCGAGCTCGGTGACGAGGGCCGGAAGAAAGCCGGTGCACCAGCGGTCGCCCTCGTCTTCACCCGGCCTCACCACGACGAAGACGCGGACCGGCCGGCCCGGGTCGGCGCTCTCCTCACCCAGCAGACGGTAGCCCGTCCCGAAGAGCTCCCGGGAGGAGGCTCTCTCGGCGGCGGCGGCCACCCGGGCCACCCATCCCTCCTTGGGGTCGGGCCCTGCGGTCCTGGCCTTGAGAAGACAGTAGGCTCCGAGGCGCAGGGGTTCAGGGTCGAGCTCTTCGAGGCTGTCGGTGAGCCTCTCCACCACCCGGCAGCCGAACTCACCGCATCCGATGACCACGGTCGGGGCTATCACCCTGAGCGCTTCCGGAGACATGGGTCACCTCCGAGAGAAGGGGCGTCAGATGTGATAGAGCTCGGCGGCCAGAGCGCTCTTGACCGCGTTGAGGTCGTGGTGGAGCTCGAGGAGCTCCCCGTCGCCGATGTGCGACCGGGAAGCCTGGTCTATCTCCTCCTGGAGTCTCGCCTCCACGGCCATGAGATGCCGGGCCTGCTGCTCGAAGTCCAGCCTGTTCCAGTCGAGCGCGGTCCGGCGGCGCAGGGACCGGCCGTCGCCTTCGGTGCCGGAGAAGGCCTTGACGACCTCGGCGCGGCTCGGACAGGTTCTCTTGCTCCCGTCCGGTTCGACCCAGACGTAGGCCCCGTCGGCGTCGCGCCTGACGGTCCCGTGGACATAGTGGGCGACCAGGAAGGCGAGCCTCGCCGGGTCCGCGGCCGCGAAGCTCGGGTCGGTTATGATGTAGCGCTCATCGGCCACGAAGCGCTGGTCCGTGAGCAGGGGTATCTGCTCGTTCTTCGAGACCTTCCGGTAGGCGCGACGGTATTCGGTGAGCGGGGCGAAGAGGCCGAGGGGCGCTCCGTACTCCAGGCAGACGACTGTGGCCTCGTAGGCGGCGTCGGGCCAGGAGGCCTCCACCAAGGTGAAATCCCCGATGATAGGGCTGACCAGCTCCTTCAGTTCGGGCAGACGGTATTCCGCCTTGACGGGGTCGTAGACCGATGACACATGAGCCAGGATGGTGACCCGGTCGAGGGGGACCTCGTAGGGGCCGCCTTTCAGGTGCCACAGGGGTAAGGCCCGCTGGGCGAGGTCCTCGACCTTCTTCAGGATGTGGTCCTGGATCTGCTGCGGAGACTCGGCTCCGCAGGCGAGGGCCTCGGCCACCAAGGCCTGCCACAGGGTCATGTCCTCGACGGCCTTGCGGGCCACCTCGGCCTCGTTCGAGAAGAAGGCCTCCACCGTCTCGTCGAGCGACAGGCGGCGGGAGCCCATGACCTTTTCGAGCGGCCGACCCATTTCGAGCTCCCGGACCATTTCGTCGACCTGCGCGACCAGCCACTCGGCGATGCGTCGGGGGACGGCCTGAGCCTGCCCGGACTCCCGGAGGTCGGCGAGTCTCTTCTCCAGCCAGCTCCGGCCTGTCTCATCCGAGAGCACCTCCACCACGAGACCGTGCTCCTCTTCCACGGTGAAGGTGTTCCTCACGACCCGTTCGGCCGTCTTCTCCAGGCGCGGCTCCACCTCTTCCAGGACGAACCGCAAGGCCTCGAGGTACTGGTTGAGGAACGGGCGCAGGTCGAGGTAGAGCCGGATAAGACTGTCGGCGATGAGGACGCCGGCGGCCGCCCTGTAGAACTCTTGGGCCAGACCGGCCATCCTTCGGGTGTCACCCGCCCGCCACGGGCGGTTCGGGACGGGTGCGGCGCCGCCCAACCCCAACTGGGCCCGGACGTGCTCGAGCTGCCTCGTGTGGGCGTCCCTTCTGGAATAGAGGCTCTTGTCGGAGGCCGGGTCGAGAAGAGTCATCACCTCCCGGTCGAAGCGGCCCAGGGCCTCGAGAGTGACGGCGAGCCGGTGGGGGTCGGGCTGAGCGAGCATCCCCCTGTCCTCGGCGTGGACGAACTCGCGCAGACGTGTGAGTGCCTGCCGGAGGATGCGGTCGTAGCCCGCGGTCTCGAGGTGGCGCTTGTCCTGCTCAAGGTCGGTGGTGACCTTGTCGAGCCGGGCCCTCAGGACCTGCCAGGCTCTTTCGCCCCTCTCCCGTTCAAGGGTCTTCAGAAGAGGAGAGAGCGGCGTCATCTGTTCCTTGAGGAGCTCTTCCAGGGCCGCGGGGCCGATGCGGTTGCCGATTTCTCTGACCGTGGTGGAGATCTCGGGTTCTATCCGGCGGGTGTCCGGCCTGATGTCGGCCCCCGCTCCCGTGATGAGCCGGCCGGCGACATACCGTGAGAAGCGCGCGACCGGGAAGCGGAGGACGGCCACGGCCCCGCTTCCGTAGGTCCTGGGCTTCCTCTCCCCGGTGAAACGGTTGCGGTAGGTTTCCTGGCCCTCGTCGAACTGCAGGTTGTCGAGGGGGCCCTGGATGTCCTCTGACGCCTGCCCGATGGCCAGGTAGAAGATCATGTCGGCCACAGCGTTGATGATGGTGTGGTAGTCGTTCACCTTCTTGTTGTCCTTGTTGCTCACATCGATGAGGTGGACGAGGTCGAAGGGGCGTTCGTAGTCGATGATCACGTCGCGCCCGCTCACGCGCCAGTGGTAGGGGGCGTTGACCCTCTGTTGGTTCTGCCAGAAGTCCAACTCGCACAGGGCCGCATAGGCGTTCGCGGTGCGGCGGTCGCGCTGGAGGTCGTTGGCCCAGAGGTCGACCACCGCCGGCGTCAGGAGGAACGCGTATATCTTCGCCTTGTAGTTGGTCAGCCGGTCGCGGAGCAGGAAGGCCAGGTCGATGAACATGCCGCTTCCGGTTCCGCCCGAGAGGGAGTTGCAGATGTAGATGGAGACGACCGGGGAGGGGACGGACATGGACTTGAGGATGTCCGTGGCTTCGTCGCAGGCCCTCTGGATGGCTTCGTCGATCCTGGCGCCCCCGGCCATGTTCGCGAGGAGGCACAGCCGGCCGTCTATGCGCCGGGCCCCCGCTCCCTTGTCGTTTATCTTCGAACCGTAGGGGCGACGGGCTTCCGGCATCCACCACCACCATTTGCGGAAGAACTCGTCCTGCGGCCAGAGAGTCTTGACCCACTCACGACCGTCGAAGCCGCCGAACGTGCGGTAACAGCTCCTGGGCATCTCGGACTTCTGCTGGGCCCGCATACGGGTGTCGATGGCCAGGAACTGGAAGGTCCGGAGGACCTGAGGGTTGTCGTACGTGTTCCGCAGGCGCTTGTAGACGGCTTCGACGACGGTCGTCCCGGCCCCGCCGATACCGATGAAGATGCTGGGGTAGAACCGTCCTTCCACCAGAGTGCCTCGACGTTCGGGCATCAGTCCCACCTCACAGAGCGGCCTTGGACATCAAGGGAGGCGGCGGCGGTCGTGTCGTCTTCGTGAAGACTCAGGGCGCAGACGATCTGGGTGTCGCCGAAGCGGATGATGTCGCCGTGCTCTACGACCACCGGTCTGGCTTCCGACAGGGTCTCGCCGCGCACGGTGAAGTGCCCGGGGTCGGCGGCGAACTTCTCGACCGTGTAAGGGTATGGTTCGAAGACCGCTCTTCCGCCCCGGGCCGCTCTCAGCACGCCGAGATGGTCCTCGAGGCGGAGGTCGAGCTCACAGTGGCGCGAGCCGAGCGGGACATAGGCGGCCCTCCAGGGCTCGCGTCTCTCGTAGACGTCCAACTCGTAGCGCACGGTCCGGCCGTCCGGATAAGTGACATGCAGTTCCTGGCCTGGCGCGAACCGCGGCAGGGTCCGGCGGTAGACGACCAGACCCAGCGCGGCCACGAGGAGCGCGGCCAGAAGCCAGACCCACGCGGGGAGCGGCGGACGCGGGACGCGGGCCTGGACCGGCAGCTCGAGACGCGAGGTCCCGGAGCCGGCCACGGCCTCCGCCCCCCCGCCTGAA
>ENA-OSAF01000273-OSAF01000273.1-marine-sediment-metagenome-genome-assembly--contig:-NODE-273-length-18364-cov-23.231143_pt1 | contig 18364 bp, 18 predicted proteins | sample MGYA00237872_ERZ529318 | MGnify/ENA primary metagenome ERZ529318 (study PRJEB26369, sample SAMN03142813) | marine sediment metagenome | biome: marine; feature: borehole; material: sediment... | reverse complement strand
TCAGCTACCACCAGCGCAACGACAACACGGTGACCTTCAATTACGTCCTCATGCAGAACGGGGTAATTATTTACCCCGACCTGATCAAAGTTACGGTGGCCCTGGACAACGGCCAGGTGGTGGGCATGGACGCGAGGGGCTATTTAATGTCGCACCGCCAGCGCCGGCTGCCGGAACCCAAGCTGACGGAGCAGGAGGCCCGGGCGCTGGTCAGCGACAGGCTTTCGCTGCAAGGCCAGGGCAGGTTGGTCTTGATTCCGCTGGAAGTGGACAAAGAAAAGCTTACCTGGGAATTCAAGGGAGAGATGAGGGGAGACACTTATCTGGTTTACATCAACGCTCTGGACGGCAAGGAGGAAAAGGTGCTCCGGCTGATAAATAGTGGAAACGGGACATTGACCATGTGAGGGACCGCCAGCAGCGTCAACTGCCGCTTCTTTGCGGCGGTTTTTTGTGTATATGTTATCGGCGGCGGTGGGCGCTCTGGTGGAGACAGGCCGGGGGCGGTTCCCGCCAGGACGAAGGGTAAGAAATACCATGGGCAATTAAACGGGATAGTTATTGACACTCCGCCCGGCCCATGCTAATATGCTGGTATTAATAAAGTTTACCGTTATTGGCTGTGATGGGGAATAAGGGTTGACGCCGTTGCCCAGCGAGCCGGGGAGGGTGCAAGCCCGGCGGATCGGCAGGCCCGTGCCGCCCCGGAGCTGCACGCTGAAACCGCCAGGGATTAAGCTGTGCCGGCCGGCCCCCGTTACAGGGCCCCGAGCGGGCTGCGCTGCGCCTGCAGCCGGTCAAGAAGGGTGGTACCGCGGGAACTTCGCCCCGTCCCTTTTCAGGGATGGGGTTTTTATATTTTCTACCGGTTTTACCCGGCAGGGAAAGGGATGAGATGGCATGAGCGACGCCACCAAGGAAATTTTGGAGCTCCTGGAGGATAACGCCAGGCTGACGGCCGAGGAAATCGCCGTCATGCTGGACATGGATGCCGCCGAGGTGCGCAAAATCATTAGGGAACTGGAAGAGAAAAAGGTCATCATGAAGTACATGACGCTGGTCAACTGGGAAAAAGTTGGGGAAGAGAAGGTCAGCGCCCTCATCGAGGTGCGCATTACTCCCCAGCGGGACGTCGGTTTCGATGTTACGGCCGAGCGCATTTACCGCTTTCCGGAGGTGCGCAGCGTGCGGCTGATGAGCGGAACCTACGACCTGGCTGTTTTTCTGGAAGGCCGCAGCATGAAGGAAATATCCCATTTCGTATCCACCAAGCTGGCCACCATCGAAGGAGTAGTCAGCACCACCACCCACTTCGTCCTGAAAACTTACAAGCAGGACGGAGTGATTCTGGAAGACGGTGAGGAAGACAGGAGGCTGATGGTGTCACCATGACCCGAAGTAGCTGGTCGGAAAAGATCAACCCGGCGGTGCGCAACATACCGCCCTCAGGCATTCGCAGGTTTTTTGACCTGGTTGCCGAAACAAAGGGCGTGATTTCCCTGGGGGTGGGCGAGCCCGATTTTGTAACACCCTGGCATATCCGAGAGGCATGCATATACTCCTTGGAAAAAGGATATACCATGTACACTTCCAACTGGGGGCTGCTGGAACTGCGGGAGGCCGTTGCCGCCGACTTGGAACGCAGTTACCGGCTGAAATACGATCCCCGGCGGGAGATCCTTATCACCGTGGGAGTCAGCGAGGCGCTGGACTTAGCCATGCGCGCTCTGCTGCGGCCGGGGGACGAAGTACTTATTCCCGAGCCCTCTTACGTTTCCTACGCCCCCTGCACTCTCCTGGCGGGCGGCGTGCCGGTGTTTCTGCCCACCGGCATGGAAACCGGGTTCCGCGTCACAGCGGAGCAGGTGGAGGCTGCCCTAACGCCCCGCACCAGGGTTTTACTGCTGAGCTATCCCAACAACCCCACCGGGGCGGTGATGGACCCGGCGGAGCTGGCCAAAATCGCCGAATTGGCGGCGGCCCGCGACCTGGTTGTTGTTTCCGATGAGATATACGACCGGCTTACCTACGTAGGCCGGCACACCTGCGTGGCCGCGCTGCCCGGTATGCGCGACCGCACCGTGCTGCTGAACGGTTTCAGCAAGGCCTACGCCATGACGGGATGGCGTGTGGGTTACGCCGCCGGCAACGCCGATTTCATCGGTGCCATGACCAAGATCCACCAGTACACCATGCTCTGCACACCCATTACCGGGCAAATGGCGGCCCTGGAGGCCCTGAAAAACGGTGAGGCCGGCATGCGCCGTATGGTGGAGCAGTACAACCGGCGCCGGCACCTGGTGATACAGGCTTTCCGGGACATGGGCGTGCCTTGTTTCGAACCGGGCGGGGCGTTTTACGCCTTTCCCCGCATTTCCGTTACCGGCCTGAGTTCCGAGGAGTTTGCCGAGGAACTGCTGAAGGAGGAGCAGGTGGCGGTGGTGCCGGGCAATGCCTTCGGGCCGTCGGGGGAAGGTTTCGTGCGCGTTTCTTATGCCGTTTCCCTGGATGACCTCAGCGAGGCCTTCCGGCGCATGGCGCGTTTTGTCCGCCGTCGAGGCGTGCGCCCGCGGGCCGTTTCTGTTCCCGTGAAAATTTCGGACAGTTCCAGGGCAGGAATATGGCAAAGTTTATAGAATAAATAAACGATAAAATAACCGGTTGATCAAAAAATACGCAGCACGGAAAGATGGAAGGAATGATCAAGCCCGTGGGACCGTGGTTTTCCGTTGTTGCTTTTGCTTCCGGTACCACTTATTTTTCTGCCGTTATACCGGTGGGTTACGTAAGCAAGCTGGGTTGGGGTTCGGTATGTCCGGGCTTTTGCTTCGTGCCGGGCAAAGCGCTGGAGGGAAGCTTGCCGGACCGGGTCGGAGCCGGCAAGGCGAACGCGCGCCATAACCTTCAAGCTGAACTTCATGACGATGCCCGAGTGCCGCAAAAGCCCGGTATAAAAGCCGGGGTATGAAGATTTTATTTTCTCCGCCCTGGTTATTTTTATTTTTTCTTTATCCCCTCACAGCGCCTATATACAGGGGTCATTTCCTTAATTACTTGCTCAATTTGGCGCTTTTTTTCATAAACACACCGGCCCCGCCGATGCCGCTGACCGGCTCCGCCATCACCGGCGAAAGCATGTAATAACATGTTGCCGCGTTGGCCGGCCTCCGGGCGGGGTCGTGCCCGGTACCGCAGCGCACAAAACCGTATCATGCTGCAGCCGGCGGTGGGGGCGCCGTGGCAGCTGCGGTTCCGTTCCCGGCCCCCGGTTGCCCGTAGAAAATTACTTATGCACGGTAGTAAGGAAGTGGAAAACGACATGATCTGGAATCAGCGCTATGAATGTATGGACAGGGAGGAACTGCGCTCCCTGCAGCTGGCAAGACTCAAGGAAACGGTAACCCGGGTTTATCACCGGGTGCCCTATTATCGCGCGGCCATGGACAGGGCAGGGGTAACTCCCGCCGACATCCGCACCCTGGCCGACGTAACCAGGTTACCCTTTACCGACAAGGCGGTCCTGCGGGAGAACTATCCCTACGGGCTTTTTGCCGTGCCGAGCAGGGAAATTGTGCGCTTGCACGCTTCTTCCGGCACCACGGGCAAGCCCACCGTGGTGGGCTACACCCGCCGGGACCTGGAAAACTGGACCGAACTGGTAGCGCGCATCGTAACCATGGCCGGGGTTACCGACGAGGACGTGGTTCAGATCACCTTCGGCTATGGCCTGTTTACCGGCGCCTTTGGCCTGCACTACGGGCTGGAAAAGGTGGGTGCCGCCATTGTACCGGCTTCAGTGGGCAATACCAGGCGGCAAATCATGTTGATGCAGGATTTCGGCGTCACTGCGCTGGTCGGTACGCCGTCTTACGCGCTGCACCTGGCCGAAGTGGCCCGCAGCATGGACATTGACCCCGCCGGGCTGGGCATTCGCACGGGCTTGTTCGGCTCCGAGGCCTGGACGGAAAGCATGCGCGCCGAGTTGGAGCGCACCTGGAACATGCGGGCCACGGACAATTACGGCCTCAGCGAGGTCATGGGGCCCGGCGTCTCCGGCGAGTGCACCGAGATCAACGGGATGCACATCAACGAGGACCATTTTCTGGTGGAGATCATCGACCCCAAGACGGGCGAGCAGCTGCCCTCCGGGTCGGAAGGAGAGCTGGTCATCACTACGCTGACCAAAGAGGCGCTGCCCCTGCTGCGCTACCGCACCAGGGACATTACCGTGCTTAACGAAGAAAAATGCCCCTGCGGGCGGACAACCGCCCGCATTAGCAAGGTGCGCGGGCGCACCGACGACATGCTCATTATTTCCGGCGTCAACGTCTTCCCCTCCCAGATAGAAACCGTCCTGATGAACATTGACGGGCTGGCGCCGCATTACCAGATCATCGTGGACAAGAAGGGTTACCTGGACCAGCTGGAGGTCCAGGTGGAACTGACGGATGAAATGTTTACCGGCCAGTTTCGCGATCTGGAGGCCCTGGAGGATAAAATCAAGCAAAAAATATTCAGCGTGTTATCCATTAACTGCAGGGTGCGCCTGCTGGAACCCCGCTCGCTGGCCCGCAGTGAGGGCAAGGCCAAGCGGGTTATCGACAAGCGGCCCAAGCAGTAACGCAGCCGGCGTCATGCCCCGCTGGCCGCGCCAACCCCGCAGCCGCGCTGCGGCGCCGGCTTGCAATACCTGACCGATTTGGAGGGAAAATACCTTGAAGGAACTGCTTTCCGGCAACGCCGCCATTGCCAGGGGCGCCTACGAATCCGGCGTCGTCCTGGCGGCCGGTTACCCCGGTACACCCAGCACGGAAATACTGGAGAACCTGTCCCGCTACGAAGGAGTTTACTGCGAGTGGGCGCCCAACGAGAAGGTGGCCATGGAGGTGGGCGTTGGCGCCGCCATGGCCGGGGCCAGGGTGCTGGTGACCATGAAGCATGTGGGGGTCAACGTGGCCGCCGACCCGTTGTTTACCGCCGCCTATACCGGCGTTAACGGGGGTCTGGTGCTGGTCTCCGCGGACGATCCCGGCATGCACAGTTCTCAGAACGAGCAGGACAACCGCTACTACGCCCGGTTCGCCAAGGTGGCCATGCTGGAACCTTCCGACAGCCAGGAGGCCAAGGATATGGTCCGGCTGGGCCTGGAGATAAGCGAGCAATTCGACATACCGGTGATGCTGCGCATCACCACCCGCATAGCGCATTCGCAGAGCCTGGTGGAATTGGCTGAGCCGGTCGCCCGGGAAATTAAGCCTTACAGCAAGGACGTCAAGAAGAACCTGATGGTACCCGCTTTCGGCCGGCTGCGCCGGGTGAACCTGGCGGAACGCCTGTCCCGGCTGGCCCGGTACAGCGAGCAGGCGCCGGTAAACTTCATCGTGCCGGGGGACGACCGCGTGGGCGTGGTTACCAGCGGCATCAGCTACCAGTTCGTGCGGGAAGCCCTGCCCGGCGTATCGATACTCAAGCTGGGCATGACCAACCCGCTGCCCGTGCAGCTGATCAAGCGGTTCGCCGGGCAGGTTGACGCGCTGTACGTGGTGGAGGAGCTGGAACCGTACCTGGAAGAACAGATTCGCATGCTGGGCTTAAAGGTGACCGGCAAGGAATTGCTGCCGGACACCGGCGAGCTGAACCAGGGCTTGCTGCGCCGCAGCTTCGCGGCGGCAGGCGTGCTGCCCCCACAGCCGCCGGCCGGCAGCCCGGTTGAAGGACTGCCCCAGGCGCCGCCCCGCCCTCCGGTGCTGTGCCCGGGCTGTCCCCACCGCGGGGTGTTTTACACGCTGCAGCGCCTGAAACTCACGGTTACCGGGGACATCGGCTGTTACACTCTGGGCGGCCTGCCGCCCCTGGAGGGCATGGACAGCTGCGTTTGCATGGGAGCCAGCATCGGCATGGCCCACGGCATAGACAAGGCCGTGCCCGGCCTGAAGGGCCGCACCGTGGCCGTGATCGGCGATTCCACCTTTTTACATTCCGGCATCACCGGGCTGCTCAACGCGGTGTATAACGGCAGCGACATTACGGTACTGATTCTGGACAACCGCACCACTGCCATGACGGGCCATCAGGACCACCCCGCCACGGGGCGCACCTTGATGGGCCGCGAGGCTCCCGCAGTGGACCTGGCCGCACTGTGTCGCTCCCTGGGAGTGCAGCGGGTGCAGGTGGTAGATCCCTTGGATATGGCCCGGCTTAAGGAAGTAATCAAGAGCGAAGTGGCAGCGCCGGGGCCGTCGGTGATCATCGCCCGCCGCCCCTGTGTTTTGCTCACCAGGGAAGCGGGTCCGCCGGTTACGGTAGACGCGGAAAAGTGCAAGGGATGCAAAATGTGCTTGAAACTCAGCTGCCCGGCCATATCCATGCAGGACGGCAAATCCTCGGTGGACGCCAACCTGTGCGTGGGCTGCAACCTGTGCGTCCAGGTCTGCACGGCCGGGGCGATGAAAGGTGGTGAGGCCGGTGCTTAAACCGGTAAACGTGCTTCTGGTGGGCGTGGGCGGCCAGGGCACCATCCTGGCCAGTAAGGTATTGGCTGCCGCTGCCCGGGCCGCCGGCTACGACGTCAAAGTGTCCGAGATACACGGCATGGCCCAGCGGGGCGGCAGCGTGGTGACCCAGGTGCGCCTGGGGGAAAAGGTATACTCGCCGCTCATTGCGGAAGGGGAGGCCGACGTAATCCTGGCCTTCGAGCAGCTGGAAGCCCTGCGCTGGCTGGCCTACCACAAGCCGGGCGGTACCATTATCATCAATAACCAGCGCCTTTATCCCGTACCCGTGCTGGCGGGCGCGGCCCGGTACCCGGACAACATTATCACCCTGATTAAAGAGCGGGTTGCCGATGTGCAGGTGCTGGACGCGCTGCAGATGGCGGTGGAGTGCGGCAGCGCCAAGGCGGCCAACGTGGTGCTGCTGGGAGCCCTGGCCCGCAAGCTGCCCGTGGAAAAGGCCGTATGGAGGCAGGCACTGGAAAACACCGTGCCGCCGCGCTTTCTGGAAATAAACAACGCCGCCTTCACCGCCGGCTATGGTGCCAGGTGTTGAAAGGTTGAAAGTTGTAGTTACAGATGAATTGTTGTAGAAGTTCGTTGGCAGGGGCAGGCATGTCGTTGTTTGCCCATTTTTCAAGCACTTTGGTGATCAGGGAACGGTCCTTGTCCAGGTATTTTGCTACCCGGCTGCGTTTGATTCCAGCTTCCCCCACTGCGATCCTGATAAAAAGGTTTCTCGCCAAAACGATGGCGCGTTTTTGGCTTTTTTCCCTTAGCTCCTGCACCGTGACGCCAGTGGCGTTTTGAATCCACGCAGCAATATTATCAAGATTTATTTCGCCATAGCTTTTACGTGATTTACCGGAAGACTCGTCAACTGAGATTTGAGTTGCCGGCTCTGCTGTTGTTGATGGCATTAATTGCCGTTTTTCTTTTTGTGAGGGCGGTTTTTCCATGGGCGCTTCATTGCTATCAATTCCTTCCTGTATGAATTGAATGAAACTCAAGCGGGCTTTTTGGATATCCTGGCTAAAATAGCTTAACAGGAAGCGGGTATTTACCAGCGGATCATCCCGGCCGCAATAACTGGGATAGCTGCTCCAGGGGTAGATATGAATTTTGGGGACTAGGCCGGCGCGGACAGGATTCAAATGAATGTATCGCGCCAGCATTAGGATATAGCTGTCAGAACTGCAGATTATGGATTTATATCGGTCTTGAAACAGGTGCCCCACCCGATCGTGCCGGTGGTTGAACCAGCGCGCATATGTGCTGTGCACGCGGTGCATTATTTCGGACAGGGAAACGGGTCCGGTTTTTATCAACCAATGTACGTGGTTGGTCATCAAAACATATGCATATACTTCAAAAGCCAGTTCGTTTTTATATTTACGCCATAATTCAAGGTATTTAAAATAATCATGATTATCAATGAAAATATCTTGCCGGTTATTTCCTCTGCAAATTACATGATATACTGTATCTGGTGCCGCGTAGCGGGGAGAGCGTCCCATTTTTAATTCCCCCTTGCGACAAAAAGATTTATTGTTGCTAACATAAACCTATTTTAGCATATAATTGGCAACAATGACTCTGTACCCTGTAACAATTACTTTGCTTTGCACTTTAAAACTAAACTTAAACTTTCAACAAATCCAACTTTCAACACCTGGCACCAACGGATAGGAGGAAAAAGCATCATGAGCGGTGTAAGCGGAGTAGTGGAACAAATGCGCGGGGAACTGCGGCAGGCCCTGCGGGAAGCCGTAGAGGGCGCGGTGTCGGCCGGCCGGCTCCCGCCCGTGGAGCTGCCGGACTTTACGGTGGAGGTGCCCCGGGAAAGGGAGCACGGGGATTTTGCCACCAACCTGGCCATGCTGCTGCCCAAGCAGGCCCGCATGGCGCCCCGCCGCATCGCGGACGTGCTGGTGGAACACCTCACCCACCCCGTGCGCTGGCTGCAGCGGGTGGAAGTGGCGGGTCCCGGGTTCATCAACTTCCACCTGGACCCCAGGTGGGCGCTGGCCGCGGTGCCCATGGCGGTCAAACTGCGTGCAGACTACGGCCGGGTGCAGGTGGGCGGCGGTAAAAAGGTGCAGGTGGAATTTGTCAGCGCCAACCCCACCGGTCTGCTGCACATGGGCAACGCCCGGGGAGCCGCGCTGGGCGACAGCATCGCCGCCATCCTGGATTATGCCGGCTGGAAGGTAACCAGGGAGTTTTACATCAACGACGCGGGCAACCAAATAGAGAATTTTGCGCTGTCTTTGGAAGCCCGTTACTTCCAGCTGCTGGGCCGGGAAGCCGAGGTGCCCGAGGGAGGATATCACGGGCAGGACATCGTCGATACGGTGCGGCGTTTCATTGACCGGCACGGAGACGGCCTGCTGGCGGCGGAACCCGCGGCGCGGCGGGAGGCCCTGGTGCAGTTTGCCCTGGCGGAAAAGATTGGGGCCATCAGGAAAGCCCTGGAAGATTTCGGCGTGCATTACGATGTTTGGTTTTCCGAGCAGTCTCTGCACGACGGCGGTAAGGTGGACGAAGCCCTGCGCCGCCTGAGGGAGAGGGGTTTCCTGTACGAGCGCGACGGAGCGCTGTGGTTCAAGGCTACTGCGTTCGGGGTGGAGAAAGACGAGGTGGTGGTGCGCAAAAACGGCGTACCTACATATTTTGCCGCGGATATCGCCTACCACATGAACAAGTTCGAGCGGGGTTTCGACTGGGTTATCAACGTGTGGGGGGCGGACCACCACGGCCACGTGCCCCGCATGAAAGGGGCCATGGCCGCCTTAGGCTATGACCCGGACGCCCTGCACGTGGTTATCATGCAGCTGGTACGGCTGCTGCGGGGCGGCGAAGTGGTGCGCATGTCCAAACGGACCGGCCGGTTCATTACCCTGGAAGAACTGGTGGAGGAGGTGGGCCGGGACGCCGCCCGCTATTTTTTCGTCATGCGCAGCGCCGACAGCCACCTGGATTTCGACCTGGACCTGGCCCGCAGCCAGTCTAACGAAAACCCCGTTTATTACGTGCAGTACGCCCACGCCCGCATATGCAGCATTTTCCGCCAGCTTAAAGAGCAGGGCCGGCAGGTGCCCGCCGTGGAGGAAGTTAACCTGGAGCTGCTGCGAGAGGAAGCCGAGCTGGCTTTGGCCCGCCGCCTGGCGGATTTTCCCGAGGAGGTGAGCCTGGCGGCCCGGCAGCTGGCGCCTCACCGCATCGCCCGTTACGTGCACGAGGTGGCCGGCCTGCTGCACAGCTTTTACAACGTGCACCGGGTCATCACCGATGATGTGGAACTCAGCAACGCCCGCCTGCTGCTGGTGGACGCCACCAGGGTGGTGCTGCGCAACTGCCTGGGAATACTGGGCGTGCACGCACCCGAAAGGATGTAAGGGGGTTTTTTATGCGTGAAGTGATTTTAGCCACCGGAGTGGGGTTTTTCATCGGGGTGGTTTTCGCCCTGCTGCGGTTGCCCGTTCCCGCGCCGCCCACGCTGGCCGGGCTGATGGGCATCGTGGGGCTGTTCCTGGGCTATATGGTGACTAACCGCTTTTTTCCCCATTAAACATTAAAAGCGGAGTTTCGCTCCCGGCGAGGGCCCGTCCCGCGCCGGGCGGGCCCCAAAGGCTATTGACATGTCGGGCCGACGTGATAGAATAAGTAAGGATTTTGTTCATTGCAAAAATTGACAACAGGAGGCGCTTTATGGCCAAATTTATTTTTGTTACCGGGGGAGTGGTGTCGTCCCTGGGCAAGGGCATCACGGCGGCTTCCCTGGGCCGGCTGCTGAAAAGCCGGGGCTTGAAAGTGGCCATCCAAAAACTGGACCCCTACATTAACATAGACCCGGGCACCATGAGCCCCTACCAGCACGGCGAAGTATTTGTGACCGAAGACGGGGCGGAAACCGACCTGGACCTGGGCCATTACGAGCGGTTCATCGACGTCGACCTGGGCCGCAGCAGCAACGTCACCACCGGCGGCATTTACTGGTCGGTGATTAGCAAGGAACGCCGGGGAGATTATTTGGGCGCTACGGTACAGGTTATTCCCCACATAACCAACGAGATAAAAGAACAGATCCTGCGGATCGCCCGGGAGCTGGAACCCGACGTGGTCATCGCCGAGATCGGCGGCACCGTGGGCGACATAGAATCACTGCCTTTCCTGGAAGCCATCCGCCAGTTAAAGAGCGACCTGGGCCGGGACAACGTGATGTACATTCACGTCACCCTGGTTCCCTACCTGAAAGTGGCCAACGAGCTGAAAACCAAGCCTACCCAGCACAGCGTCAAGGAACTGCGCAGCATCGGCATCCAACCCGACGTGCTGGTTTGCCGCACCGAAAAGCCCCTGTCCAGGGAGGTGGTGGAAAAACTGGCCCTGTTTTGCGATACCGACCGGGACGCCGTAGTGCAGGCCGTCGACGCCTCACACATTTACGAAGTGCCCTTGATGCTGGAGCAGGAAGGATTGGGCGACCTGGCCGTCAGGCGCCTGGGGCTGCAGTGCCCCAGCGAGCCCGACCTTACCCAGTGGCGGGCCATGGTGGACAAAATGAAAAACCTGCAGCGGTCCTTAACCGTCGGGCTGGTGGGCAAGTACGTAACCCTGCCCGACGCCTACATAAGCGTAGCCGAGGCGCTGCGCCACGCCGGGCTTTACCACGGAGCGGCGGTGGAAATAAAGTGGATCAACTCCGAGGAACTGGAGAGCAAACCGGCTGAGCATTTTCTCGCCGGTGTAAACGGCGTGGTGGTCCCGGGCGGTTTCGGCGACCGGGGCATCGAAGGGAAAATCAATGCCATCCGCTATGCGCGGGAGAGGAGGGTGCCCTTTCTGGGCCTGTGCCTGGGCATGCAGCTGGCGGTAGTGGAATACGCCAGAAACGTCATGGGCTGGACATCGGCCAACAGCACCGAGTTCAACCCGGCCACCCCTTACCCGGTCATCGACCTGCTGCCCGAGCAAAAGGAACTGGACAAAATGGGCGGCACCATGCGCCTGGGCCGCTACCCCTGCCGGCTGGTGGCCGGTACGCTGGCCCACCGGGCATACGGGGAAGATATAATTTATGAGCGGCACCGCCACCGCTACGAGCTGAATAACGTTTACCGCGAGGAACTCGCCGCGGGGGGCTTGGTCTTCAGCGGCACCTTACCCGACCGGCACTTGGTGGAGATAGTGGAACTGCAGGATCACCCGTGGTTCGTAGCCACCCAGTTTCACCCGGAATTCAAATCCAGGCCGTACAAGCCGCACCCGCTGTTCAGGGACTTCGTAGGAGCAGTTTTACAGGCTTCTCGCGGTGGCAAGTAGCGGAAAAGCGTGGTGATAAAAAATATACTGGTTGCAGGACGGCAGCTTTGGTCTTCCGCATCAGCGGTCCAAAGCTGTTTCTGTGCTGGGCCGGAAAGGTGGTTGAGCTGTGCAGCGAAAGGTGATAGCCGGCGTGATCGTTGCTGCGGTGGCGATGTGCCTGCTGGCTGCCGCGTTGTACGGGCGCCGCGGCGCGGATTACTATGGCCGTGATGCCGGCGCGGGCGCGGTGGGGGTCATCCGCGTGGACGGGCTGATGGCGGGCGGCGTCGATGCCGGCGGCCTGTTTACCCCGGTAGCGGGTGCGGAAAGCATAATGGAACAGCTGCGCCGGGCGGCGGAAGATTCATCCATTAAGGCAGTGGTGCTGCGGTTGAACACCCCCGGCGGCACAACGGCGGCCGCCCAGGAAATAGCCCTGGAAATAGACCGGCTGCGCCGGGCGGGCAAAAAGGTGGTGGCCTCCATGGGGGACGTTGCCGCCTCCGGCGGTTACTGGATAGCATCCTGCTGCGACATGATCGTGGCCAGCCCGGGCACCATAACCGGCAGTATAGGCGTAATCATAGAAACGCAAGACTTGCAGGGGCTGTATGAAAAGCTGGGGATCGGCCCCCGGGTTTTCAAGAGCGGCCCGCACAAGGACATGGGTTCCCCGGCCCGCGACGTCACCGCCCGGGAAGAAGCCATCTTCCAGGGTATGGTGGACGAAATTTACGAGCAGTTTATCCGCACGGTGGCCGAGGGCAGGAACATGGAACTGGAACAGGTGAGAGAGCTAGCCGACGGCCGTGTTTTTACCGGCAGCCAGGCGCTGGCCAACGGCCTGGTGGACCGGCTGGGCAATTTTTACGATGCCGTGCAGGAAGCGGCCGAGCTGGCAGGCATAAAGGGAGAGCCGGCCATCATGGAACTGGCCCCCAGGCGCCCTTGGTGGGAGGCCCTGGGCCGTGTCAGGCTGGAGCTGCCGGCGCTGTACCCGGCAGCGTGGCTGGTTTACAGCCCACCGGCGCCATAAAACCGGGGGTGCATGATGTTGCGTAACGACGGGAATAATGTATATTCGCCGGCGGAAGAGGAAAGTATCGTAAATATAAAGAATATAAAGGCCAAAAACCCGCAGGGCATACTGGACATGATTTACGGGGTGCTGTTCGACCCGGTGCCCACGCTGGCCGGGTTTGCCGGGGATCCTCCGCTGCGGAGCGCCGCCGTTATCTTTATCGCGCTGCAGCTGGCCGAGGCATTAATGGGCTTTTTTACCGCCCCGCAGTACCTCGGAGACTTTCACTGGCCCGGTTGGCCGGCGCGGGAACTGGTGAACGCCGCGTGGCCGGTCCTGGCCGCCGGAGGCTTTTTGTTTGCCGTGGCCAAGTGGCTGGTGGCGGCCGGCTTGCTGCACCTGCTGGCCGAATTATGCGGCGGGCGGGGCAGCGCCCGGGGCGTGCTCGCCGTTTGCGGGGTGGCCGGCTTGCCGGCGGTATTCATGCTGCCGGTGCAGCTGGGCGTGTCCTATTTTAACCCGGGTCCGCCGGCCGCGCTTTTCACCGCCCTGCTGGGACTGGGGCTGTTTATTTGGAGCACCGTACTGCTGGTTGTCGGCATACGGGAGGTGCACGGGCTGAGTACCGGCAGGGCGGTGCTGGTGGTTCTGACGCCGGGCCTGGCCGTGCTGTTGCTGGTGGTTTTGATCACTGCAGCTGCCTATTCCTTTGCTGTAAGGCTGCCCGGGGTACTCTTTTATTGATTTTGCCCAAAGGCCGGGAAAAATTCCCGCCCGGAAAGCAGGGATATGCCCGATACCGGCGAATCAAGAGGGAGGACCTTCCGGGAGGGGTGGATATGTCCGGCAATACCTTGCGGCTTCTCGTCGTGGACGACCAGGTAGGCGTGCGCAGGCTGATCAGCGAAGTATTGATGGACGAGGGTTACATCGTGGAACAAGCCGCCACTGGCAGGGAGGCGCTGGAGAGAATCAAGCAAAAAAACTACCAGCTGGTCCTTCTGGACGTGAAAATGCCTGAAATGGACGGCCTTGAAACGCTGCGGGAAATGAGAAAAATTAAACCGGCGGTGCCGGTAGTACTGCTAACGGCGTACGGGGAATCGGAAATAATGAAAAAAGCCGAGCAAATGGGTGTGCAGCATTTTATCAACAAGCCCTTCGACCTGGAGGAACTGCGTTTTACCGTACAGCGCGTGCTGGCCGGCGGCCGTTCCCGGGCGGAGGTCGTGAAAGAAATTGGTTATCACAGGGCTTAAAGAGAAAAAAGGATTATGTTACCCGGCGTCGAATTGCGCATAAACAGCCAACTTAACTCGGCAGGAGGATAGCCATGCTTATTATTACCGACACACTGGTGGCCATGCGGTGCCCCGAGTGCGGGAAGCTTGATTATCATAACCTTTCCCGTTTTGCCTTCAGTGGAAATAACAAAGTGGAAATAGTTTGTTCGTGCGGCTTTGTTAAGCTCGTCGTCAGCACTAAGAACCGCCGCCAGTACTGGGTCCAGGTACCCTGCGTGGTATGCGAAACCAAGCACCTGCGCTCCTTAAGTTCCAGGATGCTGTGGTCCGGCGAGGTAAACTACCTTTTTTGCCAGGAAACCGGCCTGGAACTAGGTTACATGGGGCCCGAGGAAGAGGTCAGGGCGCTGGCTGAGGCGCAGGAAGAAAGCATGGAAGCGCTGGCCAACGAGTTTGACGGTGAAGATGACTACTTCCACAACGCGGAAATCATGTACGAGGTATTAAACTGCCTGCACGATATCGCCGAGCGCGGGGCACTTTACTGCCAGTGCGGCAACCAGGACGTGGAGGTGGATATATTCCCCGACCGCCTGGAACTGCACTGCGAAAATTGCCACAGCGTTAATATAATTTATGCCGAAACTGAAGACGATTTGCAGGTGATCAGGAAAGTGGAAACCATTGAGCTGGCCCGTAACGGTTTTGAGTGCCTGGACAGCCTGGCCAACATGCATAAAACAGGTAAAAAAAGCAGGCGCAAGCGCAAGTAAACCCTATAAACACCCCCGGCGGGGTGTATAATATTTGCAAACGGTTGCGAGGAGGGCTGGAGCCATGGGTTTGGTTCCAATGGTACAACTGCTGCAGCAAGCCGAAGCGGGCGGCTATGCCGTGGGAGCTTTTAACTGTAACAACATGGAAATAGTGCAGGCCGTCGCCGCCGCCGCCGAGGCGGAAAAGGCGCCGGTCATCATGCAGGCCAGCCAGGGGGCCATCAAATATGCCGGCCTGGACTATATTGCCGCCCTGGCCCGGACCGCGGCTGCGGCGGTGAACGTGCCGGTGGCCCTGCACCTGGACCACGGCACCAGTTTCGAGCAAGTGATGCGCTGCCTGCGGGCCGGCTTTACGTCCGTGATGATAGACGGCTCCCGGCTGCCCCTGGCGGAAAATATCGCATTGACCAGGCAGGTGGTGGCCGCCGCCAGGGCCGTAGGGGTTTCCGTGGAAGCCGAGCTGGGCAAAATAGGGGGTACCGAAGACGATATTCACGTTGCCGACGCCGACGCCCTGTTCACCGACCCGGACGAAGCCGGGCAATTCGTGCGGGAAACCGGGGTGGACGCCCTGGCCGTGGCCATCGGCACGGCACACGGCAGGTACCGGGGCGAGCCCCAGCTGGACTTTGACCGGCTGGCCGCAATACGCGCCCGCGTGCAGATTCCCATCGTGCTGCACGGCTCTTCCGGCGTGCCCGACGAAGACATCAGGGAAGCCATCCGCCTGGGCGTGCGCAAGGTGAACATCGACACCAACATCCGTGAAGCCTTCGTGGAGCGCTGCCGGGCGGTGCTGGCCGGTAACCCGGAAGAAATCGACCCGCGGAAAGTGCTCGGTCCCGCCCGGGAGGCGGCGGTGGAGGTCATCCGGGAAAAAATCAGGCTTTTCGGCAGCGCGGGTAAGGCTTGAAATGTTACGTTACAAAGCAAATAGCTCAAAGATAATGAAAACATATGGACTTTTACCATTACCTGTAATACAATGAAATACATATACCGGGATAAAGCAGCGCCAATGGCAAAACCGGCCACCGGGGATTTAACTTTTGGAGGTGTTAGCTATTAAATTATTCATCGATTCCGCCAATATCGAGGAAATTAAAGCCGCTAACGAGCTGGGCGTGATAAGCGGCGTTACCACCAACCCGTCCCTCATTGCCCGTGAGGGACGTAACTTTGCCGAGGTGGTGAGGGAGATCACCGCCGTGGTAGACGGTCCCATCAGCGCCGAGGCGGTGAGTACCGAGGCGGGTCCCATGATTGCCGAAGCCGAGGAACTGGCGGCCATCCATCCCAATATCGTGGTCAAGATCCCCATGACCGGCGAGGGGTTGAAAGCGGTCCGCGCGTTGTCCCAAAAAGGGATTAAAACCAACGTCACGCTGGTGTTTTCCGCCAACCAGGCCCTGCTGGCCGCGCTGGCCGGAGCCACCTACGTGAGCCCATTTGTGGGCCGGCTGGACGACATCGGCCATGATGGGATAGCCCTGGTTGAAGAAATAGTGCAGATTTACGAACTGCATGACCTGCCATCCCAGATTATTTCCGCCAGCATCAGGCACCCCCTGCACGTAACCCAGTCGGCGCTGGCAGGTGCACACATTGCCACCGTGCCGTATAAAGTATTAATGCAAATGCTCAAACACCCCCTCACCGACCTGGGTATTGAGAAATTTCTTGCCGACTGGGCTAAAGTTCCCAAAAGCTGAGGAGGAAAACTTTTGAGCTGGACGGGGCGCTGCAAACAGTATTACTCGCGGGTTATGGATTTGCCCGACGCGCCCGTCAGGGTGGCCCGTGGAGCAGCCGTAGGGCTGGCCCTGGATTTTTTGCCCATTCCCTTGATCAGCATACCCTTCGCCTACGTGGTGGCGCGACTGTTGGGCGGCAATGGTATTGCAGCAGCTCTAACGGCGGCGTTTTTCAAGCTGGCCGTACCTTTTTTCTACGTGCTCAACATGGCCACCGGCACATTACTAATAGGCTGGCGGGTTCCGGTCCGGCTGGAACCCGTCACGGTATCCACTGCCTCGCCGGCGGACTGGCTGGATAAGCTGGCCCAGCTGGGTTACCCCTTTCTGGTCGGCGCCGCGGTGAACGCGCTGCTGGCCGGGCTGCTGCTTTATATCTTGGTGCGCAAGCTGTTGCTGCTCAGGCAAAAGCGCAAGGGGATTGTCAAGGAAGTATGAATACCAGCGCCTGCGGTAATACAAATAAAAAAGGGGGTATGCCTTTGCACTGTGCCGAACTGGAAAGCAAGACGCTGGCCGAGCTATATGCACTGGCTAAGGAGTTGGAACTTACGGGTTATTCCCGTTTGCGAAAAAAAGAGCTGATTGCGGAAATAGTTAGGGCGCAAATGGAGAAAAACGGGCTGCAGTATTCCAGCGGGGTGCTGGAAATACTCCCTGACGGGTACGGTTTTTTACGACCATTCCATTTCCTGCCCAGCAACGACGACATTTACGTTTCATCTTCCCAAATCAGGCGTTTCGACCTGCGCACCGGGGACCTGGTAAGCGGGCAGGTCCGGGGCCCTAAGGACAGCGAGCGCTACTCCGCGCTGCTGCGCGTGGAACAAGTCAACGGGGCCGATCCCGACGAAGCCTCCAAGCGACTGCATTTTGAAGGACTCACCCCCCTGTTCCCCCAAGAACGGATTAACCTGGAAACAGAGCGAGACAACTACTCCACCCGGCTCATCGACCTTATCGCCCCCTTGGGTAAGGGCCAGCGGGGATTGATCGTTTCCCCGCCCAAGGCGGGTAAAACAATGCTGCTTAAGTCCATTGCCAACAGTATCACCGCCAACCACCCGGAAATACACCTGATTGTGCTGCTCATCGACGAGCGCCCCGAAGAAGTGACCGACATGGAAAGGTCGGTGCAGGGGCTGGTGGTCAGCTCTACCTTCGACGAGCCGCCGGAAAACCACGTGCGGGTGGCCGACATGGTGCTGGAACGGGCCAAGCGCTTGGTGGAACACGGCCGGGACGTGGTCATTCTGCTGGACAGCATCACCCGCCTGGCCCGGGCGCACAACCTGGTGGTGCCCCCCAGCGGCCGCACCTTGAGCGGCGGGGTGGACCCCTCCTCGCTGCACAAACCCAAGCGGTTTTTCGGCGCCGCCCGCAACCTGGAGGAAGGCGGTTCGCTGACCATTTTGGCCACCGCGCTGGTGGACACGGGCAGCCGCATGGACGATGTGATATTTGAGGAATTTAAAGGCACGGGTAACATGGAATTGATTTTGGACCGCCGCCTGGCCGAACGCCGTATTTTCCCGGCTCTGGACGTGCTGCGCTCGGGCACCAGGCGGGAAGACCTGCTACTCAGCAAGGACGAGCTGGAACTGAACTGGTATTTCCGGAAAGCCACCGCGGGCATGGCCCCCGCCGAGGCCCTGGAATACATCCTGGAACGCTTGAAAAAGACCAAGTCCAACGCCGACCTGGTGCGGGCCTATCGCAACATGCGCCAGGCCCAGAAAGATCGGAAGAGCGTCGTGTAGGGAAAGAG
>ENA-OSAF01000270-OSAF01000270.1-marine-sediment-metagenome-genome-assembly--contig:-NODE-270-length-18448-cov-21.139836_pt1 | contig 18448 bp, 20 predicted proteins | sample MGYA00237872_ERZ529318 | MGnify/ENA primary metagenome ERZ529318 (study PRJEB26369, sample SAMN03142813) | marine sediment metagenome | biome: marine; feature: borehole; material: sediment... | reverse complement strand
CGAGGCCGCGGCTATGGTATCCGCCGGCAACACGGGCGCCACCATGGCGGCTGCGCTGCTGCGCTGGGGGAGGATTCCGGGTATTGACCGGCCGGCCATCGCTGGGGTGCTGCCCACCGAGCGGGGGGGTACCATCCTGCTGGACGTGGGCGCCAATGTGGATTGTAAACCGAAAAATCTGGTGCAATTTGCCTTGATGGGTTCCATATACGCCCGGAATATACTGGGTATCACCAGCCCGCGGGTGGGGTTGCTCAACGTGGGTGAGGAAAGTACCAAGGGCAACGAACTAACTCAGGCTACTTACCCGCTGCTAGAGCAAGCAGGGCTGAATTTCTACGGCAACGTGGAAGGCAGGGATATATTTCAAGGAACCGTAGACGTGGTAATCTGCGACGGCTTTGTAGGCAACGTGGTGCTCAAAACGGGCGAAGGACTGGCAGACGTGCTGATGAAGATGATTAAGCGGGAGATGCAGAGCAACGGGCTGGCCAGAATCGGCTCCCTGCTGGCGTTACCCGCCCTGAAGCAATTGAAGAAAAGGCTGGATTATTCCGAATACGGCGGGGCGCCGCTGCTGGGAGTCAACGGGGTGGCCATCGTTTGTCACGGCAGTTCCCGGGCTTTGGCCATTAAAAACGCGTTGTGCCGCGCGCGGGAAGCTGCGGAAACAGGGTTGGTCAAATCCATCAGCATCTTCCTGAAAACACTTGCGGGAAAGGTCGGGTCTGTGGATGGGGTGTAATGAAATACGGGCGGGCATAGTGGGCGTCGGGACCTATGTTCCCGAGCGCGTTTTAACCAATGCCGACATGGAAAATATGGTGGCTACCAGCGACGAGTGGATTCGCGCTCGTACGGGTATTCGGGAAAGACGGGTGGCGTCGGCGGAAGAAGCCACGTCGGACTTGGCTCTTGTTGCTTCCCGGCGGGCCCTGGAGGACGCTGGAGTGTCGGCGGGCGAACTGGATGTAATTATTGTGGCCACCAATACACCGGATATGCTTTTTCCAGCCACGGCTTGCCTGCTGCAGGATAAGCTTGGCGCGGCAAAAGCCGGGGCTTTTGACTTGCTGGCGGGTTGTACGGGGTTCATTTACGGCATTGCCGTGGGGGCGCAGTTCATTACCGCCGGAACGGCCCGCACGGTACTGGTGGTAGGAGCGGAAACACTGTCCCGCATAGTCAACTGGAAGGACCGCAGCACTTGCGTGCTGTTCGGCGACGGGGCCGGTGCCGTTGTCCTGCGCCGGGTGCCGGGTGACCGGGGCGTTATTTCGTCGGTGCTGCGTTCCGACGGCGGCGGCGGCCACCTGCTGCACATGCCGGCCGGCGGTTCCAGGCAGCCGGCCAGCGTCGAAACGATAACGGCCAACATGCATTACGTGCATATGAACGGCAGGGAAGTATTCAAATTTGCCGTGCGGGTCATGGGGGAAGCGGCGGACGAAGTGCTGCACCAGGCCGGCATGGGCAGGGAAGACATCGATTTTTTCATTCCGCATCAGGCCAATATCCGCATTATTGAGCATGCCGCCCGGAAAATAGGCTTGCCCATGGAACGGGTGGCGGTTAACGTGGATAGGTACGGCAATACCTCTACCGCCTCCATACCGCTGGCGTTGGAGGAAGCGCTGCAGCGCGGCAAGATCGCCGACGGCGACAACGTGATCATGATAGGGTTCGGCGCCGGGCTTACCTGGGGCGGCCTGTTGGTGAAGTGGTACGATTACAAAAACCGGTGACAAAAGGAGGGAAGGGGCATTAAAACGCGCGTTTGCGAACTGCTGGGTATAGAATATCCTGTTTTTCAGGGAGGTATGGCCTGGGTTTCCACGGCGGAACTCGCCGCAGCGGTCAGTGAAGCCGGCGGTCTGGGCATCATCGGTTCGGGGCATGCCCCGCCGGAATGGGTGCGGGAGCAGGTTAGGAAGATCAAAGACCTGACCGGGAAACCCTTCGGGGTTAACGTCGTGCTGCTTTCACCTCACGTCGAGGAAATAATACAGCTGCTGGTGGAAGAAAAGGTTCCCGTAATAACGACGGGGGCTGGGAATCCCGGCAAATACCTGCCCTTATTGCACGGCGCCGGCATCAAGGTCATACCCGTCGTGTCCTCGGTGGCCTTGGCCAAGAGACTGGCCCGTTCCGGCGTGGATGCCCTCATTGCCGAAGGAACGGAATCCGGCGGCCACGTGGGGGAGTTGACTACCATGACTCTGGTTCCCCAGGTAGTTGACGCGGTGGATATCCCGGTCATTGCGGCCGGCGGCATTTACGACGGGCGCGGCTTGGCCGCGGCCATTATGCTGGGTGCCGAGGGCGTGCAAATGGGCACGCGCTTCATGTGCGCCGAAGAATGCACCATTCACCCCCGGGTTAAGGAGATGATCATCAAGGCCAAAGACCGGGATACGGTGGTAACGGGCCGTCCCACCGGGCATCCCGTGCGGGTGCTGAAAAACAAGCTGGCCAGGCGGTTTTTGGACATGGAAAACCGCTGTGCCGGCAAGGAGGAATTCGAAAAAACCGGTGTGGGACGGTTGAAAATGGCCATGATAGATGGCGACGTGGAAGAGGGATCGGTGATGGCAGGACAGGTTTCCGCCATGGTACAGCGCGTAGAGCCGGCCCGGGAAATTATTCTGGACGTGGTCCGGGGGGCGCGGCAAATCATCGACCGGGTCTGTAACGGGGCGGTGAATTTAGGACCATGATAGCTTTCATATTTCCAGGTCAAGGCTCGCAGTTCGTGGGTATGGGCAGGCGCTTTTACCAGGAGTACGATTTCGTGCGGGACATATTTGCCGCGGCGGACAAGGCCTTGGGTATGCCCTTGACGGAACTGATTTTCCAGGGCCCGGCAGAAGAACTGCAGAAAACGGTCAACGCCCAGCCGGCCTTGCTGACCGTCAGCACGGCCATGTACGAGATCATCAGGCGGGCCGGGGTACGGCCTTCGGCCGTGGCCGGCCACAGCCTGGGCGAATACTCGGCGCTGGTGGCCGCAGAAGCCATTGGCTTCCAAGACGCGGTGCGCCTGGTACGGCAGCGCGGGCGGTTTATGCAGGAGGCCGTTCCACTGGGGCGGGGCGGCATGCTGGCTGTGCTGGGTTTGGAGCCGGAAAAGGTGGAAGAAGGCTGCCGGCGGGCGGCCGGCCTGGGCGTCATCGAGGCGGCTAATTACAACTGCCCGGGCCAGGTGGTGGTGGCCGGTGAAAACGCTGCGCTGGACGGAGCACAGCCGGTGTTCAAAGAATTGGGCGCGCGCCGCTGTATCCGCCTGCAGGTGAGCGCTCCATTTCACTGCAGCCTGATGGAGCCCGCCCGTGTCAAGCTGGCAGCAGAGCTGTCCCGGGTGGAAATAAAAGACCCGGCGATTCCGGTGGTAGCCAACGCAAGCGCCGGTTACGTGCGCACGGCGCAAGAAGTGCGGGAAGCCCTGGCCAGGCAGGTGGCCGCTCCCGTGCTGTGGGAGCAAAGCGTGCGGCGGCTGCTGGCGGACGGCTGCCGGCTGTTCGTGGAAGTAGGGCCCGGCCAGGTGTTGACGGGGCTGGTCAAGAAAATAGACCGGAACACGCGCGCCTTGAACTTCAACGACCAGACCGACCCGCAAGAAATTATTGCCCGGTTGAAGGAGGCTGTGTAAAATGGAACTTAGCAACAAAGTGGCCGTAGTAACGGGATCCTCCCGGGGGATCGGCCGGGCTGTGGCCGTGGAGCTGGCCAGGCGCGGCGCCGATGTGGTGGTGAATTACGCCGGCAATGCCGAGGCTGCCGAGGAGACGGCCGGTGCCGTGCGCGCCGCCGGGTCCCGGGCCATGACGGTGCAAGCCGATGTGGCCGACCAGCAGCAGGTAAATGACATGATGCAGCTCGTGCTGCGGGAATGGGGCCGCATAGACATTCTGGTCAACAACGCCGGCATTACCCGCGACAACCTGCTGCCGCGGCTGCGCGAGGAAGACTGGGATGCCGTGCTGAACGTCAATTTAAAGGGAGCGTATAATTGCGCTCGGGCGGTAATACGGCCCATGCTTAAAGCACGGTGGGGAAGAATCATCAATATCAGTTCCGTAGTAGGCCTGACCGGTAACGCCGGGCAAGCCAATTATGCTGCAGCCAAGGCAGGCCTGCTGGGTTTCACCAAATCGCTGGCCCGGGAACTGGGCTCGCGGAACATCACGGTTAATGCCGTGGCGCCGGGCTATATCGCCACCGACATGACCGCCGGCCTGGCGGAGGAAACCAAGGGAGAAATATTGAACAGGGTGGCGCTGGGCAGGCTTGGTGCACCGGAGGAAGTGGCCGCCGTGGTGGCTTTTCTAGCCGGTGAAGGCGCCGGGTACATAACCGGGCAGGTAATTACCGTAGACGGCGGCATGGGTATATAACAACTATAACTAACCCATTTGCCGGGCAAGCACAAAATATTAAAACACAATTAAAGGGGGTATTTACTGTGTCATCAAGCTTATTTGATCGGGTAAAAGAAATAATCGTCGAGCAGTTGGGGGTCGACCCGGAAGAGGTAACGCCCGAGGCTTCATTTGTCGACGATCTGGGAGCGGATTCCCTGGACATCGTAGAATTGATTATGGCTTTGGAAGAGGAATTTGATATGCAAATACCCGATGAGGATGCAGAAAAAATACGCAAGGTGGGAGAAGCAGTCAAGTATATTCAAGATCACCAATAATTTACCAGTCCCGCCGGGATACCGGTGGTTTTTTTTCAAATCTACCTGGGAGGTGCGGGGTTGTTTAGGAGAGTAGTAGTGACCGGCATAGGAACCATTACCCCCGTCGGAAACCAGTTGGAGGAATTTTGGCATAATCTCACCAGCGGCGTAAGCGGCGTGGGTCCGATAACCCGTTTTAACACGGAAGGCTACAGCAGCAAAATAGCCGCCGAGGTAAAAAATTTTAACCCAACCGATTTTATTGACCGCAAGGAAGCCCGCCGGATGGACCGTTTTACTCATTACGTAATGGCGGCAACGATCATGGCCGTGGAGCACGCGGGTCTGGACGTGGAAAAAATCAACCGCGAGCGGACCGGCGTGATTCTGGGTTCCGGCATAGGTGGCATAGAAACGCTGGAGCAACAGCACCGCGTTTTGTTGGAGCGCGGGCCCGGCAGGGTGAGCCCGTTTTTTATACCCATGATGATAGCCAATATGGGTGCCGGTCAGGTGGCCATCAACTACGGCTTTTATGGCTGCAACATAACCACCACCAGCGCGTGTGCGTCCAGCGCCAACGCCATTGGCGACGCATTCAAGGTAATCCAACGCGGGCAGGCCGACGTAATGATCAGCGGGGGTACGGAGGCGCCTATTACCCCATTGGCGGTGGCCGGGTTTTGCTCCATGAAGGCGCTTTCCACGCGTAACGACGATCCTGCCGGGGCCTGTCGTCCCTTTGACGCCGGGCGGGACGGTTTTGTCATTGGCGAGGGTGCGGTCGTCCTGGTGCTGGAGGAAATGGAGCACGCCCTGTCGCGGGGCGCCCGCATCTTGGCCGAAGTAACGGGATACGGAACCTCCTGCGACGCCTACCACGTTACCGCGCCCGACCCGCAGGGGGCCGGGGCAGCCTTGGCCATGCGCATGGCCTTGCAGGACGCGGGCATTGATCCGCGCGCGGTGGATTATATCAACGCGCACGGCACATCTACGCCGCTGGGGGACAAGCTGGAAACGCTGGCCATCAAAAACGTATTCGGGGAGCACGCTTACCGGATGGCGGTCAGTTCCACCAAATCTATGACGGGGCACTTGTTGGGAGCGGCCGGCGGCCTGGAAGCGGCGGTATGCATACTGGCCATCGATAGGGGATTAATTCCCCCCACCATAAACTTGACTACGCCGGATCCCGAATGCGACCTGGATTACGTGCCCAACAACGCACGGCGGAAGGAAGTCAACGTGGCGATGAGCAACTCCTTCGGTTTTGGGGGTCACAACGTCACTCTGGTACTGGAAAGATTTGCCATAGAAAGGGATCACCGGCATGCTTCATGAAGGCGGCGATTTAGCGGAATTACAAGAGCAGCTGCAATACCGCTGGCAAAACCCGGCGCTGTTACGCGAGGCGCTGGTACACAGTTCCTACACTTACGAAAACAAAGAACAGGGAGTGCTCAACAACGAGCGCCTGGAATTCCTGGGCGACGCCGTGCTAGAATTAGTTGTCAGCGACCACTTTTACCGCTCTTTTCCTGACAAGTCCGAGGGCGAGCTTACCAAGATGCGAGCGCTGACGGTTTGCGAACCCTCCTTGGCTGCGGTGGCCCGCCAGCTGCAGTTGGGCCGGTATATGTGGATGGGACGCGGCGAGGAGAGATCCGGCGGCAGGAACAGGCCCTCCATCCTGGCCGACGCTTTCGAAGCCCTGTTGGGTTCCATATACCTGGATGGGGGCCTGGAAGAGGCGCGCCGGGTGGCGTTACGGCAGCTGGCCGGTGTGATCGAAGAAGTGAAAAAAGGCCAGGCCGTGCGGGATTATAAAACAGACTTGCAGGAAAAGCTGCAGCGCAGGGAACGCAAGGCCGCGGACCCCATCCAATACATAATCCTCGATGAATCGGGACCAGATCACGATAAGGTGTTTACCGCCGCGGTGGTGTACCGCGGTAAAAGAATGGGTTGGGGGCGCGGCAAGTCCAAAAAAGAAGCGGAACAACAGGCAGCCAGGATGGCCCTGGAAAAGTACTGGCGAGTTATTAATGACACGGAGGGTTAACCGTAAAATGGGGTTTTTGAACAAGTTAAAGGAAAGCTTGAGCAAGACCAGAAAAAATTTCGTGGAAAAGATCGATACCATCATCACCGGCCGCAAAGTTATCGATGAAAGCCTGTACGAGGAACTGGAAGAGGTACTGATCCAGGGTGACGTGGGCATTGACGCGGCGCTGGAACTGGTGGAAAAGCTGCGGGAAGAGGTGAAAAAACGCCGCGTGGACGAGCCCGGCGAGTTACGCAGGCTGCTGCAGGAACAAATCCGGCAAATCCTGGGGGAAGATACGGCCGGCTTGCGCGTGGATGAAGCGCGGCCCGCTGTAATCATGGTGGTGGGCGTTAACGGCGTGGGCAAGACTACCACCATCGGCAAGCTGGCCTACCACTTCAAGCGCAGCGGTAAAAGCGTTATTTTGGGCGCGTCTGACACTTTCCGCGCGGCCGCCGTGGAACAGCTGGAAGCTTGGGGCAATCGTGCCGGCGTGCCTGTGATTAAACATTCCGCGGGCGCCGATCCCGCTGCTGTGGCTTACGACTCCCTCCAAGCCGCCAGGGCCAGGAAGATGGACGTGCTGATTGTGGATACGGCGGGCAGGCTGCATACCAAGAAAAACCTCATGGAGGAACTGAAAAAGATCCACCGGGTTTTGGGCCGGGAAATGCCCGGCGCCCCGCACGAGGTTTTGCTGGTGCTGGATGCCACCACCGGGCAGAATGCCGTCAACCAGGCCAGGCTGTTCAAGGATGCGGTGGGAGTGACGGGGGTGATCCTCACCAAGCTGGACGGCACCGCCAAGGGAGGAGTAGTGGTGGCCGTCAAGCGCGAACTGGACATTCCCATTAAAATGATCGGCATCGGGGAGGGGTTGGAAGACCTGCGCCCCTTCAACGCCGCTGAATTCGTGGCAGCGCTTTTCCAGCGGGGGGATGAATCCCGGGAACAAGTAATTTAGCGGGCGAAGCGCCCGTTTTATATTTTTAAAAGGGATGGTTGGTAAAATGGCGAATAATAGGAAATAAATGAAGCTATGCTAAAGAGCAATAAGGATGGAGGGTACCTATGAGCGTTCGCATTGCCATCATCGGCGGCACCGGGGTTTACGACCCCAGTATTCTCACGGACATCACTGAAGAAAGGCTGGACACTCCCTTCGGCAGGACCAGGGTAAAAATCGGCAGCTACCGCGGGAAAAGGGTGGCTTTCATGGCCAGGCATGGTGAAGACCACTCTGTACCCCCGCACTTGATAAATTACCGGGCCAACATTTACGGCCTGCGCATGCTGGGCGTGAAAAACATTTTCGCCACCGCCGCCGTAGGTTCCCTAAACCCCGACATGCGGCCCCGGGATTTTGTTTTTGTGGACCAGTTCCTGGATTTCACCAAGTCGCGCCCGCAGACCTTCCTGGACGAGGGGGTTATTCACCTGGATATGACCGACCCTTACTGCCCCCGGTTGCGCCGGGTGCTGCAGGAGGCCGCCGCCCGGCTTGGCCTGCCGCATCACACTGCCGGCACCTATGTTTGCACCGAAGGGCCGCGCTTTGAAACGCCGGCGGAAATCCGCATGTTCCGCCATCTGGGCGGAGACCTGGCCGGAATGACCAGCGTGCCCGAAGTTGTCCTGGCGCGCGAGGCGGAAATGTGCTATGCCACCATTGCTATGGTTACCAATTTTGCCGCCGGGATTTCCCCCACGCGGCTGACGCACCAGGAAGTGGTGGACATTATGCAGGAGAACGCCCACAACTTGAGAAAACTGGTAATGGAGGCCATTGCCGGCGTCGAGGAAGACGCGGCCTGTGCGTGTCACGAGCCGCCCCGGGATCCTTCCGGGATCAAGTAGCGGCCAGCAGGGAGGGAATGATATGGATACAATGCGCTGGTCGGGCGGATGCCTGGAGATACTGGACCAAACGCTGCTGCCCGAGCGGGTGGAATATATCAAATGCCGAGACTACCAAACCGTCTGCCAGGCCATTCGGCGCCTCAGCGTGCGGGGAGCGCCTGCCATTGGGGCCGCGGCCGCTTACGGCCTGGCCCTGGGAGCTTTTTCGCTAGATACTCGCGACAGGCGGGATTTTATCTCTGCGCTGGAGAAAATAGCCGCCGATTTGGCTGCCACCAGGCCCACGGCGGTCAACCTGCAGTGGGCGCTGGACCGGCTGCTGGCCGCCGTCAAAAACAGCGCTGCGGGCGATGTAGCGGAACTAAAGCAAAAATTGTTGGACGAAGCTCATGCCATTTACCGCGAGGATCTGGAAAGCAACCGGCGCATGGGCCGGTTCGGCCAGGAATTGGTGCCCGACGGGGCCGTAATCCTGACTCATTGCAACGCCGGCGCCCTGGCTACCGCCGGCTTGGGCACGGCCCTGGGAGTTATCCGGGCGGCCCGCGATGCAGGTAAAAGAGTAAGCGTTATGGCCGATGAAACCAGGCCGCTGCTGCAGGGAGCCCGGCTGACGGCGTGGGAGATGCTGCAGGAAAACATACCGGTGACCCTGGTGGCCGACAACATGGCCGGTTACGCCATGGCCCTGGGCAAAGTGGACCTGGTCATCGTGGGGGCGGACCGCATTGCCGCCAACGGCGACGTGGCCAACAAGATCGGCACTTACAGCGTGGCGGTGCTGGCCCGGGAACACGGCATACCTTTTTACGTAGCCGCCCCCATGTCTACGGTGGATTTCCGCGTGGCCACGGGTAAAGATATCCCCATTGAAATGCGGGACGAGCGCGAGATCACCCATTTTGCCGGCAAAAGGGTGGCCCCGCCGGGCGTTGGGGTTTGGAACCCGGCCTTCGACGTAACCCCGGCCCGCCTGGTTGACGCCATCATTACCGACCGCGGTGTGGCGCGGCCGCCTTATACCGAGTCGCTGGCAGCGCTGGCCGGCCGCACCGGGGGCTCCGGCGGCCGGTAAGCACGCCCGGGGCAAATCACCCGGAAAGCCGCCCGCGGCTTCTTGTTTTCTTGCTTACCCGGGGCGGGCTGCGGAGGCCGTTGCCAGCCCACTGCAAATGCTTTTGGTTTCTGGAGCGAATGATTTAGGGGCGCGGGGAACGGAAGTGCCTTTTGTCAGCAATCCGGCCGCGGTTGCAGCCGCAGCTTTCCCTGATGCAATATTTTGCAAAGGAGTGGTTTTTTGTCTGAATACATAATCAGGGACATTAACCTGCACGAGGAAGGAAGGCTGAAGATCGACTGGGTGCGGGCCCACATGCCCGTGCTGAACGCGATAAGGGAGGAGCTGACCAGGGAGCAACCCCTGCGCGGTATCCGCCTGGCCATGAGCATCCACCTGGAGGCTAAAACTGCTTACCTGGCCGAGGTGCTCAGCGCCGGCGGTGCGGACGTGGCCGTCACCGGTTCCAACCCCTTGTCCACCCAGGACGACGTGGCCGCTGCCCTGGCCCAGCGGGGAATAAAGGTTTACGCCTGGTACGGCGCCACCCCGGAAGAGTACAGCGAGCACCTGCGGCGGGTGTTAAGCCACCGGCCCCAGGTGATCATCGACGACGGCGGGGACTTGGTACACATGCTGCATACCGAGCTGCGGGACTACGCAGGGGAAGTGCTGGGCGGTGCCGAGGAAACCACCACCGGGGTGCTGCGGCTGCGGGCGCTGGAGCGCGCGGGCAAGCTGCTGTTCCCCATGCTGGCCGTAAACGATGCCCGGTGCAAGTACCTGTTCGACAACCGTTACGGCACCGGGGAATCCACCTGGTCCGGCATTTTGCGCACTACCAACCTGGTGACGGCGGGCAAAAACGTGGTGGTCATGGGTTACGGCTGGTGCGGCAAGGGAGTGGCCATGCGGGCCAAGGGCCTGGGCGCCAGGGTGATTATCTGCGAGGTTGACCCGGTAAAAGCCATAGAAGCGCACATGGACGGTTTTCAGGTCATGCACAGCGAGCAGGCGGCGCGGGAAGGGGATATCTTCATCACCGTCAGCGGCTGCCGCGACCTGCTGCGCGAGCGGCATTTTCTGCGCATGAAGGACGGCGCCATCATGGCCAACGCCGGTCACTTTGACGTGGAAATCAACATACCCGAGCTGGAACGAGTGTCCACGTCTCGCCGCACGGTACGCAAGAACATCGAGGAGTTTATGCTTCCCGACGGCAGGCGCCTGTACCTGCTGGCGGAGGGGCGCCTGGTCAACTTGGCCGCCGGGGACGGCCACCCGGCCGAGATTATGGATATGTCTTTCGCCCTGCAGGCCCTGGCGGCGCTTTACGTGGCTCGGCACGGCCGGGAACTGGAGAAGAAGGTTTACAACATTTTGCCGGAAATCGACCGGCGGGTGGCCGAGTTGAAATTGCAATCCTTGGGTATTGAAATAGATAAGCTCACCGAAGAACAATATAACTACATTAACGACTGGCAGCACGAGTAAGCCATAGGCGGGGGAATGCCGACCATGACGGTGGCCGTGGAAAAAACCAAGGAACAAGTGCTGAAAATTGCCGCTCGCATGGCTTCCGCCGGCTTGGTGACCGGGGCCTGGGGCAATGTATCCGCCCGGGTGCCGGGCGAGCACCTGTACGTGATTACGCCGAGCGGGATTCCGTACGACGCCATGGACAAAATGGACCTGGTGGTAGTTGACGGCGGGGGCCAGGTTATGGAGGGCGAGCGCCGCCCCTCCACCGAAATCAAGCTGCATCTGGCCATCTACCGCGCCCGGGATGATGCCGGGGCGGTGATGCACACCCACAGCGTTTTCGCCAGCGCCCTGGCCGTGGCCGGGAAGCCGCTGCCGCCCGTTTTAGAAGACCAGGTACAGCTGGCGGGCGGGGAGGTACCGGTGGCGCGGTACGCCCGGGCGGGCACCGGTAACCTGGCGGCTGCGGCGGTGGAGGCGCTGGGCCAAGCCAACGCCGTGCTGCTGGCCAATCACGGCCTGGTAGGGCTGGGCCGCTCGGTGGAGGAGGCCTACCAGGTTTGCCTGGTGGTGGAGAAGGCGGCCCAGGTGTACGCCTGGGCGTCACTGCTGGGAGGGGCTGCTGTCATCCCGCCGGATGAGGTGCGGGCCCTGCGGGAAATGTTCCTGACCTCTTACGGCCAGCCCGGCAGGCAGGCGCGGGGCCGCTTCACCCCGTAGGGAAAGTATCAATACTGGGCTTCGGGCCCGGGGAGGTGTACAAAATGCCGGATTTACTGGTTAAATGCATGGCTGTTCTGACCATGGACGGCGAGGAAGATATTATCCGCGACGGGGAAATTGCGGTGCGGGGCGATAAAATTTATCACGTGGGGCAGGCGGGCTCTACGCCGGGCGATTTTCAGCCCGAGCGGGTATTGGAATACCCGGGCATGGTGGCCATGCCCGGTTTTGTGAACTGCCACACGCATGCCGCCATGACGCTGCTGCGGGGATACGCCGACGACCTGCCGCTGATGCAGTGGCTGCGGGAAAAAATATGGCCGCTGGAGGAACACCTCACGCCGGAAGACATTTACTACGGCACGCTGTTGTGCTGCGCCGAAATGATCCGCGGGGGCACTACCACCTTTGCCGATATGTACTTTGCCATGGAGCAGGTGGCCCAGGCTGTGGACGAATCGGGCATGCGGGCGGTGCTCAGCCGGGGTATGATCGGCCTGGGGCCCAATGCCGACAAAGCCATGGAGGAAAGCCGGGCCTTTATCGCCCGGTGGCAGGGCGGCGCCGGGGGCCGGGTAACCACCATGTTCGGGCCGCACGCTCCCTATACCTGCCCCCCCGAGTACCTACAAAAGGTGATGAGCGCCGCGCAGGAACTGGGCGTGGGCATACACATCCACCTGGCGGAAACCGCTGGTGAAGTGAGGGAAATCAAAGAAAAATACGGCAAATCGCCCGTAGCCCTGATGGAGGAAATCGGTCTGTTTGCCCTAGGGCTGCCCGTGCTGGCCGCGCACTGCGTGCACCTGGACGACAACGACGTGGCTATTTTGGCGCGGCGCCGGGTGGGCATAGCGCACAACCCGCAGAGTAACATGAAGCTGGCCAGCGGGGTGGCGCCGGTAAGCCGCCTGCTGGAAGCGGGGGCGGTGGTCGGGCTGGGCACCGACGGGGCGGCCAGCAACAACAACCTGGACATGCTGGAGGAAATGCGGGCTGCGGCGCTGCTGCAAAAGGTGCACACCGGCGATGCCACCGCCCTGCCGGCGTATACCGCCCTGCGCATGGCCACCGCCGAGGGAGCGCGGGTGCTGGGGCTGGGCGACCGGATAGGCCGCATTAAGCCGGGCCTGCAGGCGGATATCATTTTGCTGGACATGCGCCAGCCGCACTTGTACCCCCTGTTTGACCTGTACGCCCACGTGGCCTACGCCGCGGCGTCGTCCGACGTGCACACGGTGATTATTGACGGGAAGGTGGTTATGGAAAACCGCCGTATCCTGACGCTGGACGAGGAAGCGGTGCTGGACCAGGCCCAGCGCGCGGCCGAAGCATTATTGCGCCGAAAGGAGGTCCGAGGCAATGGCTAAAAAAGTGGCTATCCTGGTGGAAGAAATGTACAATGAATACGAATTTTGGTATCCATACTACCGTTTCATTGAAGCGGGCTGCGAAGTGAGCGTGGTGGGGACGGGCAGAAGGGAAACCTACCCTAGCAAGGCAGGCCTGCCGGCCAAGGAAACGGTTTCCGCCCGGCAGGCCGACCCCGCACAATTCGACGCCGTGATCATTCCCGGCGGGTACGCGCCGGATTTCATGCGCCGCGACCCGGCCATGGTCAACCTGGTGCGCGAGGCCTACCGGCGCGGCGCAGTGGTGGCCGCCATCTGCCACGCCGGGTGGATGCTGGCCTCGGCGGGCATCCTCCGGGGCAAAAAGGTGACTTCATTTTTTGCCATCAAAGACGACCTAGTTAATGCCGGCGCCGAGTACGTGGACGAGGAAGTGGTGGTGGACGGCAACTTGATTACCTCACGCACTCCCGACGACCTGCCGGCCTTTTGCCGGGCCATCCTGGCCGAGCTGGGGTTGTAGGAACGGCGCAAATAAACCGGGGGGCAGGCTCCCCGGTTTTTTTACCGCGGCGCTTACAAGCTTGCCGGCGCAATTACTTATTACGCAGCGTTTTCAGCACTGTTTTGGCGCTGGAGGCGGCGAAGCTGAAAAATCCTTTGTGACGCTTGAGCACGTCCTCCAGGGCATTCAGCACGTAGTCCAGATCTTCCTTGGTAATGGTCAGGGGCGGCTCCAGCCTGATCACGTTGGGGTTGTTCAGCGTGTACGCCGTGATAACCCGGTGGCTGTTCAGCAGTTCGACGGCTACCATGCTGCCCAGGTACTCGCGGGACAGCTTGGCGGCCAGCCCCATGGTGGCCGCGTTGGCCAGGCCGCCCGGCTCGGCCAGTTCGATGCCTATCAGCAGGCCGCGTCCCCGGACGTCCCGCAGCAGGGGGTATTTTTTTTGCAGTTCTTGTAAACCGGTCATAAAATAGCGGCCTTTTTCCTCTGCTGCCGCGGCCAGATTTTCCTTAACCAGCACCTCTATGGCGGCCAGCCCGGCGGCGCAGGCCCAGGCGTTACCTCCGAAGGTGGAAGTATGCAGCAGGGCCTTGTCTACGCCGCCGTAAGCTTTCTGCCAGACGGCATCGGTAGTAACGAAAGCGCCGAGGGGCATAACTCCGCCGCCCAGCGATTTGGCCAGGCACATAATATCCGGTTCTACGTTTTCGTGTTGGCAGGCGAACATGGCCCCGGTGCGCCCGAAACCGGTCTGTATCTCGTCGACAATAAAAAGAGTGCCGCATTCGCGGCAGGCCCGCGCAGCTTCGGCCAGGTAACCTCGCGGCGGGATGATGATGCCGCCTTCCCCCTGGATGGGTTCCACGATGAAGGCGGCGGCGTCGTGCTCCTTAAGGGCGCTGCGCAGCGCTTCTATGTCGCCGTAGGGCACGGCAACGCAGTGGGGCAGCAGCGGTTCAAAGGGCTGGCGATATTTTTCCCGGCCCGTTACGGAAAGGGCTCCGTAGGTTTTACCGTGGAAGGAATTCCGGCAGTACAGGAGAACCTTTCTGCCCGTGGCTGCCCTGGCCAGCTTGAGGGCGCCTTCCACCGCCTCGGCGCCGCTGTTGCACAGGAAAGACCTCCGGAGGTTGCCCGGGGTGATGGCGGCCAGGTTGCGCAGCAGAGCCCCGGCTACCCCCGAGAGGGTGGCCTGTAAGATGTTTGGCGCCTGTTTAACGCGCTCTATAGCTTCCAGTACCCTGGGGTGATTGTGGCCCAGGCTGAGCGAGCCGTACCCGCCCAGCAGGTCCAGGTAAACGTTGCCCTCGCTGTCCCACACCCGGACCCCTTCCGCGCGGGTGTAGCGCCGGTCAAAGTTCAGCATGCCCATCAGCGCGGCCAGGCTGGCGTTGCCGTAACTCCTATGCAGCGACTTAACTTCCTCCTTGCCCAGGGCGAGAGACTCTTCAATGGAGATAATCTCCGGCTCGGCTTGTGTAAGCGGCTGTCTTTCATAACTCAAAGGGTTTCCCTCCCAATTTTGTGCAAAATATTGTGCACAATAATAATTTATCACCGCCGGCATTGCTTGTCAATTTTTAGTAGGGCAGTGCTTCGGTTAAATGTATTTGGCTTGACACCTATCCTTGCTTTCAGTAAAATCAATCCGTAAAGTATTGTTGCTTTATATGTAAGCGAGGTTGCCCGCATGGATAAAATAACCATGATAACGCTTATGTATGATTTTTACGGTCAGCTATTGACGGAACGCCAGCAAAAGTTTGTGGAGCTGTATTACGGAAACGATTATTCCCTGGGAGAAATTGCCGAAAACTACGGTGTCAGCCGCCAGGCGGTGCACGACACCCTCAAGCGGGCGGAAAACATACTGCGAAACTACGAGAATAAACTGGGCCTGGTACACCGGATGCTGGTGCAGCGCAGCAAGCTGGCCGAAGCAGCCCGTTTGCTGGAGGAGTGTGACGCCCCCCTGCCCCGGCAGGTGGTCCGGGCCAGGGAAATTATCCAGGAAGTACTGGACATGGACAGGGGGTAAATGCATGATTTTTTCCGGTCTGGCCGAGAAACTGCAGGAAACGTTTAAAAAATTGCGGGGGAAAGGCCGCCTGACGGAAGAAGACGTCGACCAGGCGCTCAAGGAAGTACGCCGGGCGCTCATCGGCGCAGACGTCAATTTTATGGTGGTCAAGGACTTTATAGCCCGTATCAGGGAACGAGCCGTCGGGTCCGATGTTTTGCAAAGCCTGACCCCGGCCCAGCAGGTGATTAAAATTGTACGCGATGAACTGGCCGCCTTAATGGGAGGCAGCCAGAGTAAAATAGCAACGGCTTCCACACCGCCCACGGTGGTGATGCTGGTGGGGCTGCACGGGGCGGGTAAAACTACCTCTGCGGCCAAACTGGCCAATCTCCTGCGCCGGCAGGGGCGCCGGCCAATGCTGGTGGCCGCCGACGTATACCGCCCCGCGGCCATCAAGCAGCTACAGGTGTTGGGCGAGCAATTGAGTTTGCCCGTATTCAGCATGGGAGAAAGCGTGGCGCCGCCGGACATCGCCCGCGCCGCCGTGGAAAAGGCCCGGCGGGAAGGCCACGACATGGTGATCATCGATACCGCGGGCCGGCTGCATATCGATGATGAATTGATGAACGAGCTGGAGGAGATAGCTTCCGCCGTCCGGCCCAATGAAATACTGCTGGTGGTTGACGCCATGACCGGCCAGGATGCCGTAAATGTAGCCTCCGCGTTCAACGAGCGCCTGGCCCTAACCGGGGTGATACTTACCAAGCTGGACGGGGACACCAGAGGCGGGGCGGCCCTGTCGGTCAAGGCGTTGACCGGCTGCCCGGTGAAGTTTGCCGGCATGGGTGAAAAGCTCGACGCGCTGGAGGCATTTCACCCCGAGCGGATGGCCGACCGCATACTGGGTATGGGCGACATTCTCACCTTGATTGAAAAAGCACAGGCCAGCTTCGACGCCGAGCAGGTGGAAAAACTTAACAAGCGCATTAAGAGCATGGAGTTCACCCTGGACGACTTTCTCCAGCACCTGAACCAGGTGAAAAAAATGGGCCCCCTGGAGCAGATATTGAGCATGATGCCGGGACTGGGAAATGTGAAGAAATTAAAGGAACTGGAAATTGACGAAAAGGAACTGGTTTACGTGGAAGCCATTATCAACTCCATGACTCCCTGGGAAAGGCAAAATCCTCAGGAAATAAACGGCAGCAGGCGCAGGCGCATCGCCCGGGGAAGTGGAACTAGCGTGCAGGAGGTCAACCGCCTGCTCAAACAGTTTGAGCAGACGAAAAAGTTAATACGCCAGGTGATGGACATAGAAAAAAGCGTAAAAAAAGGCAAAAAACCGTTCGGTTTCGGCCGCAAGGGACCGCTATTCTAACATTAGACCAGTTGAAGGAGGTGAACACATGGCTGTCAAGATCAGGCTCAAGAGAATGGGTGCCAAGAAAGCTCCGTTTTACCGCATTGTTGTGGCGGATTCCCGTTTCCCCAGGGACGGCCGCTTTATCGAAGAAATTGGCTATTATGACCCGCTGAAAGAACCGGCCGTCATTAAGATTGACGAAGCCAGGGCGGCGGAATGGCTGAACAAGGGCGCGCAATTGACGGATACGGTCAAAGCCCTTTTTAACAAGGCCGGCATTACCAAGAATGCAGCCAGCGAGGGCCAGTAATTTGAGGAGGTTTACTCAATGAAGGAACTGGTAGAGGTATTAGCCAAAGCCCTCGTCGACCATCCCGACATGGTGACCGTGGACATGATTGAAAAGGAAAAATCCTACGTGATTGAGTTACGGGTCGCCCCGGATGACATGGGCAAGGTTATCGGCAAACAGGGCCGGATCGCCAAGGCTATCCGCACCCTGGTAAAGGCGGCGGCTACCAAGGAGCGCAAGAAGGTCACCGTGGACATTATTTGATTTTTCATAGCGGCCCGTTAAGCCGGGCCGGGTAACTTGTTGCCGGAGGAAGGGGGCTTCGCGCCCTCTTTTTATCCCCGCAGGGTGCTAAGGGGGTGGGTTCTTGGGCGAAGCGCCCGTGCAGTATATTACCATCGGCAAAATAGTGAACACGCAGGGGCACAAGGGTGAAGTGCGGGTTATGCCGCTGACGGATTTTCCCGAGCGTTTCGCTGGTATGCGCGAAGTTCTGGTGGAACGGGAGGGACGGCGGCGGAGCTACGTCATAGAGCAGGTTTACCGGCACAAAAAGTTTATCATTATTAAATTTGCCGGCGTGAACGATATGAGCGCCGCCGCGGCATTGAAAGGTGCCGCGCTGGTGGTCGCCAGGAACGAGCTGGTGGATCTCCCGGAGGATACCTATTATATCTTTGAAATTGTGGGGCTGCGGGTATACACTGCGGAAGGCCGGTATCTGGGGCGGGTAAGCGATGTACTGCAAACCGGTGCCAACGACGTTTACGTGGTGGAGGGGGCCGGCCGCCGGCGCCCGCTGTTGATACCGGCGCTGAAACAGGTAGTGCGCAGCATAGATGCGGCGGGCGGCAAGATGATCGTGCGGCTGCCGGAGGGTCTGGAGGAAGATTAATGATGGTGATCGACATCCTTACCTTGTTTCCCGAAATGTTTGCCGGCCCGTTCGACAGCAGCATCATCAAACGGGCCCGGGATAGGGGCTTGCTGCAGATCAACCTGGTGGACATACGCGCTTTTGCCGGCAACAAACATAACACGGTGGATGACGCCCCTT
>ENA-OSAF01000268-OSAF01000268.1-marine-sediment-metagenome-genome-assembly--contig:-NODE-268-length-18511-cov-19.924957_pt1 | contig 18511 bp, 18 predicted proteins | sample MGYA00237872_ERZ529318 | MGnify/ENA primary metagenome ERZ529318 (study PRJEB26369, sample SAMN03142813) | marine sediment metagenome | biome: marine; feature: borehole; material: sediment... | reverse complement strand
CGACGCCGCCCCGGCCGGCCGCGGCCCTGAACCCCAGCTCGAGGGGACCGGCTCCCAGAACGGAGGTGAGGACCAGCACCCTCCGGGCCCGGAGGCCGGCCGCGGTCCGCAGGACGAGGCGGATGTCCCCGGGGTCGACGTCGCGGTCGAGGACGACGCCCGGCCGGGCCGTGGGGTCGTCGGTGCGGAGCGTCACCTCGCCGCGGCCGGCGACCCTGACGCGGCAGGAACCCGTGCGCCGGAGGGCGGCGTTGAGGCGGCGGAAGGCGTCGACCCTGGAGAAGGGGCGGCGCCCCTCGACCTCCTCCAGGACGTCCCCGGCGCGGAGGCCGGCCGCGGCGGCGGGGGTGCCCCTGATGACCCCGGCGAGCCGGGCCCGGAGGTCGGCCACCTGGGGCGGCTCGAGGGTGACGGCGAGCCGCACGGCCCGCCGCGCCTCCTGCGCCAGGCGGGCGACCTCGCTCCGTGAAGGGAGGAGGCGCACCAGGCCGGGGTCGCTGAAGGAGGTGTGGGCCGGGACGAGCACCCTCAGGGAGAGGCAGCCCGCTTCGTCCAGCCGCCGGGCGGTCTCCAGGAGGTCGCCCGGACCGGTGAGGGCCGGTACAGGCACCACGCTCGCGTGGAACGGCACCCCGGCCTCGCTGAGGGCCCGCACGGCCGCCATGGGGTCGTGCCCTGACCCGTGGGCGGGCCCGTGCACCCTCCGGTAAGCTTCAGGAGAACACGTGTTGAGGGAGAGGGTGACCTCGAGCGGGCGGGTGGCCTTGAAGAGGGCCGCCGTCCGCCGGTCGAGCAGGGTCCCGTTCGTGGTGACCTTCACCAGCGCGTGCGGGAGCGCCTCGCGCACGGCGGCCAGGACGGCCTCGAACCGCGGGTGGGTGAGGGGCTCGCCTTCCGAGACGCGCGAGGCCGACTCCCCGATGACGACCTCCTCAAGATGCGCCATCCGCGCGAGAGCCGCCCTGATCTCAGGGAGCGGCCTGGGCGGGAGGTGGTGGACCCTCACCCCGGGCGGGTTGGCCCGGTTGCTGCAGAAGACACACGAGAGGTTACAGGTGGAGGTCACGGGAAGGATGCCGGCCGCCTCGGCCTCGGCCAGCGCGGCGGCGCGGGCGTCGATTCCGTCCACAGCCACATTCACACCCCATAAAGCGTCTAACTGGGGTTTTGTTGAGTTATCCACAATATCCACAGGATAATCCACATAACCTCTTGACGTCTCTCTTATCCCTTGCCCTGTCGGCGGAAGCGGGGACACCCACGAACGGCCGTTCCTTGGCAGCGAGACCCAACATACCTCTACCTGCGTCTCCGCGCGGAGGCCTCACGCCGCTGCGACCCCGGCCCTCCGCCCCCTCGGCCCCGAGCCCCTCTCCTGCCCCTGGGCTTCCGCCCGCCCCCGAGGGCGAGCGAGGGCTCCACGCGCAGGGGTTCCTCAAACGACGGCCGGCCGGCCGCCAGCAGGAAGTGGGCCAGACCGGCGATCATGGCGGCGTTGTCGGTGCAGTAGCGCGGCTCGGGAACGGCCAGCGTGACCCCCTCCTGCGCGGCCCTCGCCGCGAGGGCCCGGCGCAGGCCGCGGTTCGCCGCGACCCCGCCGGTCACCGCAAGCGTCGAGCACCCCGTCAGGCGCAGGGCCCGGAAGGCCTTCTCGACAAGCACGTCGACGACCGCGGCCTGGAAGGAGGCGGCCAGGTCGGCCACTTCCACGGGCTCACCGCGCTCCCGGGCGGCGGCGAGGTGATAGACGAGGGCGGTCTTGAGCCCGCTGAAGGAGAAGTCGAGCCCTCCGTCCTTGAGGAGGGGACGCGGAAGGGCCACGGCCGCCGGGTCCCCCTCGGCGGCCAGCCGGTCGATGGCCGGACCCCCCGGGTACCCCAGCCCCAGGAGGCGGGCCACCTTGTCGAAGGCCTCCCCGGCGGCGTCGTCACGGGTCTCGCCGAGCGGCCTGAGTTCGACGTGACGGGTGAGCTCGGCCAGGCTCGTGTGTCCGCCGGAGACGATGAGGACCACGAAGGGGGGCTCGAGGTCCGGGAGGCGTCGACCCCGGCCGTCCGCGGAAGGGGCGGCGTCCTCGGCGCTCTCTAGGAAGGCGGCGTAGGCGTGGGCCTCCAGGTGGTTGACGGGGACGAGCCTCTTCTTCCAGGCCAGGGCGAGGGAGGAGGCCGCCGCCGTCCCGACGACGAGGGCCCCGGCGAGGCCCGGCCCGACGGTCACCGCGACCGCGTCGAGATCCAGCGGGGAGACGGCGGCGCGGGTCAGAGCCTCGTCCACGACCGGCAGGAAGGCCTCGAGGTGTCTTCGCGAGGCCAGCTCGGGCACGACCCCGCCGTAGCGGCGGTGGATGTCCACCTGTGAGGCGGTGACACAGGCAAGGACTTTCCGGCCGCCCTCGACGACGGCGGCCGAGGTCTCGTCGCACGACGTCTCCAGCCCCAGGACAAGGCTCAACCTTCGAGGTCCTTCCACATCACGATGGCGTCTTCCCGGGTGTCTGTGTAGTAGTTGCGCCGGATGCCGGTCCCGCGGTACCCGAGCTTCTCGTAGAGGCGGCGGGCGGGGGCGTTCGAGACCCTCACCTCCAGGGTCATCCGGCGGGCTCCCAGCTCCTTGGCCCTCTGCTCGAGGGCGAGCATCGTGACCCGGCCCACGCCGCGCCGGCGGTAGTCGGGGTGCACGGCGAGGTTGGTCACGTGGGCCTCGTCGAGGACCACCCACATCCCCCCGTAGGAGACGATGCGGCCGTCGAGACGGCCCACGAGGTAGGTGGCGCAGCCGTTGAGCAGGAGCTCCCGGTGGTAGGCCGCGCGCGACCAGGGGGTGGTGAAGGAGACCCGCTCTATGGCCAGCACCTCGTCGAGGTCGCGGACCTGCATGGGTTCGAAGCGGAGGCGGTCCAGAGCGGGTGCTTCCGACCTCCGGGCGCGTCTGACCCCACCGCTGTTCATCGTCCGTCACCCTCGGGCGGGCGGCCCGCCGGCGGGGGAGGGCCTAGCTGGGGCTCCTTGAGATAGTCCGGGACGAGGGCGAAGGGGTCGTCACCTCTCCCACGGGCCGCGAAGCGCCGCCGGGCGAGGACGACCAGGTCGCGGGCCCGCGGATGGACCGGGGCCGGCACGGGGCCGCCGCCGGACACGGCGCGGCCCGGCCGGGCCCAGGCGGCTCCGAGCCCCTCGAGAGTCCGCGACACTTCCTCCCGGTACAGGCGGGCCCCGCTCCCGGCCACACCCACGACGGAGGGTGGTGCCGGGGGAAGCTCCCGCAGTGCCGCCGCCAGGCTTCGGACGACGTCCCGGGCCGGGCCGACCACCCGCCGCAGGCCCGCGCGGTCGGCCAGAGGCAGGGGGTCGGGGTCCGGACCGTATGCGGCCCCGAAGACCTCCCCGCGCTTGGCGTCGACAAGGACCAGTGCCGCCGGGGCCTCCGCCAGGGCTCCCGCGGCGAGGACGTCGAGGGTGCTCACACCGAGGACGGGACGCCCGAGGGCGTAGGCCAGCGCCTTGGCCGCGGCCAGGCCGACCTTGACGCCCGTGAAGGAGCCCGGGCCGACGGCCGCGGCCACGAGTTCCACCTCGGAAAGGTCCCGCCGGGCCAGGGCCAGGAGCTGCCGGACCGCACCGGAGAGGTCTTCGGCCGGCAGGGGACCCCCGTGCGGGTCCCAGGTGAGCTCGACAATCTCGTCTGCGGACAGAAGGGCCAGGCTCCTGGCCTCTGTCGAGGTGTCGAGTCCGAGGACGCATCCTGGTCCAGGGCCGGCGTCGGACGGCAGGGGGCCCCGCCAGAGGCGCCCGTCCCGAGCGGCCTCCGCCCGGGGTGCGTCGGGCCCGGCCTCATCCCGCGCGTGGTCGCGCCTGGCCTCATCCGGCGCGTGGCCTGGCTCGGCCTCCTCGCGCGGCACGTCCGGCGGTCCGGCGATTTCCACGTGACGCCGGTCGGGGTCACCTCCGGGGACCGGGGTGATGTGGACCCGGTAGCGGCGGCGCGGAAGCACCGCGTCGGCCTTGTCGGCCCACTCCACGACAGAGACCCCCTCGCCGTAGAAGAGCTCGCGCCAGTCGAGGTCCTCGAGGTCCTCCGGGTCCAGACGGTAAAGGTCGATGTGCCTGACAGGCAGATGGCCTTCATAGTGGCGGACGAGGGTGAAGGTCGGGCTGGCCACCGGACCCCGGGCCCGGAGCCCTCGCACCACCCCCCTGGCGAAGCACGTCTTTCCCGCCCCGAGAGGGCCGGTGAGGGCGACCACGTCCCCGGGCCTGAGCAGGCGGGCCAGAGCCCGCCCGAGGTTCTCCGTCTCGGCCTCCGAGCCGGTGGTCACCCGCAGGGGGAGCTCGAGGCGGGCCGAAGGAGGCTCGCTCCAGAGGGACAAGGGCCTCACCTCCGTCGGGGGCTACGTCGTAGCGTGGCCTCGGGCCGGGCCTTCAATTCTCAGGCTGTGCGCCCCTCGCTCTCCGGGGGGCCGCCGGCCCGCAGTCTCTCCCATTCCGCCCTGACCGCCTTCATGTCCTCCCAGACGGCCCGCTTCTTGGAGGGGTCGCGGAGGAGGGCCGCGGGGTGGAAGGTCGGCATGACCTTCATCCGCCCGAGGGTCTGCCAGCGCCCGCGGTCACGGGTGATGCGCAGGTCGCGGCCCAGCACGGCCCGGGCGGCCGACGCCCCCAGGCAGACCATTATGTCCGGCTTCATGATGGCCAGACGCCGGTCGAGCCAGGGCCGGCAGGCGGCCACCTCTTCGGGCGAGGGGACTCTGTTCCCGGGCGGCCGGCAGAGGACCGTGTTGGTTATGTAGACCTGCTCCCGACGGAAGCCGACGGCCAGCAGTATCCGGTCGAGGAGCTGGCCGGCGGGGCCGACGAACGGCCGACCGAGTTCGTCTTCCACACCGCCCGGGGCTTCCCCGACCAGGATGATGCCCGACTCGGGGTCACCTTCACCGAAGACGACACCGCGACAGGTGTCCCGGAGACCGCACGCACGGCACCGGGCCGCCTCGGCGCCCAGGGCCTCGAGGAGCGTCCGGACGTCCCTCACGCCGACGCTTCCGCCGCCCCCGGCCTGGTCCGGTCCTCGTCCGTCCTCGCTGGACCCGGGCGCCGGCTCGGGCGGCAGACCGAAGAGAGAGAGCTGCTCTCTAGACACCGGTTCACCAGCTCCCCAGGCTGTGCTTTCGCTGGGTATTCGTCCGGCGGGCGGATGGACCCTGCCTCGGCGGCTTGAGAGCCTCTGAGAGACGCGGAAGGACCGCCGGCCGGCGGCCCTCCTCTTTCCTCGACGTTCGGCAGTGAGAGTCCGGCTCCGCGGGCCGGCCGTGGGCTCTGCCCGCGCCCGGCCGCGGCGGGCTAGCTCTCGAGGATCTCTACGTTCGCGCGCGGGACGGTGACTATCTCGCCGCTCTGGAGCCGGGCCTTGAGGATGCGCACCTTGGCCTCTGTCTCGATGACCACGAGCTCCGGCGGGAGTTCGACGACCTCACCCAGGAGCCCGAAGTACGGCTCACGGATGAGGCGTATCGGTGTCCCCGGGACGAGCCCGGCCGACGCCTCGGCCTTCCGCTTCTTCTTGGCGCGGTAGCCCGAGACGATGATCTCCGGCCGCATGACCCCGGCACGGATCTGGGTGGCTCCGGTGACCGAGGCCTCGTAGCCGTCCAGACTCTTGAGGAGCTCGAAGGTCTTGTCGGCCATGCGCATCGGACCGAAGCCCTCGGTGGCGATGAGGGTCGTCGGCACGTCCTCCTGGCCGGTGATGGCCACCCCGATGTCGTAGCCCAGGTACTCGACGAGATCCGTGTCGATGATGCCCCCGGCGACGAGGGCCCTCACGCCGACCTTGGCGGCCTTGGCGATAGCCTCACCGGTCATCAGGCTGCCCCCGACGACGATGCCGTCCCTGCAGGAGTCGTCGATGTCGGCCGCTGTCAGCGGCTTGTCCGGACCGGCGGCCCTGAAGCGGATGGTCCCGAACGTCTCGCCGCCGACCCCGAAGATGCCCTGGATGAAGGCTCCTTCGGTCTCGATGACGACACCTTCGCGGGGCAGGACCTCGACGATGGTGCCGTGGATGTAGGCGGTTATCTGGAGGGGGACCGGGGGCTCCCTCAGGGTGACCTGGCCCGAGACCTCGGAGATCCTCTCGATGGTCCCGTCACACGGCGCCTTGAGCTGCCTCTTGATGAGTCCGAAGAGGCTTGACGCCCGTCCGATGACCTCCCCCTCGCTGACCTTGTCGCCCTCCTTCTTCAGCATGTGGCTGGGGACTTCCATGGGTAGAAGTCCGAGGACGTTGGCTGCGTTCAGGGTCTGCGGGTCGCCTGGAAGCTCCGTCTCGGCGACCACCGTGTCCGGCCTGACCGTGTCGCCGAGCCCCACCCGGACCTCGCCGAGGATGGGCAGGCGGCGCTCCTTGCGGAGCACGATATTGTCGGTGACCTTGAGGCCGGGCGTGTAAGCGTGAGCCATCTCGTCTCCTCCCCTAACTCTCGACTAGTCCGGCGAGCGGCTCTTGGGGGTAGACGTCCAGAGCGCGGAACCACTCCAGGAGCTTCGCGGACCGCTCCGCGTCGTTCTCGGGCAACACGAGGGGGCGGCCGCGGCAGTCGAGGATGATCCCGCAGACTCCGCCGTCGACCTCCCTCTCGACCCTGTGGCCCGGCCCGGCGCCGACGTCATAACCCCGGCTGGGCTCGACGCGGAGCCTCACCTTGGCCCCCTCTGGGACCGGGATGCGCTTCATCTCGCCGTAGGCGGCGCTCTCCTCGAGGGTCTGCCCGTCGGGGAGCGTGACCTTCACCCGGACGACCTGCACCGGCCCCTCACGGCCCGAGGGGGCGGGCCCGACCGGGGCAACGACGGTCCCGAGCCTTATCAGGCAGTCGCGGTCGAAGACCTGGGCCGAGGCCTGCGGATGGACCGTGGCCAACACCCCGAGCTGCGGCATCATGAAGATGCTGTCGACGGCCAGGGGCGTGACGGCCTCGGGCTGGAAGCCGTCGATGAGCATCAGGGCGGCCTGGATGCGCCTGGGGGCGTGGGACAGGACCCCGCCGCTGCCGATGAGGAGCCCGAGGTCCTTCATGTCGATGAGGCTCTCAGCCCCGACCTGGGCCTGGTCTACGAACCGGTCCATCGTCCCGCCGCGGTGGATGCCCTTGAGCCCCGTGGCCAGGGTCTTGTGGTGCTCGAAGGCCATCGCCAGGGCCTCGCGGGAGATGGCCTGCTCGATGATAAGCTCCTCGAGGGTCTGCGGGATGGTGGTCGGACGGATCATCTTGTTGCGGATGCGGTTGCGGAGTTCGGCGTCAGCCACCTTGAAGGGGAGCCACCTCTTGATGCGGTCCAGGCCCGCCTCCAGAAGGACGTTGCAGATGCTGTAGCTCATCCCGAGGTTGGCGCTCACCGTGCGGTTGAACGTCTCCTTGAAGTAGGAGAAGACGTCTGTCGTCGCCCCTCCGATGTCCACACCGATGACGGTGATGCCGTTCTCTTTGCCGACCGCCTCCACCAGGCTCCCGACGGCGGCCGGAGTGGGCATGATGGGGACGGGCGTCCACTTCATCAGTTTGTCGTAGCCGGGGGCCTGGGCCATGACGTGCTCCATGAAAAGGTTGTGAATCTCCTCGCGTGCGGGCCCGAGGACCTCTCTCTCCAGTACAGGCCTGAGGTTCGGCACCACGCGAAGGTCCATCTTCTCGCCGAGAGTCTCCTCTATGTGGGGGACGGCATCCTTGTTGCCGGCGAAGATGATGGGCAGTTTGAAGCCGATGCCGAGCCTGGGCTTCGGCTCCGCGGCGGCGATGAGCTCGGCGATCTCCACGACGTGCTTCTTGGTCCCGCCGTCCACGCCGCCCGAAAGGAGGATCATGTCCGGGCGGAGGTTGCGGATGCGCTCGATCTTCTGGTGGGGCTTCCGCCCGTCGTTCACGGCGATGGCGTCCATGACTATGGCTCCCGCTCCGAGCGCCGCTCTCTCGGCGCTCTCGGCGGTCATGGTCTTGACGACGCCGGCGACCATCATCTGCAGCCCGCCGCCGGCGCTGGACGTTGAGAGAAAGATGTCCACACCGGTATCGCCCTTGTGGGGCGTCAGGACGCCGTCATCGCCGAGCAGCTTGCGGCCGGTCAGTTCCTCGATCTCCCGGATGGCGTTGCGGGCGCCGGCCGTGACGTCCTCGAAGGGCTTCTCGACGGTCGTCGGGGCCTCGCCCCGGACGATGAGACGGTAGACCCCGTCACGTTTCTCGATGAGAATGGCTTTCGTCGTCGTGCTTCCGCAGTCCGTGGCGAGGATGGAACGAATCTCCTTGCCGGGACCGTGTTTGGTGCGGGCCATCTCCTTCCCCCTCTCGGTTTCTCCCCAGCGGCACCCCGGTCCCCGCCCGGGCCCGGGAGCGCCCGGGCCCTCGGTCGGCCGGAGGCCGTTGTCACGGCTCTAGGTCTTCTGCTCGGTCTCGTCCCCTGCGGCCTGACCCCGCCGCCCTGGCGGGCCCCCGTGGGGGTCCTGGCGCGGTCGGTCCGCACCGGGCTCCTCGGGCTTGTCGGGGTCGAAGCCGAGAAGCTTCAGCCTGCGCGCTCTCGCCCTGGCCCGCCTCTCCTCGCGGAGCATCCGCTCCTGCTTGACCCGCTCCTGCTCCATCTCGTGCAGCCGGTCGATAAGTATGTCAAGATTCTTCGGGTCGTTCAGAAGGACCCCGTAGTGGTCCACCAGCGGCACGATGGTGCCGAGAGCGGGAGAAAGGACATGCAGGGCGTTACCGGCGATACGCGAGAACGGCCGGTGCGTCTCCAGGAAGAGGATGGCCGGAGTAGCCATCCCTAGCTTGAATATCTTCTGGGCGAGGTCTTCTATCATCTTGTCCCGCTGTTCAGGGGTGATGTCGAACAGCGGGGGCAGGTCGCCCTCAGCCAAGGTAGGCACCTCCCCAGCGAGAGTTCTCGCCGCCCGGCGCGTTTCCTGTCGGGGCCACCGCCCGCCGCGGCCCGTCCCGGCCTAATCCGGCTCCCGGGTGCCCCGACCGTCTTGGGGCCGGGCTCTTCTCTGTTCTTCCAGTTCCTCGAGACGCCGCGCCAGGCGCTCCAGGTTGGCCCGGTCCTCCAGGAGACAGGCCACGTTCGAGACGCGCTGGCTCCCCAGAAGGAGGCCCAGGTGGGGCGTCAGGAAGTGAAGCCCCTGCGCGGTGATGAAGGACAGCGGCTTCAGCCCTTCCGCGAGGAAGATGCCGACCGCCCCGAACCCCGTGCGCGACACCTCCTGGGCGAGGCCGTCCACGATGTCGGCCTCCTTCTCCTTCCGGTGCGCCTCGGGTGCATCGACGAGCCACCCCGCCGCATCGAGCCGTTCGCGGAACAGCCGCCAGAGGGCGGGCCTGTCCTTCCCGCCCCCGGGCGCGCCCCGACCGCGTGCGCCTTGGTCCGACACCGGCATCCCCCCCGGATCCTGGTTCCGCCGGGAAGGATACACTGGCGCCGGCCGGGTTATGAGCGGCTCACAGAATCTCCACGTTCGCCCGCGGGACGACGACCTTCTCGCCGTCGTCGAGCTCCACCACAGCCACAGGAACCTTGGCTTCGGACTCGATGACCTGCGGCTGGCGGGGCAGCTCGAGAATCCTCCCCTTGCGGCCGAAGTAGGGCTCGTTGATCACCCGCACCCGCAGGCCCTCCTGGAGGTCCTCGTAGAAGACCTCGGTCTCGGCGAACTCGCCTGTGTACTCGGGGAACGGAACGATGATCTCCGGCCGGATGGCCCCGGCGCGGATCTGCGTGGCCCCGTTTATGCAGGCCAGACAGCCTTCAAGGGCCTTGAGGGTCTCGAAGACATCCTGGCGCATGTCCAGCTTTCCGAAGCCCTCCATGAGGATGAGGGTCATGTCGATGTCCTCCTGGCCGGTGATGCCCACACCGAGCTTCACCTGGAGGGACTCGACGACGTTGAGGTAGCTCGCCGTGCCGGTTATCAGTCCGGCCGCCCCGGCCTTCAGGGCCCGCTCGATGGCCTTGTTGGTCGCCAGGGACCCTCCGACCAGGATCTGCCCTTCGCAGTCCTCAGGGATCATGTCCGGCTCGAGGACGTCCCCCGGCCCGTCGACGAGGACCTTCAAGACGCCGTGCCTCTCGTGCCCGACCCCGAAGATCCCCGTCAGGCGCACCGCGGGGACCTCGATGACCGCACCCCTCTGGGGGATGATCGAGGCCACCCTGCCCTTGAGGTAGGCGCTTACGACGACCTCCTTGAAGGGGCGGGAGATGGTCACGAACCCGGTCTGGTAGTTGATGTCGGTGATGATTCCCGAGACGGGCGCCTTGGACGTCCGGGTGTAGTAGGCGGCAGCGTCGCCCTTCTTGGCGATGATCTCGCCCCGCTTGACCTCGTCACCCACCTTGGCGATCATGAACCGTTCGAGGTCGCGCGGGCGGCAGCCGAGGTCGAAGGCCACGTCGAAGTCCACCGGCGGCTCCTCCTTGCCGAAGACCTCCCGGATGACGACGCGGCCCGACCTGTCGGAGATGTCCTCGATGATGCCGTCGGTGGGGGATTCGAGCTCCTTGGTCCCGTAGATGCCGCCGGCCTTGCCGCGGGCGATGATCTCCTTGACCTTGACCTCGTCGCCCACCTTCTTCAGCATGCACTCGGAGAGCTCGCTGTCCTTGACCCCGATGAGCCTGGCCACCGGGATGACCCACGGGATGCCCGGGCGGAGGCTTATCTTGGCCACAGGGGTGTCCGGCTCGACCTCCTGGCCCTCCTTCACCAGCACCTCGCCGGGCAGAGGCAGGAGCCGCTTCTTCTGGACGAGGGTTATCTTGCCCTCAACGGCGGAAGAGACTGAAGATGCCACGGCGCTTGTCCCCCTTCTCCTGTTGAGCCGCATCGGCGGAGGTGATCGGACTCTCCTCGAGATACCTGCGGACGAGGTCCATGGGATAGAGGTCCATGGCCTCTATCCAGGCCAGGAGCTTCTCGGACCGCTTGCGGTCGTCGGAGGGCAGCTCCAGCGGACGGCCGCGGCAGTCGAGGATGATGCCGACGAGGCCGCCGTGGACCTCGGCCGTGACCTTCTTTCCCTTCCCCTCACCCATGTCGAGGGGAGAGACAGGCTCGGCCTCGACCGTCGCCTTCTCCCCGACCGCGAGCGGGATGCGCTTGATATCCCCGAAGTTGACGACCTCCTCGACCACCTCGCCGCCGGGAAGGGTGACCTTGACCCTGAGCGCGGGGCGCCCGTCGCGGGTGGTGCCGTTGGGGGCCACGCAGGTGCCGAGGCGGACGAGGCAGTCCTTGTCGAAGACCTCCGCGGCTATGTCGGGGTGGGTGCTGGCGAGGACGCCGAGGTGCGGCATCATGAAGATGCTGTCGACCGCGAGCTGGCAGAAGCCCTCGGGCTGGAAGGCGTCAAGGAGCATCATGGCCGCCTGGCTCCGGCGCGGGGCGTGTGACAGGACCCCGCCGCTCCCGACAAGGATGTCGAGCTTGGCCATGTCGATGATCTCCGTGCCGAAGGAGGACTTCATCACGTCCTTCCGGCTGCGCCAGACCACGGAGAGCTGTTCCTGCTCGACCTTTCTCGCCAGCTCCCGGTGGTGCTGGAAGGACAGGCGCAGGGCCTCCCGGGCGAGAGCCTGCTCGAGCATCAGGCAGAAAAGGGTCTGCGGGATGGTCGTGGGTCGGACCATCTTGTTTGAGATCCAGTCCGAAAGACTCGCCTCGTTGCAGGCGAACGGGACCCATCTCCGGATGTTCTCGAACCCCGCCTGCTCGTACACGTTGCAGATGCTGTAGCTCATCCCCAGGTTGGCGCTGACGGTCCGCGTGAAGGTGTCCTCGAACTCGGAGAAGACGTCGGTGGTGGCCCCCCCGATGTCCACGCCGATGATGGTGGCGTTGTACTCCTTGGCCATGACCCGGATGATGTGCCCCACCGCACCCGGGGTGGGCATGATGGTCGTGTCGACCCATTCCAGGAGCTCCCCGTAGCCGGGGGCCTGGGCCATGACGTGGTTCATGAAGATGTCGTGGATGGCCTCACGCGCCGGGCCGAGGTTCTCCACGTCGGCCCTGGGCCTCACGTTCTCGACGACGTGAAGCTCCATCGTGTCCTCACAGATGGAGTCCACGAGGTCGACGGCGTCCTTGTTCCCCGCGTACACCAGCGGGAGCTTGTAGGTCGCGCCGAACCGCGGCTGGGGGTTCGCCTGGACGATGGTCTCCGCCAAGGCGGCCAGGTAGGAGACAGACCCGCCGTCGACACCTCCGGACATGAGGATGATGTCAGGCCTGAGCTCGGTGATGCGGGTGATCTGCTCGGAGGTCGAGCGTCCGTCGTCCACGGCGATGACGTCGAGCACCACCGCTCCCGCGCCGAGGGCGGCCCGGTGGGCGCTCTCGGCACTGATGTGCTTCACGAGGCCCGCCACCATCATCTGGAGGCCTCCGCCCGCACTCGACGTGGAGACGTAGTAGTCAACCCCGCGGTCACCCTCCTGCGGTCGGATGAGGCTCCCCTGGTCGTCGAGGATGGCCCGGCCCGTGAGCTCCTCGACGCGCTTGATGGCCTTGCGGACGCCGATCATCACGTTCTCCCAGGGCGCTTCGACCGTCGTCGGCATCTCGCCTCTGGTCACCAGGCGGTACTCGTCACCGCGCTTCTCGATCAGGATGGCTTTGGTCGTGGTGCTCCCCACGTCGGTCGCGAGGATACACCGGGGCTGGTCAGCGGCCACGTCATCCCCTCCTTCTCGTTTCGAATAGGGCTGGCACCGCCTTCGGGGGAGCGGGCCCGCCGGCGCGGGGGCCCGCGCCGCTTACTCTCCAGCGGCCGTTTCGACCGGTCTATGTACGATGTACGACGCTCTCCTGCACAGCTGGGTTTCGCCCGGACACGCACAGCCCGAGGGGACGGCCGCGCGCGTGTTTCGAGAGGCGAAAAAACTCGGACAGAACCCGTGGGGGAGGGCCGCATCTGGTGAGGCCCTCCCCCACGCTGGTGCCGCCTTGCGTGAGCCCTGCTCAGGCCTGACCCACTCCGAGCCAGTCGAAGAGCAACGTGTTAGCCCGCGCCACGAACAGGTTCCACCTGTAGAGGACCGTGTTCCCGAACGCGGAGCCGAGGGCGATCATGATGTACCACTTGCCCACCTCGGCCACGCCGCCGACGACCGGGTTCTCCTTCGCCACAGTGAAGAAGAAGTAGGTCAGGGTGCTCAGAACACCGATGAAGATCAGGATGTTCTGGAGCGAGTTCAGGGCCAGGAAGGTCGAGGTTATCTGTGTCAGCCAGACGGCCGGCTCGAACGAGAGGATGTACCCCGTGCCGTACCCGACCCAGAACGACATCGGGTACCTGGCCAGCCACGCCACCGACGGGATGTACCTGAAGAAGATCATCAGGCCGAGGATGACGGCGATGAAGTAGTGCCACTCACCCTCCCCGATCGCCTTGTCGACGATGGCCGGCTGGATGTAGGTGAAGAAGTAGAAGACGAACCAGTAGGTGGTGGCCAGGGCCAGGTAGACCGTCTCGGCCAGCCGCCAGATCGGGTTGTCCTTATAGAGGTACGTGTAGACAGCCAGGATGCAGATTGCCTGCGTCCAGATGGCTGGATCGGTCGAGATGTTCACGCGCGTTCACCTCCCTGTGCGGCCTCTTACGAGGCCAGCGTCGCGGGGGCCGCGAGAGCACCGACGCCTCCCGCGCCGACTACTTCTTCCGGGTCGCCAGGTAGCCGATGTTGCCCAGGATGATGAACAGCGTGACCATCAGGGCGATGGCCGACATCGTGTCCTGGGCCTTGAGAGCCTGGCCAGGATGCCCGATGAGCTGTTCGTACTCGGCGCAGCCGCGGCTGCCGGCGATCATCCCGGCGTACTGGCCGGAGTTGACGTAGGGCATGCTCTCCGGGACGGACATCTGGATCTCACCGATGATGAGCTTGATGCCCTCGGGCTGGCAGACATAGGCGAGCCAGTCCGGAGCGCCCGGAGAACCGCAGTTGAGGACCAGGCAGGCGTCCACGTACTCGGCCGTCACTTTCGGCACGAGCTGCATGATGGGGAACGACTCAACGGGCTGTCCGTTGAAGTCCTCGATGCAGGCCTCCCAGAAGTCCTTGACCGCGGACTGCAGGAAGATCGTGGAGCCGGGCTTGGAGCCGAGGTTGATCCAGTCCTCACCGTAGACGTAGCCGTACTCCTCGGCGATCTGGGTCGCGAACTTGTGGACGATCTGCGGCCCCTGAATCCACTGCGTGTTCACGATGATGATCTTGTACCCGCGCTCGGCGCAGTGGCGGAAGAAGGCCACGAACATCGGGTTGAGCTCACCCATGGCCCCCGAGTCGTACATCGGCGAGAGGATGACCACCGCGTCGTCGGGCAGGTTCTCCACCTCGTTGTAGGTCTGCCGGGCGAGATCGGAGATGGCCACGGGCAGCCCCAGCGGGTAGAGCATCGTCAGGAAGACGATGGCCGCGCCGAGGAGGTAGATGATCCGGCGGTCGATCTTCATCAAGCGTTCCACTTGGAGGCACCTCCTTCCGGAGATGGACTTTCATTCCTCGAGACGGTCCATTGACCGTTCTTCACGCTCCGTCATCCTCACTGCGTCCCGGTGCCGCCGAGGTGCGCCCGCTCCAGGCCGAGCAGGATGCGCAGGGCGACGGCGAACGCTCCGACATAGGCACCGATCAGGATGCCGCGGTAGCCGGCCGTGTTGAGCACACCCATGAACCACTCGTTACCCCAGTAGCTCCACCGGCTCCAGATGGCGTCGCCGATGGGCGCGCGGGCCAGGAGGATGAAGATGGCGCAGACCAGGAGGATGGTCGCCTCCTTCGTCCGGATCCTGAAGGCCCGGTAGGCCGCGGAGGAGATGAGGAACGCGAGCAGGGAGAACACGGCCGCGCCCAGGACGGTCATCATGTTGTCGTAGATCCAGCTGAACGTCGGCCCGGTGTGCTTCTGCACGATGCCGAGGATGAGGTACCCGTACATCACCAGGAGCAGGATGACGCTGTAGACCCAGCCTTCCCTTCTCCGCTGGACGTACTTCCAGTGGATGATGGTGAGGTTGACGAAGCCCAGGGCCAGGGCGATGCCGTAGCTGATGTTGAACCAGTAGTCCAGGCGGTCCGTCAGGCCCCACTGCTGTCCGAGGTAGAAGTAGTTCGAGAAGAGCACGACCAGGGAGGAGAGAACGGTCACGATCATCGGACCCTCTTTACGCATTCAGGTGACACCTCCCTTGCTCCGAAATCCCCTTCCGTGGTCGACCGTTTCGGTTGTCCTACTGTTGTCCCGGGCAGACCTAGAACTCGAAGAGCTTCCCGAAGGTGGTCTCGGGGTTCACCGTGGCGATGATGCCGCCGATGAGGATGATGATCCAGACCAGGATCTTCAGGATGTCCTGCCCGACGACGGTCCCGTAGAGCACGGGCTCCTTCGAGAGGTACGCGCTGGCGGCGTAGATCTCCTCACCGATGAGCGCGTAGTCGCAGGCGGCCACGAAGAACGGGAGCTGGTGCGTGTGGGCCGTGCCGCCGATGGAGATCATCCCCTGGAAGGAGGCGGTCTCGGCGAAGATCATCGACTCGGCATAGAAGGCGCCGATCATGATGTTCGCCGCCGGACGCTCGCGCTCGTAGACGCCGATGACGGCCGAGGCGAAGGCGAACTGCTCAGCCGACAGGAACCGGACATCGTCGGGGTTGAACGCGTCCGGGCGCCCCTCCTCGAGGTAGGACTGGCGGGTGATCTCCTCGAGGACCGCGTACGGGAGGGGGTCGCACGTCAGCACCAGGAGCCGCGTGTCGTACCGGGCGCACTGCCTGGCCACGTGGCTGGCGACGCCGAAGGCAGCCAGCGTCTGGGCGTTGGAGACGCTCAGGATACCCGGGATGAAGGTCACCGGACGCCCCATCTCGGTGGCGCGGCCGATGGCCTCGTCGATAGCCTCCAGGCCGGCAATCTTCTTGATCTCGGGGATGGGCCGACCCGTGCGGGCGCGGCTGACCATGACCCAGATCAGGATGCCGAGGAGGAGGACGACGATGATGTCCGCGATGGTGCCCTCGACGAACAGCCCCAGGACGGGCTTGGCCTCCTCTTGCGCTAGGAACCACATCATTCTTGGTTTCACCTCCTGAGTCTATGGTTATCGCTACACTCCCGGAGAGCCGGAAGGGGCTCACTCTCCGGAAGGCATAGCCGTTCGTCGAGACCTACGGCAAAAAAGCCTATAATCTGACGTCAGGTCATTCGCTCTCGGGCGCCATATTCCTTCCTAGCGGCTTTCCTTTTCTTGACCGGAGGCCTCCTTCGCAGTCTCGTCCGCCTCCTTTCCCAGACGCCGCCTTATGACGTCCAGGACCTCTTCGCGGTTCGACGGGGAGGAGAAGTAGACGGTGAGGCCCTTGAGGTACCTCAGGCGCAGGTCCTTGGGCCTGAAGCGCAGATAGACCCCCTCATCGAAGACGCTGAAGCCCTCGAAGTCCTCCCATCTGAACACGTCCCTGGAGAAGAGGACCTTCTGGTGGACCTTCCTGTCGGTGAGGGTGTAGGTGACCGGGAAGAAGAGCTGGCCCAGAGCGCCCACGAGCATCACCGCGGCCAGGATGACGAACCCGAAGTCGTCCGGGAAACTGAACCAGACCAGGCCCAGGCCCAGGACCATCGCGGCCACGCCGATGGCGAAGGTCCGGGGGCGGCGCCTGGCGAGAGACGAACTCCAGGTGAGGAGGACCTTCTCCCGGCCGTCTTCCTTCGTCAATGTCATCCTCCCCTCGACCCGACGGGCTTGTCTCCGCTTGTCTCAACCTTATCCAGAGGAAAGCGTATTTCGCCCCGTCGCGTTCATTCCCTCCCCGGACCCCGGACCCTCCGTGCCGGACCCGGCCGGTGGGCCAGCCAGGCGGGAGTTCCCGGCGCCAGCAGCTCCTCGAGCCTGCCGGAGTTCGGCAGGTAGGCCTTCACCTCCCGGCCCTCCACCTCGGCGAGGACGGTGAACCTGCTGAACCTCGACACCACGGAGCCGCGGACCAGCGGGCCGAGCTCAATCGCCGGCACAGTCCGGGCACCTGCCGTAGAACTCCAGCCGATGACGGGAGATCTCGAAGCCGCCGGCCTGGCGGGCGCGCTCCTCCAGCTCCTCTATGACCGGCATGTCCAGGTCGAAGACCCTGCCGCACACGTCGCAGCAGAAGTGGTAGTGGTTATGAGCCTTGCCGTCAAAGCGGCTGTAGGTGCTGCCGAACTCCAGCTCCATGATCTCGCCGGCCTCGGTCAAGAGCCTCAGGTTGCGGTAGACGGTCCCCAGGCTGATGTTGGGGACCTCCTTCTTCACCTGCTCGTACACCCAGTCCGCCGTGGGGTGAGAGTCGGTGTTGCGCAGGACCTTGAGGATTACCTCCCTCTGCCTCGACTTCCTCCTGTTCTTCATCCCGGGCCTCCTCTACCGATAACCGTTTTTATTCTAGGATACCCGCTGGTTGGGAGGCAGTCAATGCCCCTTATTTCCTCACCGACCCCCCGTAGCCGAGCAGCCTCCGTCCCAAGGACCAGTAGCTCCGGTAATGATAGGCCAGCGGATTCAGGCGCTCGGGCACCAGCCTCTCCCTATCGTCGAGCGCCGACTCGTCCACGTGCACGGCCACCACCTCGCCGACGAACAGGTCGTGGCTCCCAAGGGACAGCCGCGACCTCACCACGCACTCGAGGTTCAGGGGGCACTCCTCCAGCAGCGGCGCCCTCACCTTGGCCGCAGGGGCCCTGGTGAAGCCGGCCAGCTCGAACTTGTCGTCCTTTCGGCCCGACTTCATGCCGCAGAGGTCCACCTTCTCCACCTGGTCGGCCGTCGGGACGTTGACCACGAACTCGCCGGTCTTCACTAGGAGGCCGTGGGAGTACCTCTGAGGCCTCACCCCTATGCCCACCATGGGGGGGTCCGAGCAGAAGGTGCCCACCCAGGCCACGGTGATGATGTTATCCTCCCCCTCCTCGCCAGAGGTCACCAAGACCACGGGCAGGGGGTAGAGGAAGTTCCCCGGCCTCAGCATCTTCTTAGCCACCAGTCAACACCTCCAGTTCCACTAGCTTGCCCCGTCGGGGCCTACCGTCAGCGTCCCAGTTCATGAGCTCGTAGTAGAGCTCGCGGGCCGCCCGCAGGTCCTCCGGGCCGGGGGCCCGCCCTCCCTCGAGGGCCTCGAAGAACCGGTCCGGCAGCCGCTCGTGCTCCGGCACCAGCCCCTCCCTCAGGTTCAGCATACGCGCGAGCACGTGGCCCCGTTCTCCGACCCGCATGAGCTCCAGGAGGTCGACGTCCCAGCCCGTAACGGCCCGCACCATCTCGGCGACCTGGGACGGCCGCCAGGGTACGAAGTAACAGAGGACCGCCGAGTCCAGGAAGTGCCGCCACCGGCTCACCACCGCGTACAGCCTCACCTTGGCGGGGCTGAGGTCGTCGGGCGGCAGGGGCTCGTAGATGCCCAGGCTGTTCACGGCCCGCAGCGCTGCTCCTCGCTTGGCG
>ENA-OSAF01000267-OSAF01000267.1-marine-sediment-metagenome-genome-assembly--contig:-NODE-267-length-18511-cov-21.734937_pt1 | contig 18511 bp, 16 predicted proteins | sample MGYA00237872_ERZ529318 | MGnify/ENA primary metagenome ERZ529318 (study PRJEB26369, sample SAMN03142813) | marine sediment metagenome | biome: marine; feature: borehole; material: sediment... | reverse complement strand
AATACACCACCCTTGATTTCCCCCGTCCCATGGAAATTGTATCGCTCATGGGCAACGTCAGCCTAAAAGACGGCGAGCCTTTTATACACGCGCATGTTGCCCTGATGGATGAAAGCGGTAAGGTGTTTGGGGGCCACCTTGTACAGGGCAATGAGGTTTTCGCCTGCGAGTTTATAATCACCGAGGTGGAGGGCGTTACACTGCAGCGCCAGTACGACGAAGAAACAGGGTTATACCTCTGGCCCTTCGTTAAATGATTTTCCAGCCACGCGCATGTCCTCCACCCGCCGGGTTATTTTTTCCCTGTCCATGTATTCCAGCAGCGGCAGGGTGTACTTGCGCGAAGTTTGCAGTAAGTCTCGCGTTTCACCCAAAGAAATCCGGCCGTTTGCCCGGATGTAATCTTTAACCAGTTTTATTGCCTCATGCAGTGCCTGGCGATGGAAATACAGGCCCTCGCTTACTTTAACCAGCACACCTCGCGCCAGCAGGTAGTTAAGTATTTCTTGCTCTTCCTCCGGTAAGCCGGCCTGCCTGGTGGCGTCGCGCCAGTTAGGCGGCTGAAAGGGCTGGGAAAGGAAAATGTTTTCCAGGCGGTTGATTTTTTCTTTCTGCGCCGGCGCGGGCTGCGGTTGAAACCCCTTGGCGGCAATGCAGTGGGCAAGCACATTGATGGAGTTTTTTTGCGCCAGGTGGTTCAGCAAGGCCTGAAACTGCTTGGCGTTTAGGCCGGTAAAAAAACGCGATCGCAATTCCTCTTTGGGAAACCCGTCCCGCAGGGGGAATTTTTTGTGGTATTGAGCCAGTTCGGAACTGATAAGTTGTTCCCAACGTGACAGTACGCGCTCTGCCAGGTAGTAGTTTTCCTCTTCCGCGGTAAGCATGATAACCCGGTGCGCCTGTATGAGCTCCCGGAGGGCGGCTTTGATTTCTTTTTCCCCCATACCTGTTTCAGCAACTAGTTCAGCCTTGGTAAAAATGCGGGGTTTTGCCGCCATATGCTGTTCCAGTACCTCGGCGGGCGAGCCTTTTTCCGCCGTGGCCAAAACGCGGATCACTTCATCACGGTAGCGCTTGTGTTTGGGAGGAGCCGGGTTGATTATCAGGCCTCCTCCAATGGTGCGCATCGGCGAATAGGACCTGATAACAAAGTGGTCGCCGCGGGAGGCTGCCGCCGGTTTTTCCAGCTGCAGCTGCGCGTATGCCTCCGCGCCCGGCTGCAATTCCTCGCGGTCAAGCAGGATGACTCGCCCGAGAATTTCCGCCGTGCCCAGGTAGGCTCGTACCCTGGCCCGGTGCTTGAGAGGCTTTGGGGCGCTGGGCAGGAAAGTAAGTTTAACGTCGATGCGATGCGAAGGTTGTAGGCTGCCGGGCTTGGCCAGCACGCAGCCTCGGCCCATTTCACTTGTTTCCACCCCCGAAAGGTTTACGGCAACCCGCTGGCCGGCTTCGGCTTCATCCACTTTGTTGCCGTGCACCTGTATATTACGCACCCTGGCTATCTTATCGCCGGGGTAAATCTGCAGGCTATCGCCGTTTTGTATCCGGCCGGACAGCAGGGTACCGGTGGCCACCGTACCGAATCCCGTAACTGTAAATACCCGGTCCACGGGCATGCGGGTAGGCCCGAAATACTTCCTTTCCCCCATCTCCCCGGCCATTTGATCAAGCACGTCAAGCAAGCGGTTCAATCCTTCCCCGGTAACGGCGGAAACCGGCAGGACCGGGGCTTTTTCCAGTACGGTGCCCGCTAAAAATTCCTGCACTTCTTCTTGCACCAATTCCAGCCATTCCTGGTCCACCAGGTCTTTCTTGGTGATTACCACCACGCCTTTTTTTACCTGCAATAGCTGGATAATTTCCAGGTGCTCCCTGGTTTGCGGCATTACTCCCTCGTCGGCGGCAATGACCAGCAGAACCAGGTCGATGCCGCCGACGCCGGCCAACATGTTTTTGATAAACCGCTCGTGTCCCGGAACATCGATGATGCCTGCAGTAATGCCGCTGGGCAGTCGAAGATAGGCAAAGCCAAGTTCTATGGAAATGCCGCGTTCTTTTTCCTCCTTCAACCTGTCGGTATCCGTCCCTGTCAGGGCTTTGATCAGCACGGTTTTCCCGTGGTCAACATGGCCGGCGGTTCCAATAATGACGTGTTTCAATCAGCCACACCCCTTTGCGCCAGTGCCCTGGATACGGCCTCTATCAACATGGTTTCTTCGCCCGGCAAAAGCGTACGTACATCCAGCAGCAACTTGTCATCCTGCAGCTTGCCAATGACGGCGGGATCTTGGGCCCGGAGCTTAGCAGCCAGCACGGTGGCCGAGATGCCTACGGGTTCTATTGCCACAGCCCAGGAGGGGAGGTGGGCCGTGGGCAGGGCTCCCCCGCCGACGGCAGATAATGTTTCCACGGCTGTGAATCTAGCCGGTAGACCGGTTTCCCGCTGCAGCGCCGCCAGCAAACGGTCCGCTTTTTGTTTAAGAGCTTCTTGGTTCAGGCCGAGCATGTGGAGGGTGGGGATTTGTTCTTTAACTTGGCTGGGATTAAGGTATTCCCGTAATGTGGCTTCCAGAGCGGCTACGGTCAGCTTGTCGATTCTTACGGCCCGTGTAAGCGGGTTTTTCTTCATGCGTTCCAAAAGAGCTTTTTTACCCGCGATGATGCCTGCTTGCGGTCCTCCCAGCAGCTTATCGCCGGAAAAGGTAACCACGTCCGGGCCGGCATGTATTACCTCTTGCACCGTAGGCTCGGCCGGCAGGCCCAGGCCCGTAACGTCGAAAAGCGAACCGCTTCCCAGGTCGGACATGACGGGCAAGCCGAACTCCCTACCTACTTGAACCAGCTCAACCACGGAAGTCTCCCGGGTAAAGCCCACAATGCGGTAATTGCTGGTGTGGACATGTAACAACAAGGCTGTTTCCGAGGTGATAGCGCGTTTGTAGTCTTCCGGATAAGTTTTGTTGGTGGTGCCTACTTCCACCAGGCGCGCTCCGCTTTGCGCCATGACCTCGGGGATGCGGAAGGAACCGCCGATTTCCACCAACTGCCCCCGGGAAACTATCACTTCCCGGCCCTTGGCCAGCGTACTTAGGGCCAGCAGGACGGCCGCCGCGTTATTGTTAACCACCATGGCCGACTCCGCGCCGGTTAATTTGGCCAATAATCCCTCCAGGGAGGCGTAACGGGAACCCCGCTTGCCGGTATCCATGTTTATCTCCAGGTTGGAGTAACCTCCGGCGATGTCGTTGATTGCTTTTATCGCTCCAGCCGGGAGAACAGCACGGCCTAAGTTGGTATGCAGCACTACTCCGGTAAGGTTTAGAACCCGGCGCAGGTTGGGGCGTTTTTTTATCCTCGCCAGGCTTACCGTTCGGCTGGCTATCAATTCTGTCAAAAACTGCCTCGGTTCATGTTCCCGGGGGGGAGCCAGGCAGCCTTCCCTGATTTCCTCCCTTACCGTCCCGATCACTTCCCTTAAAGTATCCAGTAAAAGAGAGCGCGGCATGCTTGCTGCCAGAGCCTCGATTTCTTCATTATTCAACAATTCGTCTACCGCGGGAATGTGCCTGAGAAATTGGTTGTTGCCGCTTACGGACATGATTACCCTCCTGCATCAACTGTATAAAACATTATATGGCAGCCGCTGGCTTAACGCAAGGGAAACCCGGAACCGAGCCGGGAAAAAGGCGCAACCTTTGTTCGGTTGCGCCGTAACGGCATTACCGTTTGGTCATCAGCCGGTGATTATCAGCGCGTCGGCGGCGCAGGCGCCGCCGCCTTCGGGAAAGACAAGCAGCGGGTTGATGTCCAGCTCGGCGATTTGCGGGAAGTCTTGGGCCAGGCGGGAGACACGCAGGATAATGTCCAAAACGGCCTTGGTGTCGGCGGGAGGCTGGCCGCGCAGGCCTTTCAACACCTTGGCTCCTCTCAGTTCCTCCAGCATGGCGGCGGCGTCCGCTGGCGAAACGGGCACAACCCGCAGGGCGACGTCCTGCAGCACTTCTACGAAAATACCTCCCAGCCCGGCGACCACCGTTGAGCCGAAAACGGGATCCCTGTTGATGCCGACGATCACTTCCGTGCCAGCGGGCAACATTTCCTGGACCAGGACACCTTCCAGGCGGGCATCCTGTTTGTAAGCCCGGGCGTTGGCCATTATTCTGTCAAAGCACTCCCGCACCTCGCCGGCAGAAGTCACATTCAAAATAACACCCCCGGCCTCGGTTTTATGTAAAATATCCGGGGACATTATCTTCATCGCTACCGGATAGCCGATGGCTTCCGCTGCTTGCACGGCTTCATCGGGGCTTGAGGCCAGCGATTCACGGGTGGTGGGTATGCCGTAGGCCCGTAGTACCTGCTTGGCACTGTATTCGGAGAAGCTGGTACCCGGTGGTTTGCCAAGCAGTATCGAAGAGGCCCGCTGTTTGGCATCGGGCGGTATGGCGGGCAATCCGGTGGGAACCTGTTGCCTCGTTTCCGTAAACTGCCTATACTTAGCCAGTGCGGACAGGGCCTTAATGGAAAAGTCAGCTTCCCTGGCAGCGGGGATGAGGTGCTCGTTGAGGAGATTGATCACTTCTCTGGAGACCTGCTCCGGGCCCCATACCAGGTTTAGTACGGTTTTTTGCGCCCGTTTGCCCACCCTGATCATCTGCTCCAGGTTGCTGCGGTCGCCGTGCACCGCCCAGAAGGCAGTTATAAGGATGTCCACGTTGGGATCATTGATCACTATTTCGGCGCATTGCTCCAGCAGGCCCGGCTGGGTCATGATGGCGGAAGTGATGTCCACCGGGTTGGCCGACGAGGCAAATTCCGGCAAAATGTCGTCCAGCTGGGCCCTGGTTTGCTCCTGCAGGTGGACGACTTCCAGGCCGTAATGGGCGCATTTATCGGCTAGCATTACACCGCTGCCGCCGGAGGTGGCCAGTATGGCTGTCCGGTTGCTGCGGGGTAAGTTACCGCCGGCCAATACCGCAAGCATGACCTGAAACTCTTCCAGGCTTTCCACCCGGATAATGCCCTTTTGCTTAAATACAGCATTATATACTTTTTCCGAACCCACCATGGCGCCGGTGTGCGAAGCCGCGGCCCGGGCAGCCACGGGATAGCGCCCCGCCTTGAGCAGCAAAACCGGTTTTTTGTGTTGCAGGGCCAGGTCGGCTGCCTGCAGGAATTTCTGCCCGTCCTTGACCCCCTCCAGGTACCCGCCAATGACTTTGGTATGCGGGTCTAAAGCCATGTAACCCAGGTAATGAGAGAATTCCAGGTCGGCTTCGTTGCCGGTGCTGACAAAGTGGCTGAAACCAAAACCCCTATCCTTGATCATTTCGTAAATGGCTGCACCGAACCCGCCGCTTTGGCTGATAAAACCCAGAAAATCGGGCACCAGCACGCGTTCGGGCAGCTCGGTTATGGCGAAGTTGGCCATCAAGGCGTTCCGCGCACTAAAAATACCCATGCAGTTGGGGCCGCAAATGCGCATGCCGGCTTCTTTGGCCGCGAAGGCGATTTCCTGCTGAAGCCTGGCCCCTTCCGGACCTACCTCAGCGAAGCCCGATGTAAAAATAATGACGCTTTTAACCCCCTTGGTTGCGCAGTCGTGAAGGGCGGGCAGGGTTAGTTTGGCCGGCACCGCTATTATGGCCAGGTCTACCTTGCCGGGTACGTCCCTGAGGGAAGGGTAGCAAGGTAGATCTAACAAGGTTTTATACTTGGGGTTGACGGGGTAGACTTGTCCCTTAAAGCCGCAGCTGGTAAGAGCCACCAGCGGCTGGCCGCTAGGCTTTGCGGGGTTGCTGGAAGCGCCTATGATGGCTATGGATTCGGGCTGAAAGAGGGGCAGCATACTGCTTATTTCTTGTTCCAAAGACTTGTTCATATTTACTCCTCCCTTTTGCTGGTGAATGAATGCTCATTCTCTACACAGAATAATTTTACCATAATCAGGCCCCAGTTGATAAAAAAATCTCCACACTGAGCAAGGTGTGGAGAACTTGCTTATGCCTGTTCCACAAGCGTGTAATCCGTCCTGCGCTGGGCCGGAGTAAAACCGGCGTCCTTAATCACGCGGCGTATTTCTTTCAATCCAACCCGGTAGCTTACCCCCGCCGCGCGCACCACGTTTTCTTCCAGCATGGTGCTGCCGAAATCATTGGCTCCAAAGTTTAATGCCACTTGGGCCATTTTAGCCCCCTGGGTGACCCAGGACGCTTGAATATTTGGTATATTGTCCAGCATGATGCGCGCCATCGCCAGCACCCTCAGGTATAAAGCGCCGCCTGCCGTCTGCCCTCCCAGTTTAGTGTTGCGGGGCTGGAAGCTCCAGGGAATAAAGGCGGTAAAGCCGCCGGTGGCATCCTGCTGTTCGCGCACCCTGACCATGTGCTTTACTTGCTCGGCGGGTGTTTCCACGTGCCCGAACATCATGGTAGCGGTGGTTTTCATGCCCAGCCTGTGGGCTGCGTCCATAACTTCCATCCACTGGCGCCAGCTGATTTTATTGGGGCTGATCAGTTTTCTTACCCGGTCAACCAGTATTTCCGCTCCCCCGCCGGGCAGCGAGTCCAGCCCGGCCTGTTTGAGCTGCGCTAAAACATCGGCCACCGGCAGGCCGGAAAGCCGGGAAAGGTGGACAATTTCCGGCGGGGAAAAGGAATGGATGTGGATGTCATAATTTTTTTTGATGTAACGCAGCATGTCAATAAAAAAGTCTATGTTTAGACTGGGATGCAGACCGCCCTGTATAAGCAGCTCCGTGCCCCCGGCGGCCAGCGTTTCTCGGATTTTTTTGTCGAGCTGGGGCTTGTCAATAACGTAGGCGTCACGGTCGCCAGGCCGCCGGTAAAACGCGCAAAAATGGCAGCCGCACACGCACACATTGGTGTAGTTGATGTTGCGGTCTATTACATAAGTTACTATGCCGTCCGGGTGGAGCTTTTGCCTGATGCGGTTGGCCGCAGTACCCAACGCCAGCAGGTCCGCTTTTTCCATCAACAAGATGCCCTCTTCCAGGGAAAGCCGGCGGCCGGATACGGCTTTTTCCAGCAGGGCGGGGACGTCCTTCATTAAAGCTCACCCCAAATTTTCAACTTGACCCGCTCTTCGATGATGCCGCTCTTGTATGCGTAGTCGAAAAACGTCAACAAGGCCCGGCGTTCATCTTCGCCGAGGCCGTGGTGGATGGTATCGAAGTAATTATCCAGCAGCCCGCGGGGAAGATGCGTGCGGGCATGCGCCTTGTCGACCAGCTCGTTGCGACGGGACAAACCGATCATTTTAGACTGGTAAAGCAGATTGGCGATTTGGTTGACGGTTTCCGGGTTTGCGTTGGCTACCGCCGAACTGACCACCCACACGGCGTAGACCATTTTTTCACCTGTAAATTGTTTCCAGGATTCACCCAGATCGGTAACGATTATGTTTTTATCATGCAGGGCGTAGCGCGCTTGCATGGCATCGTCGCCGATGAGCAGTGCCCCGTCTGCCCCGGCCAACATTGTTTCTAAATGGGGTGGGGTCGGCTGTATTTCCACCTCCACGTGGTAATAATGTTCGAAAAGAATGCGCAATAGTGCCACAGATGTAGCCGAGGAGGTGGTTACGCAAACCTTTTTACCTTCCAGTTCCGTCGGCGGCAAATGGCTAAAAAAAAGTATGCTCTCCACCTTCCCGTCCGCGCTGACGGACATATTGGGCAAAATTAAGCACTTATCAACGTTCCTGGCGTATTCGATGGATGATATGGGCGTGACGTCCAGGTATCCCTGCAGGAATAATTTATTTAACCGGGCAGGGGTTCCCTTGACCAGCACAAAATCGCCTTCCAGCAACCCTTCTTCCAGGGCGTGATACACCGGCAGGCAGTTTAGATAATCCACTTGGCCCAGGCGCAGGCGAGGCAATTAAAATCCCTCCTTAATCACGTTGTAAAGGGTATCCCTTTGGACCGGGTAGTAACCCGCACTTTTGATCATGTATACCAGTTCTTCCCTCGCCATGTATTGTTCGGTTTCTGCCCCGGCGTCGTGGGCGATTTTTTCCTCGACTACTGTACCGTCCAGGTCATCAACGCCGAAGGACAGCGATACTTGGGCCAGTTTGGGGCCGATCATAATCCAAAAGGCCTTGATGTGGTCGAAGTTATCCAAAAGTAATCGGGCTATGGCCAGGGTTTTTAAATCGTCATGGCCGGTCGTGGAAGTCGTACAGCCCATGCTGCACAGAGCGGTATTTTTCGGGTGAAAAGCCAAAGGTATGAAGGTGAGAAATCCCCCTGTTCGGTCTTGCAACTGGCGTAGGCGGAGCAAGTGGTCCACCCTCTCCTCGATGGTTTCCACGTGGCCGTAGAGCATGGTGGCGTTGGTTCGCATGCCCAGTTCATGCGCGGCTTCGTGAATCGCCAGCCATGTTTCGCCGTCAATTTTTTTGGGGCAAATTATTTGGCGTACCCGGGGCGCAAATATTTCCGCCCCTCCCCCGGGCAGCGAGTCCAGGCCCGCGTCGCGCAACGTGCTCAATACTTCCCGGTAAGTCATGCCGTGCATCCTGGCCAGGTACTCCACTTCCACAGCCGTCAAGGACTGTATGATCGCATGTGGCAGCCTGCGGCGTACCATCCTGAGCATTTCCACGTAATAGTCAAGCTTCAAGTCGGGGTTCAGCCCGCCGACAATGTGTATTTCAGAAATGTTTTGGTCTGCACATGCCGCAATTTTTTGCTCAATTTCTTCCAGGCTAAGCACATAAGCCCCCGGGCTATCCGCGTCGCGTCCGAAGGCGCAAAGCCTGCACCTGTTGACGCAGATATTGGTGTGGTTGATATGCCGGTTGACGATGAAATATGTTTTTTTGCCGTGCTTTCTTTCTCGTACCATGTTGGCCATTTTACCGATTTCCAACAGGTCGTGGGAACGGAAAAGCGCGATCCCGTCTTCGCGCGATAACCGTTCACCTTTTTCTACTTTGTTGGCAATGGCCTGGAGGGTGTCATTTGTCTTAAGCATAAGCCCATCTCCTTATTAAAAAACGCTTATGGGAAAAATGATATCCAGCAGGGTGAAGCAAAACAACACTACGCTCAAAGCACCATTTAAGTTGAAAAAGGCTACACCTGACCGGCTCAGGTCGTCGGGGGAAACAAGCCGGTGCTGGTAAAAAAGCAGCATCACCGCAATGGTTAGACCTATTAAATAAAAAATTCCAAGGTGCATGATGATGCCAGTGGCCAAGAAAAAAAGCGGCGCCAGGACGTGGAAAAAAGAGGAAATGCTCAGCGCCTTGGCGATACCGAAACGGGCGGGTATGGAGTGAAGCCCGTGCTTCCTGTCGAAAGCAAAATCATCACAGGCATATATGATATCAAAACCCGCAACCCAAAAAATTACGCCCGCCCCCAATAATGCAGGCGCGATATGAAAACTGTCGGCTATGGCAATCCACGCGCCCAGGGGTGCCAGTCCCAAGGCCAGTCCCAAAAACAGGTGGCACGTCCAGGTAAATCTTTTGGTAAATGAATAAAAGGACAATACCGCCACCGCCAGTGGAGACAGGCGGAAAGCCAGGGACGAAAGCTGGTAGGCCGATAACAAAAGTAAAGAGAAGGACAGGAACACCCATACCCATACTTGTTGCACAGTAAGCAGCCGCCTGGGTAAGGCGCGGTTGGCGGTGCGCGGGTTAAGGGCATCAATGTGCCTGTCTATGATACGATTCAGGGACATGGCCGCTGTACGGGCGCCTACCATGGCAGCGGTAATCCAAAACAAATCGCTGCTGCCGGGCACTCTTTTATCTACCAGCAGTGCACCCATATATGCAAAGGGAAGCGCAAAAACGGTATGTTCAAAACGAATCATTTCTAAAAATATTTTCGTTTTATTTATTATCGCCAATGCCAAGGCTTTGCCACTTCCTATCAACCAACTTTTTTATTTCCGGGCTCATGACGATATCAGATGGCCATTCTCGCGTGTGGCCCTCCTCTTTCCACTTGATGGTGGCGTCTATCCCCATTTTGGACCCGTAAAGGGGCAACGGAGAAGCGTGATCCAGTGCGTCGAGGGGCCCGTCAACTATCATCACGTCTCTGCGCGGGTCGATGTTGTTAAATACGCGCCACATGACTTCGGACAGGTTTTGCACGTCAACTTCGGCGTCGACCACGATGATAAGTTTGGCTAGCATCATTAGGCCCATGCCCCACAATGCACACATCACTTTGCGGGCGTGGCCGGGATAACTCTTGCGTATGGATACAATAACACAGTTGTGAAAGACACCTTCCGGCGGCATGTTTATATCAACTATTTCCGGCAGCTGTAAGCGCATTAGGGGCAAAAATATACGCTCGGTGGCTTTTCCCAAAAAGGCGTCTTCCATCACCGGGCGGCCCACGATGGTTGCAGGATAGATGGGATCTTTGCGCCGCGTAATGCAGGTCAAGTGAAATACCGGGTAATGATCTGCCAGGGAGTAATACCCGGTATGGTCGCCGAAAGGCCCTTCCAGCCTGGTCTCTCTCGGGTCGACGTAACCTTCTAAAACGATTTCGGCCCTGGCTGGAACTTCCAGGTCTACCGTTTCGCATTTTACCAGTTCCACCGGTTCTTTGCGTAAGAAACCAGCCAGGAGCAACTCATCGATACCGTGCGGCAGCGGCGCGGTGGCCGCATAGATGGTGGCCGGGTCGGCGCCCAGGGCCACGGCAACGGGCATCTTGGCCCGGTTTTTACGGTAGTGTTCGGCGGCGTCCTTGTGTATGTGCCAGTGCATGCCGGTGGTCCGGTGGTCATACACCTGCATTCTGTACATGCCCATGTTGCGGCGGCCGGTTTCGGGATCGCGGGTGAATACCAGGGGGAGTGTGATAAACGGGCCGCCGTCTTCCGGCCAGCAATGCAGAACGGGCAGTTCAGACAGCGAGGGTTTGTCTTTGATGATTACCTCTTTACAGGGCCCGGTTCGCACCAGTTTGGGTAGAAAGGATGACAATTGAGCCAGCTTGGGCAGCGCCTTCAACTTGTCCATCAAGGTGCTGGGTAGTTCAGAAGGCTGGAGCAGTTTCACCAGTTCCTGGCCCAAGGTGTCCAGTGAATCTACCTCCAGGGCCAGCTGCATGCGTTCCAAAGAGCCAAACGCGTTAGTTAAAACCGGTATATTGTAGCCTTTAACATTTTCAAATAAAAGGGCAGGACCGCCCTGCTTGCAAACCCTGTCGGTGATTTCGGTGATTTCTAGGTAAGCGTCTACTTCGATGGAAATTCTCTTTAAGAGGCCTTTTTTTTCCAGCCTGTTAACAAAGGCATGCAAGTCCGCGTAAGCCAATGGTTATACCCTTCCTTTACGGTTACATTTTTGTTCCCACATGTACGGATACTATGCCGCCGGTAAGCTCGTAACAGCGCGCGTCCGGCAGGCCAAGTTCCACAAACAGATCGCGTATTTCATCTTGGTGAGGAAAATCCTTGAGTGAATTGGGAAGATAGCTGTAAGGACCTTCCTTGCCGATGCCCAAACGCCCGAGCACGGGCACCAGGTAGTTGAAATAAAGGTAATACAATTGCTTAAAGACGGGGACACTGGGCTTGGATAGTTCCAGAGAAAGCACCTTACCCCCCGGTTTAACCACGCGCCGCATTTCAGATATGGTTTGCTTGATGCTCGGCACGTTTCTCAGGGCGAACCCAATGGTTGCGCAGTCGAAGGAGTTATCCGCAAAGGGAAGCTCTACGGCATTGCCTTGGACAAGTTTAATTGTACCGGCATAAGGGGTTTTGTTGATGTTTTCCACGGCCCGGGACAGCATGTTCTCACAAAAATCCAACCCGACCACTTTGCCCTGCAGGCCTGCCAGTTTGGCTAGCTCGATGGTTAGCATGCCGGTGCCGCAGCATACGTCCAAGGCAGTGCCACCTGGCTGCAGCCCGGAACGTTGAACGGTAAACCGCCGCCAGTACTTGTCCTGGTTGAAGCTGAGCAAGGTGTTCAACAAATCGTAACGATGAGCTATGGAGGAAAAAATGTCATGCACGTACTCTTCCTTATTGCGGAACCGCCCGGGTACTTGTGTCAATACCTATACACTCCCTGCTATACCACCATGCGCTGCACAATAGCGTTTTCTTTGGTAAGTAATGTAAGTAGCTTGGCCAGGCAATTGTTGTCCTCATTTTGAGGTAACCTTTCCAACAAAGATGCTGCTGCTGTTAAGTACCGGTCGACCTGCTTTATAGTTGCGCCTCTTTCCAACATGCCATATGACATGCCCAGATGCAAGCCGAAATCGTACATTAATTGCCGGTCACCGTCACCGGCGCCGCCCAGGTCAGCACCCAGGTATGTACAACAGGCGAACAGTTCCGCGGTTTCACCCCGCACGATGTCGGAGGATAAGGACTTCCCCTCGGCAAGCTTGGCGCCGGACAATTTGGCGCTTAATATCCCGCACCTGTTGATGCTGCATATTAAGTCGGCCAGTTTGGCGAGGTAACGGACAATGCCGGCATCGCACAGGGTGGTAAAAAATTTACCGTAAAGATAATCGCCTACCAAAACGGGAAACTGGTACGCCAGGCGGCTGTCCGCAGGTTTTTCCTTAGCTGCGCTGCTCTCCCAAACTCCTAAGTGCACCCTGGAAGCCAGGTATATGAACTGCAGCACGCCCGCCAGGGCGATTGTTTGTTCAGTGACCGGGCCAAACAGGCGATTGCTGAGAATGACAATACCTGGCCGCAAATGCAAATCAAAATAATTTAAATTTAGTGGTACAAACTGGTTAATGGGGCAGGCCTTGATCTGAAAATGTTTTTGCATCAATAATGCAACCTTGCGCAATTCCTCGTCAATATGCCGAAAAATCTGCATGGGCGGGGAAAGACCTCCTTTAGCTTAAACAATATTATATTCGTTACAAGCGGGTTATTTCCTCCCGGGGGCGCACTTTTCCCATAAAAAGCAAATGACCTTGCTGTTTGTTCTGGCCACAAACAAGCAAGGTCATGCTAATCCTCACCTAAGTTGGTACTAATAAAAATCCCTCCTAAATATTTACGGCTTCCTTAATCATAATATCCGGCAGGATCCCGCGTTTTGTCTCTTTTGCGGTCAAATGCTTGGCACGAAATTGCTCTGAAAGGTAGTTGCATGCATCCCAAGGATCCACTTTGTCTCCGCAAGTAAAAACGTCCACCGCTGCGTAACCTAGTTCGGGCCAGGTGTGAATGGCCAGGTGGGACTCGGAAATAACCACCACTCCGCTGACCCCCTGAGGGCTGAATTTATGGAATACACACTCTCTTACCTCGGCGCCTGCTTCCAACGCTGCATTGACCATTATTTTTTCCACTTTGCCGATGTCGTTTAGAATGTCGAACTCGCATCCATAAATTTCAGCAAGTACATGGCGGCCCAAAGGTTTCATTCTAATTATCTCCCCCTTTGTTTATTAGTTTTTTGGCACCGGCAAGGGCCAAGGAATTGCCGATTACCAATCAAAATCAATTTTAACACAAAATCTGTTATTGTCAACAAAATTTTCACCATAGATATCGTTTTTATTAATTACTTTTGATTTATGATCTCAATCTATGTTTTTCTCATGTTTTCTTGTTAACACAATTTATCAGGCTTCCGATACCGGCAAATTTTATTTCCACTTTGTCGCCGGGAGAGAAGCTGTAGACCCTGAAAGAGGTGCCTGTAAGAATCACGTCACCGGGTTTTACGTTATGACGCGGGAAATTAAGCTCACACTGCCCGTCCTTTTTCTGCAGGTTGCGCGCCCCGCAACCACCACCCTTTCGTTTTCCACAAAGCCGTGAACAATTTTACCGTTTTTACTGAACCTTCGTATTTTCATCATTATTATATTCCATTATATTCCTCTCCATGTTTTATGCGTAAATGGCGTATTGCCAGGTAAAGTAAAGGGGGCGCGCCGAAAATCATGGTGGTGGCCGCGGCAACGATGCCGGAATCGTTACAAAAAAGAGCCGTTATGCTGGCGGTTACGATACCGATGAACCCCTTGTAAACGTCCGGATATCGGGAGCTGATGGTGTGAATTACCCCGGTGGGGCGATAAAAAAGTATTGCCAGGGTGCCCAGGCTGATTAGAAAAATGCGGCTCCAAATGGTATACCTGATCAGTTTTATGTTCATGTTGATTTTACGGCTGGCGATGTTAATTATTTCGCCCGGACCGTTTTGCAGTATTAATGCCGCTGTGCGGCCTATGTGCGACTGGCTTGCTACGGGACGCTGCAGGTCATAAACTGCAAGGGCCATGATGAATAAACCTATGGCGGCTACGATTTTCAATAGCGTGCGGGCATTAAACCTGACCCCGGCCAATAACAGAAAGGTTACCAGGAAAGATGCCAGGCCGGCCAGCGACCCGCCCACGTTGGTCCCCAGCTGCGGGGCAGCCATGACGTAAAGAGTTACCAGATAGTATAAACCTACAACCGGCAATATCAACCTCTTTTTGCCGGCCAGGCGGCTAACCAGCGTCGTTGTACCCATTATGGTAGAGCCCAGCAATACTCCCATGTACTCGTTACCAATACCGTAAAACCTGGCTCCCACAATGGGGTCGTAACCTAAAAGGGAACATTTTTGCATGGGTGCGCCGAATAAAAGATCAACGACAATAAACAGCGAAGTTAGCAAGCTGACTAAAATAAATGGATCGAGCTCGTGTTCGTAACTCTTGAGCCACAGATGCAAAACAACCGTAATAATTGCTGTAACGGTGATTAGTTCTCCCACCAGCGCCGTTATTGAAGGATGCGGCAGCGGAGCTATCAGCAGCAGCGCCAAGGGAACGGATATGACCGCCAGCAGCAGGGGCTTTAAGGTTTTCATTAAGTTATCCCGCCGGGGCAGAAAAATGGCCGCCAGGGACATACCCACCAGAATGATTTGCATTAGAACGTAATTGCGCAATATCGGCGGTCGCGCCCGGTAAGTCAGTTCAAGGTTTGCATAAAGCGAAGCTAATTTGGGCAGCACGTTATTAGCCGGGATAAACTGCATTACCCGGCCGGACATTTGGGCCGGTACGTCTATGCCGAAATAGTGCAGCACCGTAGGGGCCAGGTCTGTGTTTTTCACAATGCCGGGCCGCCTGGTGGTGGGAGAGGTAAGCAACCCCGGCTTTGTATTGCCGCCCACCACGATAACCGGAGTTAGGTAGTTGTAGCCGGTAACGTAATCACCGCGCGGGGTTGGTGAAACGATGATCAGCAGGTTGTGCTGCAGGTCGATCCGCTGCACGGCTTTTTCAATGAAGGCCGCTATGGCGGCAATGGTTTGCCTGCGCCTAGCCTGTAGAACTTCGTCTTCCAGGGCAGACCCGGCTCTGGCCAGCCTTTCCAGGTCCCCCAATTCTATCACGGTGAAGCCCGGCCCCTGCTTACGGGAAAAAGCGGCATCCAGCAGCATGTTGTAATTGGTGCGGTATCGCCCGGGAAAATCCACATCCTGTACAAGGGTCTGCTGTCCTACATCGCCGCTTTGGACGATTCCCTCTTTGTTCATGGCCAACCCCACGGCGGGCCTGTAGGGAGTATTTAAGTAATCGGCGTTGCCTAGAATTTGTACCGGCACCCCTTGCTTTTTCAGCAATGAGCACAGGTAACCGGGTACCGCCGAATATGGGTTGTTAAGATTTAACTTATTTATGCGGGCGATTTCCAACTGCAATACGGCACCAGGCGGCGACTCGCGCCCGGTTCTTTGGCGGTAAATTTCTGCTGCTGGCACGCCTTGCATCGTTTCCCAGGCGTTCATTCCGGCATCCGCGGTCCCGTGCGCGTTCACCGGCGCGCCCGCGCCGATGGTGGCGTATGTACTGTCCGGGGTCATGCTGCCGTTCACGCTAGAACTCATCAATCCCAGCGCCGCTTTACCTGTCAATTCGGTGAACAAGTCCGCATGCTCCATCAGGTCATGCAGCGTCAGCCGGTCTACGCTGATTACGTAACAGCAGCCCGGAGCGGTAATGCTGGCTATGTTTTGCCTGTTGAACGCACCCAACTGGTACGACGGCGGTATTTTACCCGGCCCGCTGCTTCTGGACGGCGGCAGCACTGCGATCACTAAAAAAATGAAGACGAGTATGGCTAACAACAGCCACAAATATGGTTTGCGCATATTTCTATTATAACAAAAATCACCAATAATTAATGATTAATAATGTATTCTCCCTTTTTATGCCATAAAGCTTTGCGCTGCAACAAGCTATGATAAAGCTGCACAACTTGTTCCACCATTTTTCCGGCGTCGAACTCCCGCAGTACCTTTTGCCTAGCTCGAGCTCCCAGCTGCCGGGCCCATTGCGGGTGGTCAAGCAAGCGGGCGATACCTGAAGCCAGTTGCTCCGGATTGCCCGGTGTTACCAAAATCCCGCAATCTCCGTCGGTGACGACTTCTGGGATCCCTCCCGCCGAGGAAGCTACCACTGGTAGGGCGCAGGCCATGGCCTCGAGCAGCGACAGCGGCAGTCCCTCGGTCAGGGAAGGCAGGACAAACATGTTCATGGCTGCATATGCTTCCGCTGTATTTTTTATTGTGCCGGTAAAAGTAAAAAGATTCTCTAAATTCGCTGCACGAATTTGCTCCTGCAAAGATTTTTTTAAAGGGCCGTCACCGACAATTAAGAAATGCAGGTTGCACCTGGGTACCAGCATCGCGGCGGCTTGCACCAGCACACTTAACCCCTTTTGCGGTGCCAGGCGAGCCACAGTGCCCAACACGGTTCGGTTGGCAGGTATGTTCCATTGCCGTTTGAACTTTTCCCGCTCAGCGGTGAAATCCAAGCGAGCGTAATTAATGCCGTTGCGAATAACGGTTATCTTGCGGGCGGGTATTTTTTCCATCACCGTTATTTCCCGGCGCAGTGCCTCGGAAACAGTTATGATACCGTCTGTAACAAGGGATAAAAGGTATTCGGTTAAAATAATCAGGTTATTCTTCCACTGCGGTAGGTTGTTATGTATCACCGAGTTATGCACAGTGTATACAGAGACGGGTACCCCGGCGAAGATTGAGGCGGGCCGGGCGATCAAGGCAGCTTTGGCCCCGTGCGAGTGCACCAGGCTGATGCGCAGACTGCGCATGTATTCCACTAGCATTTTTAAGGCCAGAAAGTCCTGGCGGGGAGCAATTGTGCCGGCCAGGGGCAGGGGTAGTACCTTGACGCATGACGATCGGAGTTTTTCCGCTAGCGGGCTGTGCTGCGGACATGCCACCGCCACAGCAAAATATTTGCTGATGCCGGTAGATAGCGTAACGATATGTTTACCTATACCGCCTTCCGTGGGCCTGACTACCAGCAATACCTTTGGCTTTTGCGGCAAAGAAGACACCCCCGGCAGTTAAACAAAGACACGACCAAGAAAACGTTGCCGTGCCAGATTGATCCGTTATTAATTAAGGGTTATGGCATCGGTAGGGCATGATTCCGCAGCCTCGGATGCCAGTTCCTCCAGTTCGGCCGGTACCTCGTTCTTTACGGCTTGTGCTTTTTCATCATTATTCCATTCAAATACCTCTGGGCAGGTATCGATACATGCCCCGCAACTAATGCACAAATCCTGGTCAACTTCCACATGCAATGTTAATGCACCTCCCGGCAATATACTTGCTAAAACAGTTATAGTTTGGCTTTGAAATTAGAAAAATATGCTTTGGCGGCTTGATATTCTTTTGTTGTTGACAACGGGCACATGATACGGGAATAATAATTACGAGGTGAAAAATTGGCCAGACAAGTGGAAGAACGAACGAAAAGAAAATTGTTGCTGTTGCTGATTTTAGCACCGGGTATTTTTTTCCTTGCCTACTGGGCAATCTTCCATCCTGGTGCTGATGTGATAACCGAAAGGGTTCAGCCCCCGGAAAGATACGTTGCGCTGGGGCGGGGAATAGTAGTGGAAGGCAAAAGTTATACGGTACGCGGGGGGAGCAAAATATTTACGGATGTTCTTCAGCTTTCCGATCATAACGTGGCCGTGGCTGAACCGGGAAGGATTTTTGCCGGCTTATGCCTGAACACCAAAGCAAATGCGGCCGATACGGAAGTAGAATTAATTAACGAACAGGGAAAAGCATATGCGCCTCTTGCAGTAAAGAGGGAGGTCATTGTACGCAATTTCGGGTTTGATGAAAACGATGATTATTTGTTCATGTTCAAGGTCGATGCGAACTCGAAACGATACTATTTTCGCGTTAATAAAGACCCGCGTCTAACCTGGTTGGTTGTCGACCGGTAATAATAAGCACGCGGCCGTTTGTTTTAGCGAGCAGTTTGCAAAACATTTTCCGGGACCGGTGGGCGTCGCTGGCATTTCTGCCTTATGTCGACGATCAGCTCTACCCACCTCCGGTGTTTATTTTTATTAATTAAATTCACGACCTCACCCTGTCAATGTATTTCATTTGTTTAGGAAATTGGGGGGAGCGCGAGGGGGCTGTAATCCCGCCCAATTCATTGGGCGGATACACGGAC
>ENA-OSAF01000266-OSAF01000266.1-marine-sediment-metagenome-genome-assembly--contig:-NODE-266-length-18513-cov-23.614097_pt1 | contig 18513 bp, 13 predicted proteins | sample MGYA00237872_ERZ529318 | MGnify/ENA primary metagenome ERZ529318 (study PRJEB26369, sample SAMN03142813) | marine sediment metagenome | biome: marine; feature: borehole; material: sediment... | reverse complement strand
TTCCGGTAGTCGATCGACTTCAGCAGGCTGTCCTTCAATTCGCGACGCACCGTGTAGCATATTTCCTGGAGCCTGGTTCCCTCGCCCGTGTCCTGGAGTGCCTTGCAGGTGAATACGCTTATAAGGCTGGTGAATACCGGCACGTCCTCCCGCAGGTAAGAAAAATGCCCGCAATGGTCGTAGTGGGCGTGGGAAAGAAGGACACCCTGCACCTTTGCTTCCCGACAGAGAGGGTGCCCGGAGTATTTCTCCCAGACGCACGGGTACTCCAAGTCGGATCGTAGAGGTCCTTCAGCGGCGGCAAGATGTTAAGGGCTAGCAGGTCCGAAAAGCCGAACGTGCTCCTGGGCTGGAGAAATTCGTCAAGATACATGCCCTCGGCCTTAAAGTTAGTGCCGGAGTCGAAGAGAAGAGATTAACTGCCGTCCTTCAACAGTATCTTACCGCCGCCGATGCAGTCGGCACCGACGTAGAAAGTAAGGTGGACGGTTAAGAAAATCACCACCATTTTTTCGTATTTTAATGTACCAGATAATACCTGGTTATACTCAAACCCCATAAAGGCTTCGGCAAGCAAGCGCATAGTCGTTGCATGACGGGAGTCGTTTCTATATAGCCCCATAAAAGAATTTGAGTCTTATCCCCAAATGATATAAACTTTAATCAACAGAAAGGGGATAAGGAATGAAACGCAAAAGTTACCCGAAAGAATTTAAAGAACAATTGATTCATGAAGCAAAGGAAATCGGAAACGTTGCGCAAGTGGCTAAACGCCATGAAATTAGCCCCAAAACCCTGTACTACTGGATAAGCCAGTCCAAACATAAAGCATGGCAGCATACAAGTAATGGGGCAAAAAAAAACAGCTGTTTATATACCCTCAAACCAGGAATTTAAACAATTGATTTTGCTGCAAAAACCCTATTTCTCAAAGATTTCACCACAATATATAGCACCTAAGATACTTACGGGTTACTATAAATAGACCAAACTTGCTTTAATTTAGACTTTTTGCAGTGAAATCACGTATGGTTTCCGAATAATTTGTATCAAGTATGCGAGATAGCTTTACCAAATCCAGCAGCAGTAACTTCACAAGTGGCTGGAGGGAGTTTTTTTTTATATGTTTAATACTGGTAAGCGGTACCGTATTGAAAATAAGTGATAGCTGGCAGAACAGGCGTTATATGGATATGACCTTGTTTTACGAATCCAATTGCCAAAAAGTAGGTCATATCATGTCAAAGGAATCATAACTTATTGGGAGCTCTGCCCCCAAACCCCCGAGGTTTAACGCTTTGGTTCTCCTCAAGGGTAACATTTTTAGGGGTGGGCCGGTACTTAAACCAGCCCAAGTTACTCCCGGTAGAACCCCGTCGGGCGCTCAGGTTGCTCCTTAGCAGTGCCTTATCCTCCCGGCGGGTAAGAGCCAATTATAGTGTTTCCTAATTCCTGGTAGGGAAGGGGTAGCTTTAATGCTACCCCTGCTATCCCCGGCAAAGCCCCACCAGGCGTTCGGGTTACTTTCCAGCAGTGCCCTATCCTCCTGGCAGGTAAGAGCCATTATTAGCTTAACCATTATTGAGGAAACCAAATCCATTTACACAAACTTATTTACACTCCCCAGCAAGTCTTTTGGAAACAACAGAAAAAGCTTCCTTGGTTATTCTTAACAATTCTTTAACTAGAGTAATATCTTTGCTAACTAATTCGGGAAAAACATCCTGGTAAATTTGCATAATTTTCTTTGCACGCTCCACAGATGAGCCCTTACCTCTAAATTCGTAAGCGATCATCCAGTCTGCCATCCGATCTCGATTTAATTTTTGAATAACTTCCGGACGCATTTTTTTATAAAAATGATTTCTTAAATCGGATTTAATCGAGTCAATGAATTCTTCAGAAAGCCCAGAAACTTTTTCCCCTTGAACCATACTTTCTATGTAACCATAGACCGCATCTAATAAGGAAGTCATTAAATCACTCACTGGGTAGAGATCGGCATATCCGTCTTCACCAAAGGAAAGTCTCCTCGTTAGTGCTTTGATCCTAGCCCAGTGTTCTTTACGATACCGTGAACTATATTTAAAACCCAATATTGCTTTCCATTTTTCGTAAAAGTTTTCCGCTCCTTCTTGAAGTATTTCTATTAATCTAGTTTCATCAATACTAGCCAGTAACTCTCCTAAATCAAATGTTTCTTTATCAACATCAATTGTCTCTTTTATGATTGAATTCTGCAATTGATGAACAAGCTTATTCAACTCATTGCAGGTTCCTGCATGTTTTTGGGGATTAAGCACTTTATGAAGGTGCCCCAAGAAGAAAACCCGACCCGCATTGAGATACCGGTTGAGATTTCTGATACCACTGCCACCTAAAGTCTCAGAGAGCGATTTTAAAGCTCCGTCTAGCCGATTTCTTACATGTGCCTTTCTAGCAGCTACATCCGGAAAGTTATCTCCTTTAATGCCATCAAAATGAGTAAAACAAATGTAAAGCTTGGCCTCATTACCACTAGTTATCATATGCTTTAATAGAAACATAGGCGCATGCATCATAGGGTGAGTTGCATCATCAACTAACAGCACCGCATCTGCATCATCTATTCTATTTAGAATGCCGGTAGGTAGCGACGAATTAGCAGTGGCTTCGTGAAAAAGTCCCTCACCATCCATAAGAACTAATTTAAGGGGATTGCCCTGATACCAAAGAGGCCTAAACGGACCCATAACCCGGATTCCTTGCACCAATGGAGTCAGCAAAGATCCAAAGTATTTTTGATGGTTTCCTGTCATCTTACGTAAAACAGTTATCATTTCTTCCCTATTACTTGTTGTCAGACGCCAACTACGTGGCCAACCGTCATCACCAAAATCCCAAATACCCACCGAAATTAGATCAAATTTTCCTTTAATTTCAGTTAAAATATTATCAACTAATGAGGTAAATCGTTTATCTTCAACAAAATATTCTTCAAACCAGCTCTCTAAAATTTCTTGCTCTTCCTTACTAACTGCTCCCAAGTTTCCATCGAATAATTCTTCAATTCCATGCCAAACATCTTTAGAAATTGTTTTAACACTATTTATAAAACCCTTAAGAATTTCCTCACGCCGTTGTAAAGAATCAAAAGACTCTTCTTCCAAACCTTCAAAATTTTCCTCGTCAATATCCTCATCGTCTAAGTCTTCGAGCATATCATCTTTATTAGAGGAAAGTTTAATTGTCCCAAGAATATAGTTTAAACGAAAACGCTGATCTGATGATTCAAAAAAACGTCGATATACCACCTGTTCGTCTTCACCGGTTATGTGAGCCTTCCCTGCTTGAACAAGGCACTCACAAATATACGCTCGTATCTTTTCAAGTGGAAAAAAAGTTATTATAGCCTTATACTCATCAACTTCCTTGAGAATAATTTCAACATCACAAACCGTTGTCCGCCCCGGAGCAGTAGATGGGAAACGGTCTTTAAAAGGATGAGATCCGATTATTTGCCTTAACAAGGTCGTCTTACCTGCCCCTGTGGTTCCCAGCAGGAGCACTTTAGCATACCCATCCTCTTCTCCAGGTAGCTCTATGTATTGATCCCGAATTTTCATTGGATTTAATTCTTCAGTTGAGCCCATATAATAACCCCCTTCTCCCTTTACATTTCATATATAAACAGGTGGAGACTTCACACGTGCATGTGCAACTATCCCCGTCCCGGTAACGTAGAAACAGATCCACGCTGTCAACGGATAAACAAGCTCACGCTCCGTCTAATCATCCACTTCAGGGATGGAATCGTGTTTAGTAACTACAACTTGGCTGCCACATTCTGATAAGCCACCGGTAGGTTGCGTTCGAGTAAATATTCGTTGACAAGAATCACATCCACATCCGGGCTGGTGGTAAGAGTCTGCAGTGGATGGGTAAATTCTTCGGCCTCATTGTCTAAGAGCCCGTGATATGAGCCTATCGCGGCATACCGCGAGCCAGATTTGACGAGTAAAGGAACCTTGACACCGTACAGCATCTCCCCAAGCCTGCATTCGTAGCCATCGAGCGTAATCAGTCTCTCAAGTGCCCGCAGGTGTTCAATCTGGGCATCTAAGTCCTCTGTAGCTGGAATCTCATTGTAGAGTAGATACCTCAGCATAGCGGCTCCAAGGTGCCGATCGAGACTTTCATGGTAGTATTGATTAAGATAGTGGCGCAAACACTGTGTGCACGAGGTATCGCACTTGCCCGGGCAATCCTCTAGTAGTTTAAGCGTACTCGCCAGGATGTCCTCCAAGTGCTCACCGGCCTGCTCGGCGTAGCCTGCACCGCCCGAGAGCGTATCGAAGAGATAGATGTCGGCACGCAGTTGGTCCTCGTGGGTACCGGGAACGAGCCGTACGCCAGTAGTGAATTCGGACGGATCGATGTCAAGATACCGACTGGCAGTCAGGAGGAAAGCCTCTGCCAAACTGCGTAGGGCGTCTTGCAGTACATTCCGTGTTAGACTTAAGTCGACTCTCCGGTACGCAATAGGAGAGTGAATGTTGAGCCGGAGCAGAAGAAGGTCCGAACGGAAGGTGTGACCTAGGAACACGGTGTGGAACTCGCCGTCGCACAACTGGTCAATCTTTCGGTCCTTCACGGACTGCACGAAATAGGGCCGCTGGTGCTTACTGCCCATCTCCCGCGTACCGGACGGAGCAGCTGCGCCACATTTCTCACATACCTCAAAGCCTTTATCGATACCCTTCTTCCCCTTGTTCACCATCACAAGCCTCTGGTTCACCGCGTACGTATACTGGCCAAGTCTGCCAATGGGTTTCCAATCCGACAACTGTTCCTCGTCTGCAGGGACGGGGAACTGCGCCGAAGTTGCGTACGTGATTTCTTGATCAGTATCCATTTCATCAACGTGAGTTCCATTTTCCGGGTGAAAGACCTCGGGGATGATCATTTTACGCCGCTCTACTTTGTTCTTGCATATCGGGCACTCGGAGATTTCCTCGGACGCCTCGGAGGGATCCTGTACGTAGGTACAAACCGTGCAGTAAACGTAGGGCTTCAGTTTCTGAGCGAAGAGTGGCACCGCCCGGTTCGGCTCGGTCGGGGGTACGTTGGCGGAGACGCCTCCAGAACGGTAGGTTTTCTTATCGATGACGACCAGTCGGCCAGGTGCATATTCGGAGAGCGCCTTGGCCATCGACTGTTGCGGCTTTTCTACGACCCTAACTTGTCTTTTCTTACGGTCTAGCTTTTCAACAAGGAAACTGGCAAGGTCGGTAGGGAAGGCGTAACTGGGCAAAAGCCCCTTGTCAAAGAGATAAGCCAGCAACTGGCCCTCGTCATCCTCCTCGCCGGTCTCCTCCTCATCCTCATCCTCTTCCACTACATCGTTACTCTCGTTCTCACTCGGTTCCCCAATCATTTCGCCAACAACAGCAGCGCCCTGCTGGTCATCACGCCGGAAGTCATCGGCGAGCCTCCAAAGGTTTTCGAGAAACTCGGTGGCTGCCGCCCGGACCCAAGCCTTAAGATCATCGGCTATCGTGTTCGGTAGCCAGGAAGCGATCTCTTTGACCAAGTCAGCACCGTCCTCCATTACTCGCCTCTTCACCCAGTCCTCGAACGCCTCGAGTGTCACCCCGCTTCCCGTAAGTCCGCAGAAGAAGTCGTTAGCCTTACCAAGAGCGGCGAAAAGCATGGAGCTCTTCGTGTCTACGCCAGCAGCCCCCCGACCGATCGCTTCGTGGAAAAAGGTCTGAATCAGAAACGAATTAACATGCCGCTTCGCGATCCGTTCATTATCGGTTTTAACTACTGGCAGGCGAGGTGAACCGGCAACGATTTCCTTCGGATGGTGGAAGTAGTAGCTATCGTGCGGCCCCCCCTGTGCGTAGGTAACCACGGTTGATACGGCAGAGCCACGGCGGCCGGCTCGGCCAGCACGCTGCTGATAGTTCTCTCGCTGTGGGGGTACGTTACGCAGGCCCACAGCAATGAGCGAGCCGATATCGATGCCGACTTCCATCGTAGTCGTGCAACTGAGCACGTCTACAGGACCCTCGTCTTCCCCGATGATAATGTCCTGAAAACGTAGCTCGTACTTCTCCGTTGTGGCGAAAACGACGCCAGAATCACGATGTGAGAGCTGGGCCGTATGCTCCTCCGCCGTCACATGGATTGGCCGGCCAGTCCCGGAGAGGACTTGTTCAACCGGGTTACGCCAGAATCCCTTCTGGGAACGCAAGTACTCGCTCTTTCCTGGTTCGAGGACGACGAGACGATCACTACCGCAGTTGATGCAACAGTTGTTAAGGCTAACGGGGGAGAGGAAACTGCAAGATTGGCACTGGTACCACGGTGCCTTCAGGTCTATCCGAAGGGATAGCTTGTTCTTATCCAGGAAATACTCATCTCCCTCGCCGTCACAAAGGAGCCTGCGTAGTTCCGCCTGCAGTTCGAGCACCTTCGCCTCAGAAAGACCGTAATGCTTCCTAAGAATGGACGCTACGGGCCTACTTATCCTGGCACTGCTTGACCAAGACGGGCGATGATAGCTTGCCGCCTGGTATCGTACGCTATCGCTAATTTCCCGGTCGAACGCCCAGTCATCCAGGACGCCGGCGATGAAAGCAACAGCAAGCGCAAACGTGTCCTCCTTGGAAAGCTCAGGAGCGATCCCTCTCAGGGCACTTGTTACCCGTCCCGGGCGTGTCGGCACAACGTAGCCAATACTAGTCGCACGGAGAGAATAGTGAGGGTGACAAAGCTGGCGTAGTAACGCCGAGTAATATCGAAGTGGCGGCGTAACGTCCCACTGGTCATCGATTGCTTCTTCAAGGTCACAGCCGTAATGCTTTCGGAAATACTTGACGTTACCTAGTAGCTTCTCCTTATCGCTCCCATCAAATAGTTGCAAGTTATATTCAGACACAACAGAAACAAACGCGATATATAGATTGCGAGTAAGTTTTGGATCACGTTTCTCGATTTGGCGTAGCCGGTCCGCTGCCAAGGCAATCGCTTGACGGAACGAGTCCCATTCGACCTCACGAGGGATATTACGAGAAAGCCGCGCTGCCTTTTGGCGGCCATCAGAGAAAAGCAGGACCTTGCGTCCGCCGTTAGGGAACTCCAAGCTCTCCTTCGAACGTGGCGGCTGTAGCATCAACTGGGCTTTGACCAAGTTGGCGAAAGGTGCCTCTCCCTTCGTGGCAAGGTCCATGATTTTGTTCCGGTCGCCTCTAAACCTTTTAAGACAGACAGGGCAAACCTTGAACGTGATTACCGGCCGCCCCTCCTGCCTGTTCAGTTCCGTCGTAGAAATGAATGCACGCAGGTACCCGTCGGTTGCTTCAGGCCGCCTGCGCAGGAGTTGACCCGTGGTGACGTCGAGCCAAACTTCGGCGCAACTGTCCCGGGCGTCCTCGTGCGGCTCGCCATCGACAAGTAAGTGAACTTCGTGTAATGGCTCCTGCTGCGTTTCATCGAGACCGACGAGTGTACCAGCTTCGTGGAGGAGAAAGTCGTCGCCTGGATGCCGTAAGAACCCACGTAGAAAGGCAGCTCCGCACTCTCGGTGAGTGAGAAGCTCGTAGACCCGTGCTCTGCGGCTACACGTGCAATGTAACCGTGGTTCAGTGTACAGCCGGCCTAGAAGGTAGTTAGACTTTGGCTGGCGATCAAGTCGGACCTCGCATTTCCGATTGGTACACGCGTAAAGCCCTGGTAGTCCCCGGAAGAACAGGTGAAGGCGGGTCGGCAACAAGATACGGCCATCCTCATGCCGCCGTGCGAACGTTCCGAGGGCCAGTAATACCTCGGTCGCCCGGCGACCATCCTCCATAGTGGTATCAGGGAAGAGTCGAGTAGCAAGGTCAGAAAATTCGACCGCACTGCCACCGACCAGCCGGATCAGTTCCTCCGCCGGTCCAAAACCTGTTAATTGGTCAAACAGGTACTGATCGAGATCGTCCGGACGGCCATCGAAGGGCGACCAGCCAAGATCGGCGGCCAGCGTCTGGACTGCCCGGATTGCCACCGACCTATCCGTCTCAAACTGGTGGAATGCGCCGAGATCGAACTTGGCTAATGCTGCTGCCTCAGCAGCCGTACCGAGACGGTGGCCCGACCGCCTTTCCTTCTCACCCTTGATTAGAAAAAACTTACGCGGCGAGGTCTCAGAAAGCCCGGTCAACTCCCGGGCAAATTTTAATATTGCTTGTTCTGCCTCCGCACCTTCGCCAAGACTGGCCGATGTCAGGATACAACGCATTCGCTCGCGGGGGATACCAAGACGGGCTCGAAACCGGCGGATCAGCAAGGCAACCTCAGCACCAGCCGCGCCACGATACATATGCGCCTCGTCGAGTACTAGGATTAGCTGATTATCTGGGTGACTCTCAAGCCAATCCCGTGTACTATGAAAGATTGACCGCTCGATCGGTCTCATTAGCATGTACTCAAGCATTGAATAGTTGGTAATTAGAAGATCAGGGCACTCTTCCTGCATTTCGTGCCGGGTAAGTAGTTCCCGGTCAAATGGCTGCGTCTTAAGTCGCAGGTCCCAGTTCTCCCGGACGAAGGTCTGTCCCTTGCGTTTGCCCGTCTTGTAGGTTCCCTTCTCACGCTTGTCAGCTCCGTAAAAGGCAGCCAAATCCTTACTGGGCCACTTACCTTTCTCCTTGAGCTGGGCAACCTTCTCAGTGTCGTTCACATATTTGAGGAAAAACTCATCAAAAAGCGGAGCGATGTGTTTCTTATCCTTTGTCGCATTCCTGGTGCCTGGGTAAGGCGTCCGAGAGGTATAGCTCCCGAAACGGACAGGACGACCTCTCCCGTTGGAGAGCAACTCTGCTACACGCTCGTCGCCAAAGAGGCGCCGGATCCGAGAGAGTTGATCATTCACAAGTGCATTCATTGGATAAAGCAGGAGCGCGCGGCAGCCAGGTAGTTTTGCCGATTGGGGCCGGTTGGCCGCTTCCTCTGCGAGCATACTAAGGATCGGCATAAGAAATGATTCTGTTTTCCCAGAGCCAGTCCCAGTAGCGATTACGATGTCATGGCCCTCCGTGAGGAACGCCTCGAGTGCCCGGGCTTGGTGTCGATACGGCTTCGGGAACACACCTACACCCGGCTGCAGCGAGGAGAGCTGCGTCAGTAAGTTCTTGGTTGCCTTCGGCAGGTTGAGCTCGCTATATGGACGATCCGTCTCGTAGATAGGTGTTGACTCAACCCAGGGGAGTTGGCTGATGTAACCGTTCTCAGTCAACAGGGCACGGCGCTCGTCGATGAGGCTCACGTTCCGAATATGATAGGCCGCCTCGAGGTAGGAGCGCAGTGTATTGTGTAGCTCCCGGGTGACACGATATACACCGTAATTCTCTACCATTGACGAGTCTCTCCTTTAGCCCGATACAATCTCGATTCCCAACCTACTCAACCTGTCGTTGATAAAGTCTCGCCATTCAGGACCAATCTCTAGATGAAGTGGAAGACGCCCGGGCGTTTCCGAAACGTCTCGCCCAATGGCAATCAAGATCCTTTGCTCTTCCGGTGGGAGCCGGTTGCGTATCACCAAGACACGGTCGCCCTGCCAAAATACCCGTGTCGGCGCCCCGTAGCACAAATCCAGACCGTATGACAGGCGGCGTACATGGGTAGAGGGGACCGGCACCTCCCTTTTAAGCCCGTGAGAGTCTACAACACCTAGCCAATACGTCCGAGGCCCACGCATACGCTGAGGTATGGAACGGCACAAGAGAAGCGTCCGAGGCGGATTTTTGACCTCGCTAACAAAGTCAGTAAATCCAATCCAACGAAAGTACTGCGGCTGACGACGTCTTAGCCAAGGTGCGTAAACCTCAAACTCGACAAATCCGCTCGCACTGTGCCTCAGTTGTCTTGACGCCTGGGTCATATATGATTTAGTCCATTCCCTGAGGTCTAATGGCGCATCGCCGCACCAAGCCTCATACGCCTGCCATCTGGAAGGGTCGCGCCGTATATCGTCGGGAAGGGCTACTTCCGACACAATGCGCGCAAACCCCACCAGGGATACCTCAGAGCCAAGCATCCGCCGCAATTCGGAGGTCGCTAGGCCCCCAACGACGAGTACGCGCTCGCTAGCCGGTAGAAATACGAAACGAAGCGGTGCGGGCAGCCAGTAACCTTCGCCAAGGTCAACACAGTCGCGTAAGTCAGAGAGCACCTCGAGCACCCTCCGGACCCGGTCCGGATGGAGGTCGCCTTCGGCCTGCTGTTCTATTAAGGAAGAGCGGCGCTCTCGGAATTCGTAAAGTTCTGGCCACAGAGGAGCAAGGTGACGCTGGACCGTGTTCATCAGTTGGGTTACATAAACCGCACGCCCACCCTGACTGAGCAAGTAGAGTGTCTGCCGCAGGTACTCTGCGATCACCTGGTCGATGAAGTGGTCCAGCGAAGAACCAATTTTAATACCGCTCGCCGCGGCCACGATTCTAGTCGCATGGTGCGTACTAATAACGGTGGCGTTCATTAGAGTTCAACTCCGGAGCTACGTTCATCGAACAAACGGGCAATTCTCTTATCGGGCCTATCGCCATCCAACACTTCTGCTGGAAGCAACTCTTTCATTTCGTTAGCGTCTCTACCCAAAGCTATCGCCCTGGGGAGTATCCAGCCGTACAGCAGCGACTGGAGTGGTGTGGGAATATCGCTATCCGTAAACCTTGAAAGGCTCGTTAAGGCTCTATTAATAGTGCGCCGCCAAAGCGGTGTCCTTGGCTCCATAAGGCGCTTGCATAATTCTTCCCAATCAGAGACTGAGTGTTCCGTTGAGGTGCCTGCATTGACTTGGGTCCAACGCTCCCAATTCTTCCGGGAGATACTGCCCTGAGTAATTTCCGATCTAGACCATCGGTCCCGCCATACTATGCAGTCTAGGTCGAACATCGGCCCTAGTTCGAACAACACCGGCGAAAGAGGTAGGGTAGTAACACCCTCTGCCACCGTTCCTAACACGAGTAGGCTTGTAGATGAATTATCAAGGCCGAACAAGCGCTCCGCAACTAATCGGTGAAGCCGGCTCGCGTAGACTTCAGGTGCTGATAGATTGACTCCATCTATGATTAGGACAGATAGATGCTCCGATCCGATGGCTTCGGCGAGGAGCTTCTCCAGTATAGCCCCGAACGAACATCCGTTGAGGAGTCCGATGGGGATCTGAAGTCGATAAGAAAATCTATCAGCTAGCGTTCGAGCGCAAATCTCGGCTACGATAGCAGCCATCGACCCACGGAAGAAAATCGCCTCTCCTACAAGTGCTGCTGCCAACACCTCAGCGGCGAGTGCACCTGCCGCCTGTGACTGCATGCCAATCGCCCGAAAGTTGTCCTTCAAGACGCTCTTCGCATCTTCGGGAGAATCTAGATTTCGCCCGGCGGTATCGGACGAAAGCCGCTCGGGCGCTAGTAAGGACTGCTCATTAATTGTACGGGCTAAGGTGTCAACCTGGAGGGCCTCAGAATCAGTAGTGTCCACATCGAGACGACCCCTCACCCGTTCATCCAACTCAGCAAGCTGTTCAATCAACGTCTCGACTGCTTGCTCTAAGTTTGCCGTGACCTGACGAATCTGTTCCGCTTGCTCTTCGAGACCAGAATGAATCTTCTCAAGTTGATGCCATACCTCTGACCGGGTCTTCTGCACTTCGACCTCCAATTGACTCAAGCGACCTTCGAATGATTTTCTCCACCCCTCAATGTCACGAATTGAACGAAAGGTGGCGTCAATTTCTTGGCTAATTGATTTGGCGTAAGGATTCAGCTCATTTTGGCCCGTTTTCCAAATTTCTACCTGGTCGGTGGTTGACTTAACAACTTCACCCAGTGCCTGAACCTTGTTCTTGAGTGGCTCTAGGCTTCGTAAAACGGTGAGCTCAGCTTCTTTACGGACCGAATCAATTGTAGCGCTCGTAAACTTCACTGCCTCATCTAACGCCTGTACTTGCATCTTAAGTACCTCGAGGTCACGCACTGGCTTGAGTTCAGCCTCTGATCGGGCCAATTGAATGACCTGGTCGATCCGTTCGTCAGGCAGAAAATACCCAAAGATATAAAAGCGTTCGATCGTCTCGCGGGAGACTTTCCACTCTCTCGACGCCTCGACAAGCCGTTCAAAACAAGCGATATCAAGGGAAGAATTAGCCGGAATAGGTTCATCTCCTTCGAAATCGGCTGAGTTATCGTACCCAACTAATACTTTATCTAGCTCGGGGTGGTGCTGGATCCACGACAGCCAAATCTCTTGAAATAGAGCCCATTCCTCATCAGACCACCGGTCGATGTTTACGATGAACCTGCGGACTCGTTCTTGCAGTTCAACAAATTGGCCGACACGGAACCCGCGTTTTACGGGCGGAAGATTTAATGCGATGTTTCGGATTTCATTCTCAGGCAACTCGCGTATAAATGTTAGTATTTCGCGGCGCCTACCAGCAAGGAACTGTCGCTTTTCGGAGGGATAAGGTTTCGGCTTCACGGCAATCCCTTCCCTGGCATTATGTGGAAATTACTCTCTTCTGATTTACTGATTTATGTCGGTGAATAGCCTGCGTAACTCCTCGTAGGTACGGTTCTACTACTGCAGGCCATACCGAACGTCGCAAGACTCTCCGTAAGAGATCCTTATCGTTTGGCTCGAAGTGCTGTAGAGCCTTCTCAATCACGCAGTATAGAAGGCGAACGCTCTCACCAGATGCAACTGGACCTCCGTTATATGGCAGTGAGAGCAACCAGCAAATGTACTCCCGTTCTTCAGGTAGGAGAGAATACGTTTTCGACTCTCGCTGCCGTTCGGTCAAGTCAACGGTTACAAGGCCAAAATTTCCGAAATCGATTTGAAGGATCCCGCTCGAATCAACTAGGCGTGCCCGAATCTCATCGAGCACCCTTTGTGCGAACTCTTCAACGGGTTCCAGAGCAGCCTTATCTGTTCCCCCGGTTAATGGCATAAGGCGGATCTCATTCCAAACCGTTTCGCGTATGCTACGAAACCGCAGGAACCCTGTTGCCCGCTCTGGCAGGGAAACCGCTGTAAGACGGAGATGGCCGTTCGCCACCTTCTGAAACCAGTCAGCTAATTGGGTGCTAAACAGAGGCACTTCCACCCGGTGGTCGGATTTCGGGTCTTGGAAGTGAAAGGTGACGGATGGGAGCGTGCTCTGCTTTGCATGAGCAGGGACCGCATAAAGCGAAAGTTGTACGTCGGGGTGGCCCGGCAACCACACCTCTGTCCACCCCACCTCAAGCCGGCCAAGCGAGACGAGCACTGGCAGGCGGCGGGGCAGCTCTATCTCCTGTGTCCTAATGCCGCCTGGATATTCCACGGCAAGAGCTAGTGACTGGTATGCGCCCGGTTCACCAAAGATGCCAACGATCCCTTCACTACCTGCCGGTACTATCAGCGTTGAACCGTCCAACCACGAGGTAGGGATCGGCGATGTCAAAGTTAGGATCGCAGGCGGCTTGATCACTGTCCGGCCTAGAACGTTTTGTGCCCATAACTCCGTTTCCGCATCTTCTTCGGCCGGAAGTTCGACGACGCAACATTGCCAATTATTGTCGGGACGCATAGGGTACCGTGACACAAGGCGCGGCCACCAACCTTGTTCATAGCCATCTGGCCAGACGAGTACATACCCGCGCCCCCAATAAAGGGGTTGATCGTCTTTCAAGCGTCGTCCACGCACCGGGGAGAAGCGAAACACAGTATAGCAGTCCCGGTTAAGCCCTTGGATAGGGCGTTCCACCAGTTTGACGTAATTGGGGTCAGCTAGCCCCCTAACACGGAGCTGATAGGGAGTATCCTGGGGGCGGACATGTACCCTGCCGCCCCCGTGCATTTGAGACAGCGGAAGCGAAACGGTGCCCCGGTAACCGGGCGCCACCTCGACCATCCCGGTTCCCACCTCTGGGGCCGGGATGAGGAGGAAAAGTTGCCATGAGCCATCCCGACCGGAAATATCCTTGCAGGAGACATACAAGTCGAGAGATCGCTGCGATGGAGGATCGTCGATGCACTGGTGAGCCGTTTCTGTACCAGGGTGGTACCAATCGCAATCTGCTGAGGCATAACCGGCATTATGGGCGAAATGGGGTTCCCGTGTGGTGCCAACACGCAAATGACATGGGGCTCCACACATTGGACACCAGTACTGGCGTCCCGGTACAGCATGGTATGCGTCAACCCACTGGCCATGCCGGTCTTTAGCGTACCTCACGTAGTTCCTCCTAGCGATGAGATCCTCTTTCTTGAGTTCAACGTTCGTTAGAATCTGGTTGCCTAAAACTAATTGGACCCGTAGGGTCACGGTGAAGAACGCTGCAAGAAAGAAAAGGCCCTTGAAATGCACGTCATAAACCTATAAGTTAGCGTTACCTCTTTTCCTCCACGACAGTTGCGTCGACATGATGGCCTGCCGGTACCGTTCGGCACTATGTTCGCTATGTCCCGCGGATACAGTTAAAAAGCCTTAACGTGTCTTCCCGAGTCCAATAACGGTACTCCGGACGCCGCCGCGCCCGGGGAACGATCCAACGCTCACGGCAGGCAGCCGCGATTTGCGAAAGAGGAGGGCGATTTAGAACGCACTTGGCATTTTTCCCGAGAAGATAGTCCCGCCAGTTATCGGCTAAGGGCATCGCATATACCTCTCTAGTAATCCCATGCCGTAGCAGATCCCCGTCCATGCCCAAACGGATAAGTGCCGCGCGCACTACCCGCATACGCCAATTCGGGCCCTTACCATAGTCATACCCTTTTGCGTACTTGTGTCCTTCCAACTCGAGTAAATGACGCATCGCAACGAAGATATGATCAGGTATGTGAAAATGGCCCCATCCCCTGGTGGTACCCACTCGGTGCAGCTCAACCAACCCAGGCAACCGGAGCCTGTTGTAGATCGACGAACGCCCCAGAGCCGACGTTACCGTAACCAGCGCTAATTTGTTCGGCTTCACTTCCTTGCTGATGATGCCACGCCGGCCAGCATATTTAGCTGAAAAGAATTCGGTCACCTCGGCAGAACCAATTAGGCTACACACGAGTTTGCCACCGAGTAACTGTGAATAGGGCGGAACCGCACCTACCACGTAGCCGTCCATGACGTTCGCAAGACGGGCCTTCCGATCAGCCGTCGTCCACCCGATCCAAGCGTCCCGCGCTTTGAGGTTGAACACCGGATCTCCGAGCGCGAAGATCCCCATAAGTTTTCCGTTAAACCGATCTCTAACCAGGAAACGCATTCTTCGGCCGTATCCCCTGGATACAGGCACCGACCAGAGTAGAGTCGCTAGCCGAAAGAGCAGTCCAGTCTCATGCTTGGTCCTAACCGGCACCAACTCCGGATCGACGCGTTCAGGGTTTACTTCTTGCCCATTGGCAAAATGTTGAATAAGGTGATCCAGGCGAGGAGCAAGCACGGCTCGCTCGCGGTCTACGAATTCTTTCTTTTGTAACGCATGCATTTCCCGGATGGCATCCTTTGTTAACGCCGGTGCTTCCTCGTCCCGCTCGAGGTACTTGATACCAAGGGTATACAGATGTGCGGTAATTGCAGCTCGTAGTTCCTCAATGAGAGCGTCGCGTTCCAATAATTTGACATCATGTTCCAACATGTTTCAATCATGTTAATCTCTTAGGGTTACAAAGCCTTATCTGGATAAATTCTCCTCGGGGCCTGCCTTCTCCTGCCCACACCTTTGGAAAAACGGTTTGCCGATACCAAACAGATACCTATCGCAGCCATTACCCGCTTCTGGGGCTACGAATGGTAAGGCAAAGTCGAGTGGCGGCTGATCAGGCAGAGCGTCGCTACTGTCACCCGCTACGATAAAGCGCTGCCCACACCCAGCGGAACGAGCCCGAGCTGGCCGCAGCACTTCGGGCCTGGTCTAACAGCTTTTTGATTTGGCGGTAGAACGCTATAGATGTAAGAAATGCGATTAAGGTAAAGGTTCATGCGTTTGATTGGTTGTGCGTTGAGTTAGTATGGTAGTGTAATGAGTTACCATGGAAGCATTAGAGGCAGACAAAGTAAGCTTACCGCCACATATACTTTGGTATTTTTCTACCTCCTACGGGAGTTTCCCTTATTTTCTCCTTAATTACCACAATTTCCTTCTCAAAGGTTTTGCTCTCGCCGGCATCTCCCGAATGCTGTTCCGCTGCCCGTAATATTTACATTTGCGGTATATGGCCACTGATTTTATCTCTTCAAGTTGGCTGATTTGGGTTTCCGCGGTTCACACGACACCGGTGGAGATTTAGAAGGAATTAGTCCAGCGGCAGTCCGGGTACTGGCTGCAGCCTAAGAACAACCCTTTGCGGCCAGACTTAAGTACCACGTTCCCCTCACAACGCGGACAAGTGAGCCCCATGTCTTGGACCGCCAGTTCCAACACTCGACGGGGTACGCTGATAAAGCCGTCGCAATTGCCACCACGATATGACGTGCAGCCAAAGAAGGGACCGTACCTGCTCGACCTGAGTTCAGTGGCCCCACCGCACCGGGCGCAGAGAGGAAACGCCATCCTCTTCTGAAGGGCGGTGGCCAACTGGGCGAGGCGGCGCTTTCGTACATCATTCCGTTCCTGTTGCTGAAGCAGGTAGGCTGTGCCCGAGAGTTCCAGCAACCTGACCACGAATTCCGGCTGGGAGAACCGGATCATCACTTTGCTGCTTCTGCTGTGGGAGAAGATGTTTAGGCTGTCGAACCAGGCGATCTTCCTGTCGACAAAGGCGAGCTTTTCGTGCAGAGCGTGGAATCCTGCTCGGATAACACCTTTTACATTCATTGGTTGGTGAAGATATGTAAATGGCTTCCAACCATACAACAAGATCCATAGGTTGTCTCTTTATTTATGGGGTTAGTAACCTAAAAAATCGCTCCGGTCTGTAAATCTTGTTAGTTGATAGCCGACGTTCAGCACTTCTTCCCGCCTTAAAATCTACATGATTCCTCTGGTTCATTTTCTAGCCACTTTAAGCAAAACGATGTAGAAGCTTGACTTCCAGTAACCCTTTTCATGTTAAAATTCTTTAGTTCTTAGTCCTTGGGTTATCTACCCCAACTTATACTACTCACAGCCTTTCTTAAGTCATGTTCAATCGGTGTAACGTAGCGCCTGGTAGTTTCGAGCGACTCATGTCCCGCCAGTTGGGCCACTATCTGCAAAGGTTGGCCAGCATCAATCAAATTTTTAGCAAAGGAATGGCGTAGTGAGTGAACCGTCACATCGGTTAGGCCCACCGGAAGTCCCGGACTCCAGCCTTACAGCTTTCCAGCAGCGGCATGTCGTTCCCCTGATATTTCTACATTTTCAGCTTTGCCAGCTCTGCCGCTACAGTACTTCGCCCTGTAGTATTCCAGAATCAACCCGTCCATCTTCCGGCTGACCGCAAGCATCTTTTCCTTATTATGAGGGTTAATGGACAAAAGCTTACTCCGCGTCTTTTCCATCTGTACGATTAGCCTGCCAAGGTTCACCAAAAAACTACCCTTTCTCCAATCTGCACCAGGTTACATTGAACCATTTTGCGGAAAAAGAGTCAAGTAAAACCTGTCAAAAGGTGTCGAATATCAAACTTCATTCTAACACGCGCATACCTGTTTGTTGGATATCTGGTGTGGCTAGGACGTAAAAATATTTCGTGAGTATAAAGGTGTTGTCGACTAAACGGCAAAACTAATAAATATACTCTTAAGAAAAGCAGGTGCTTGCGATGCCAGTAATGTGGCTTATATTCCTTATCCTGCTGCTTCCCTTTCTGGTTTTTGTCCTCTTCTTCCAGGTGGCCGCCTTTTCTTTTACCAAGCTGGGCCTGTCCCTGCAAGGAGCCGTTTTACTCTTCAGCCTGTCCCTCATCGGCGGAGTTATTAACATCCCTGTCTCACGGCGGCGGTTTCTGGTTGAGGAAGAGCGGCTTTTCCCCTTTCCTTTTCCCTTTCTCTTTTACTACCCGCCGCGGGTGCGCGAGCAAGTAATCGCCATCAACCTGGGAGGTGCTGTAATCCCTGTTCTTTTCAGCCTGTACCTTCTGGGACGTACGCCCTTCTGGCCTACACTGGTAGCCGCGGCCATCGTGACGGCGGTGGCCAAGGCTCTGGCCCGCCCCGTGCCGGGTGTGGGCATCTCTCTGCCGGCCTTTATTCCGCCGCTGGTGGCTGCGGCGGCGGCCGTGCTCCTCGCCAGAGACAACGCCGCCCCTGTGGCTTATATTGCGGGCGTCTGGGGTACCCTTATCGGAGCCGATCTCCTAAACCTCCATCGAGTTCGGGAACTGGGCGCCCACGTCTTGAGTATCGGGGGAGCCGGGGTATTTGATGGTATCTTCCTGGTCGGGGTGGTGGCCGCTTTGCTGGCGTAAATAGAAAAAGGGAAGGCGAAATGCCCTCCCTAGCGCGACTTTACTAAGCAAATGTAACAAACTCTTATTTTGCAGCAGTTGCAGGGCTTCTTGTGTATAGACTAAGTGATATTC
>ENA-OSAF01000262-OSAF01000262.1-marine-sediment-metagenome-genome-assembly--contig:-NODE-262-length-18694-cov-19.390257_pt1 | contig 18694 bp, 14 predicted proteins | sample MGYA00237872_ERZ529318 | MGnify/ENA primary metagenome ERZ529318 (study PRJEB26369, sample SAMN03142813) | marine sediment metagenome | biome: marine; feature: borehole; material: sediment... | reverse complement strand
CGAGACACGCACCCCGACCCCGCGTCACCCGGGGGCAGAAGGCCGGTCGGAACCTTGACCAAGACACGGATCGTCGTCTACCTCTCGCTGTTCCTCGCCATGGCCGGTTTCGGCATCACCATCCCCATCCTTCCCTTCATCGCCCGCGAGCTGGGGGCCAGCCCGGTGGAGGTCTCCCTCCTAATCAGCCTCTTCGCTATGGCCCAGTTCCTCTCCGGACCCGTCTGGGGAAGCATGTCGGACCGCTTCGGGCGCCGGAGGATGCTCGTGGTGGGACTTGCCGGTTACGCCCTGTCGTTCGTCCTCGCCGGCCTGTCCCGGAGCCTGCCGGCCCTGATCGGCTCGCGGGCCTTGGGCGGACTCCTTTCGGCGTCCATCTTCCCTTCCAGCCAGGCCCTTATCGCCGACGTGACCGAGCCGGCCGACCGCGGCCCGGCCATGGCCGCCATGGGGGCCTGGATAAACCTGGGCTTTCTCTTCGGACCGGTCGTCGGCGGGGCCCTCTCCGCCTTCGGCCAGAGGGTGCCCATGTTCGTGGCCGGAGGGGTCGTCGCCACAACCGCCCTCCTCGCCTCCGTCCACCTCGTCGAGCCGAGCCGAGCGGCCGATGCAGAAGGACGCGGCAGAGACGGCGCTGCACCCTCACCGAAGGCCTGGCCCCGCCCCGCGGACATAGCCCAGGCCGTCACCAGCCCCATCGCGCCCTACCTCTGGCTCACCTTCGCGGTCAGCTTCAGCCAGTCCGGGCTGACCGCCCTTCTCGGGTACTTCGTCATGGACCGCTTCGGCGGGACGTCCTTGGATGCGGGGACCATCTTCACGTCCGTGGGTCTCACCGGGTTCCTCATGCAGAGCCTTTTCGTCGGCCGGCTCATCCGCCGCTTCGGGGAGCACCGGCTGTCCCTCTGGGGTACGGCGGTCTGTGTCGCCGGCCTCCTGCTCCTTGTTCCCGCCGCCGACCTCACGGCGACCACCATGGCCGCCATGGTGATCTCCCTCGGGGCCAGCGTGCTCAGGCCCTCGCTGACCTCGGCCGTCTCCCGCCGCACCCCGCTTCCCCAGGGGCTGACCATGGGCGTGCAGTCCTCGCTGGACAGCCTGGGACGGATGACAGGCCCTGTCGTGGGCGGTTGGATGTACGGGTTCAGCCTCACCCTGCCGTTCTGGTCCGCGGCGGCCGTGATGGCGGCCGTCGGGGCCTTCTCCGCCGGGCGCAGGCTCGGCCCGGCAGGGAGAGCCTCCCCGTTGAGCGAAGGCAGGGACCGATGACGGCCCGAGAACCCGGCCCGGGGGAGCTGAGCAGGATGACGGGAACGAAGTCGGGCGGACACGGGACGCAGTCAAGCCGCCCGGAAGAGGCGGTCGTCGCCGCGGAGGGGCTCTTCAAGACCTTCGGCCGGACCCGCGCCCTGCACGGCCTGTCGCTGACCGTCCGTCGGGGGGAGAAATACGGTCTGGTGGGGCCGAACGGTTCCGGCAAGACGACGCTCATCAGGGCGGTCGTCGGGCTCATCGTCCCGGACTCGGGGACGGTGAAGGTGTTCGGGGAGAGAGTCCCCTCCGCCGGGGTCTCGAAAAGGGTCGGCTACATGACCCAGTCCGCCGCCCTTTACGAGGACCTCACCGTCCGCGAGAACCTCCGCTTCTTCGCCCGCCTGTTCGGGACCGGGACCGGCCGGCGCCTCTCGGCCCGGGTCGAGGAGACCCTGGAGCTGGTCGACCTCGTCGACCGCGGTGACAGCCCCGTCCGCACCCTCAGCGGCGGCATGCGCCAGAGGGCGAGTCTCGCGGCGGCCCTCATCCATGAGCCGGAGCTTCTCCTCCTCGACGAACCCACGGTCGGGGTCGACCCCGAGCTCCGGCGGGCCCTTTGGGACCACTTCGACCGGCTGAACGCGCAGGGGCGGACCTTCATCATTTCCACCCACATCATGGACGAGGCCGAGCGGTGCGACAGGGTCGGCTTCCTCCGGGCGGGACGGCTCATCGCCGAGGGCACCCCCCGCAGTCTCAGGGAGAGAGCGGGCTCGGCCACGCTCGAGGAAGCCTACCTCTGGCACGCCGGACGGTCGGACGGAGGTGAGACGGAGTGACCGACTCGCTCGGACGCATCGGGGCCATCGCCGCCCGCATCGTCAGGCAGTTCCGCCGCGACCCGCGGACCATCGCCCTCGTCTTCCTGGCGCCGGCCCTGGTGATGACCCTCCTCGGCTACGTCATCACCGAGAAGACCACACCGGTGGCCCTGGGCTACGCCGACCTGGACGAAGGGGTCTTGGTGGGCGGAAGGGCCCTCCGGCTGGGAACGCTTCTCCGCGACCTCCTCGCGGACGAGGGGCTGGAGGTACACGACTACGCCGATGCGGCCCGACTGGAGACAGACGTCCGGCAGGCCGACCTGAGGGCGGGGGTCGTCGTCCCGCCGGACTTCACGGCCAGGCTGCTGGCCGGAGAGGGGTTCGAGGGGCTCCGCCTCCTTCTCGAGGGAAGCGACCCCGTCCTCTCGGCCGACGTCGCCCGGCGCTTCGGAGCGGCGGTCCAGGCCCTGCCCCGGGCCGCTCTCGCCAGACTGCAGGCGACGGCGCCGCCGGGGGTGCCTCCCGAGGTCCCGGCCGACCCCGCCCGGCTCGCCCCGCCGGGACAGCCGGCCGTCGAGTACGCCCACGGCGGACCGGACCTCGGGACCTTGAGCTACTTCGCTCCCGGCTACGTCGCCCTCTTCGCCTTCTTCTTCACCTTCCTCCTGACGAGCGTCTCCTTCCTCCGGGAGCGGTCGTCAGGCACCATGGAGCGGCTCCTGGCCTCGCCGGTGAGAAGGGGCGAGATCGTCCTCGGCTACCTCCTGGGCTTCGGCCTCTTCGCCCTCGCCCAGTCGCTCATCATCCTCCTCTACGCCGTCTATGTCCTCGGAGTACGGCTGGCGGGAAGCCTCGCCTCGGCCTTCGCGGTGGAGGCCCTGCTCGTGGCCGTGGCCGTGCTCATGGGGATTTTCTTCTCCTTCTACGCCAGGAACGAGTTCCAGGTCATCCAGTTCATCCCCATCGTCATCATCCCGCAGGTCGTCCTTTCCGGTTTCCTCACCCCGCTCGAGACGATGCACGAGCCCCTGCGGTGGCTCGCCCACGCCATGCCCATGACCTACGCCAACCGCGCCCTGCGGGCGGTCATGATCCGCGGCTGGGAGCTCGGGACCGTCACGGCCGACCTCGCCGCGCTGGCCGGGTTCGTGGTCCTCTTCACCGTCCTGGCCTCGGGGATGATAAAGAGACAGGTCGCCTGACGGTCCCGTCACACCTGGAGCCCGGCCACGAAGCCCTCGTGGATGGCCTCCCCGAGGCGGCGGGGTTCGGCGCAGTCGCCGACGACGAAGAAGCGGGCGTACTCGCGCCGGAGCTCGCGGGCGAGCTCATCCTCCGGTTCCGAGCCCAGGGCGAGGACCACCGTGTCGGCCTCGACCAGCCTCTCGCGCCCGTCGGGGCCCGCGACCTTCAGGCCCTCGTCCACAACAGCCGTTATCCGGTGCCCGGTCAGGACGGTCACGCCCGCCTCCGCCAACAGGCCCAGGAGCGCCGTGCGGTTGACGGGGTTGAGGTCCCCGGCCGCCTCGGGGAGGGTCTCGACGACGGTGACCTGTTTGCCGTGACGGGCGAGGTCCAGAGCTGTCTCACACCCGACGAGGCCCCCTCCGGCGACGACCACCCTGTCGCCCTCGACCGGGGCCGAGGGGCCTTCCGCCTCCCCTTCCCCGCCGGTGAGGCCGTCCCCCCGCGCACCCGGCCCCAGAGCGCCCAGAGCGGCGGCGAACCGTGCCGGCTTCTCCAGGCCCGGTCTCGGCCGGTGGACGTCCCAGGCCTTCACGACGTGCCTCTTCTCGGCCCCGGGCACGGCGGGCCTGGCGGGGCGGGCCCCCGTCGCGACGATCACCGCGTCGGGCCTCTCCCTGGCGATGCGCTGGGGCGTGGCCTCTGTCCCGAGCCGCACCTCCACGCCCAGCTTCCCGAGACGGGTCCGGAGGTACTCGAGCGGGTAGGTCAGAGAGCGCTTGAAGGCCGGGGCCGAGGCCAAAAGGAGCTGGCCTCCGAGCCTGTCCGACTTCTCGAAGAGGATGACCTTGTGTCCCCGCTCGGCGGCCGTGCAGGCCGCCTGCATCCCGGCCGCTCCCCCGCCGACGACGACCACCTTCCGCGGCGTCTCCGCCCGCTGCACCTCGTAGTACTTCTCCCGTCCGGCCCGGGGGTTGACCACACACCCCAGGGGCTTGCCGGCCAGGAGGTTGCCCACGCAGTACTCGTTGCACATGATGCACCGCCGAAGCTCATCCTCCCGGCCCTCGAGGGCCTTCCGGGGCCATTCCGGGTCGGCGATGAGGCCCCGGCCGGAGGCCACGAAGTCGCACTGCCCGTCGGCCAGGACCTGGTCCGCGAGGGCCGGCTCGAAGATGTTCCCGACGGCGACGACCGGGACGTCCACAACCTCCTTCACGGCCGCGGCCAGGGTGACCAGGGGACCTCGACCGAAGTACAGGGGCGGGAAGATCCAGGGCATGGCCTCGTAGCAGCCGGCGTCGACGTGAAGGGCCGTCGCCCCGGCCTCGACCAGGCGGCGGGCGATGGCCCGGGCCTCCTCCAGCGGCCGGTCCCCGGGCACCTTGAGGTCGGCCGAGAACCTGAAGCTCACCGGGAAGTCCGGCCCCAGACGCTCGCGCACGGAGCCGATGAGTTCGACGGCGAACCGGACCCTGTTGTCTAGGCTCCCGCCGTACTCGTCCGTCCGCGTGTTCCAGAGCGGCGAGAGGAACTGGTCCACCAGGTACCCGGTGTGTCCGTGGATCTCGACGGCGTCGAAGCCGGCCGAGGCCGCGCGCCGGGCGGCCTCTCCGAAGGCCCGGACGAGCCGGGCTATCTCCTCCCGCGAGAGGCCCCGGGCCGTGGTCTTCGGGTCCGTGAAGGAAGGGGTGTCCGAAGAGCTCACAAGGCCCCGGCCGGGTGGAGCCTGTCCCTGGCGTCCGAAGCCCGGGGTGAGCTGGATGCAGGCGGCCGCCCCGTGGTCGTGGATGACCCGGGCGAGGTCGCTGAACCCCGCGATGTGGAGGTCGGAGTCCAGGCGCAGAAGGTTGCCGGCCGGCGTCGGGTCGATGTCGCCCTCGACCCCGACCACCTCGGTGATGACCATACCGACCCCGCCGGCGGCCCGCTCGGCGTAGTAGTGGAGGTGGCGGTCGGTGACGCGGCCGTCCGAGGTGGCGAAGCCGGTGCCCATAGGGGCCATGATGATGCGGTTCCGGAGAGTCAGCCTCCCGAAGCGGCCCTCGCTGAAGAGGTGCGGGTACCTGTCGTAGCCGGGTGCGGCGCACCGGGAACCGCGCGTCCCGTTCGTCATCCTGGGTCGTCCCTTCCTGAGACCAGATTCCGGAAGGTAGTCTTCCCGGATGACGAAAAAGAGCCGCCTTCTTCCGGGCGGCCGTCTTCGCGCGGTCCCCGGGGGTCAGCTCCCGCCGCTCTGACCTTCGTCGTGCCCCTGTGTCTCTCCGGGTCGTCTGCCGGGGCCGGGCAGCATCTCGCGGAAACGGGAGAGGACCTGGTCTATGATTTCGAGACGCCCGGGGACCAGACCCTCACGGATGCGCTCCATGACCCTGAGGCAGACCTCCCGGCCCCTGCGGGTGGCCCGCTCCAGCGCCAGCAGGGCCCCGGTGATGTCCCGTCCCTGCGCCGACGCCCTCTCCACCTCGAGGGCGGCCCTCTCGGCCAGGTCCCGGTACCGTTCCATGGTCCTCGCCACCAGGGCCTCCTCGTCCCGTTCGGCCAGCGCCTTCGCTTCGGCCAGCCTCACCTCGAGAAGGTGGGCCATCAGGACGAGGCGTTCCTCACTGGAACGGGCCAGGGCCAGGCGGACGCGCTCGAGGAGCTGCTTCACGAAGTAGAAGGGGGAACCCGGAAGGAGGCCTGGGTCAGGCAGGAGGGGCTCCTCCTCGGTCCCGCCCTGCGCCCCGACCACGGGAGCGGCCAGCAGGGTGAGCATGATGAAGACGAGCACGGAGACGGTCAGACACAGGCATCCGGAGCGCTCTCTCATCATGACCCCTCCTTTCCTTCTCTTCCCTTTCCACTATAAAGCTTTCGGACCGGCCGGCCCGAATCTGCGGGTGGGGGGCGGTCTAGCCGACGACGAACCGGGCCGTGCTCCCCTCCCGGCCGCGGACGACCTCCAGCCGCGCCTCGACGCGCTCCCTCAGCTCGGGGACGTGGGAGATGATGCCGACCAGGCGGCCGCCATGCTGGAGGTCGACGAGGGCCCGGAGGGCGAGGTCGAGCGCTTCCGGGTCGAGACTGCCGAAGCCCTCGTCGACGAAGACGGTGTCCAGGCGAACGCCGCCCGCCCTGGCCTGGACGACCTCGGCCAGGCCGAGGGCCAGCGACAGGGAGGCGAGGAAGCCCTCTCCGCCGGAGAGAGTGGCCGTGCTCCGGGTCGTCCCGGTGTAGGCGTCGTAGACCTCCAGGTCGAGCCCTCCCCTCCTGTGGCGCCGGTCGGCCGGTTCCAGGACGCGCTGGAGGCGGTAGCGTCCCTGGCTCATGACGGCCAGCCGCCGCGACGCCGCCTCCAGGACCTCGTCCAGGAGTGCGGCCAGGACGTAGCGCTCGAGGCTCATCCCGAGGCGGTTCTGGCCTGAGGCCACGTCGGCCAGGCGCCCCATGACCCCGTACTCGGTCTCGAGGCCGGCGAGCGTCCGCTCCAGACCCTCGAGCTCCTCCAGGGCCTTCTCCAGGTCGCGCACCTGGGCCTCGAGTTCCGTGAGACCGGTCAGGGCCTTGTCCCGGCGCTCTTCGGCCCGCCTCGCCCCCGCCCTGAGTTCGTCGAGGTCGGTCCGGGTGAGGTCCCCGGCCAGCCGCTCGGCACGGTCGGCTTCCCACCCGGCCCCGGTGAGGTGCTCGGCGAAGCTCCGGCGCTGTTCTCTCAGTCGGCGGCGGGCGGCGTCGGCGGCCTCCCGACACGCCTTCAGGGCCTCCTCGGCCCGGGCGAGGTCCTTCTCGGCCGCCGCGAACCCGCTCCGGGCGGCCTCCAGGGCCTTCCGGAGCTCCTCGAGCCTCTCCTCGGCCTCGACCGTCGCCCGCTCCAGGGCCGCCCCGTCGCGCAGGGCTTCGGGAACCTCGGCCTCCCTTCCGGCCACGTCGGCCCTGGCTCTCTCCAGCTCCAGGGCCGCCCTCTCGCGCTCCTTCTCGGCCGCCTCCAGCCGCTGTTCGGTCTCGTCCCGGCGCCAGCGCAAATCCTCGGTCTCCCCTTTGAGCCGCTCGACCCGGTCGAGGGCCTCCTCGGCTTTCCGGAGGGCCTTCCTCACCTCGTCCGTCTCCCTGGCGAGGTCCTCCTCGCGGGAGGCCGCCGCCTCCCCCATGCCCTCCTCGACGGCCTGCATCTGGGCCCGGAGTCCCGCAACGGCCTTCTCCTGCCGGGCGACCTCCTCACGGGCCCTCTCCACGGCCTCCTCCAACTTCAAGAGTTCGGTCTTCTTGCTCTCCAGGGCCTCGTGGTTCGGGACCTCCCCGCCGGCGACCGCCGGGGCCGGATGTTCGGTGGACCCGCACACAGGGCACGGCTCTCCCGGCTTCAAGGTCCCCGCCAGGACGGCGGCCTGCCCTTCCCTCCACGCCGCTTCGAGTCTTTCGAGCTCCCGGCGGGCCGCCCGCCGCCTTTCCCGGGCGGCGGCCTCCTCCGCCCTGAGCCGCGCCAGGGCGGCCTGTTCCTCCTGAGTCCGGCCGCGCAGACGGGCGAGCTTGGACGCCTGCTCCAGGACCCGCTCCCTCTCCTTGAGCCTGGTCCTCAGCGCCTCCACGCGGACGACGAGGGCGGGCTCCTCCGCCAAGAGCCCTTCCCTCTCCTTGAGGTCGGCGCGGAGCCGTTCCAGCTCGGCCCTGGCTTCTCCTGAGGCCTTCTCCCGGACCTCGAGGGTCTCCGCGGCGGCCGCGAGCCGCCGTCCGGCCGCCTCGAGGGCTTCGACCTTCGGGGCGAGCTCCTTCAGCCAGGCGAGACGGCGCGAGGCCTCCTCCCTCTCGGGCGCGCGGCCTTCTTCGGCGGCAAAGGCCGCCTCCGCCGCCTCGCGGCGCTGGCGTGCGGCCTTCAGGGCCTCCTCACGCCGTCGCCTGTCACGCTCGGCCTCCTGGAGCTCCTCCTCCCTCTCGAGGACCTTCTCCGCCTCCCGCACCAGGAGGCCGGCGACCTCGGCTCCGCGCCGGAGGGTCTCCAGTTCCCGCTCGGCCTCCGCCCGCCGTTCGAGGAGGGCGGACCGCTTCCGGGCCATCTCCTCGCGGCTGCCCACCCCGGCGCGCGCCAGGACGTCGGCCCGGCGCTCGCGCGTCCCCCGTATCCTCATCTCGAGGTCCTTCTCCCGCTCCTTCAGGGCCTGCTCGACGTCCCGGTAGAAGGTCGTCCTGAAGAGGGTCTCGAGGATTTCCTGCCGCCGGCGGACCATGTCGCCGCGGCGCGAGGGCTCAGCCGCCAGGAGGTCCCGGAACCGCCCCTGGGGCAGGACGATGACCTGGCGGAACTGGTCGGAGCGGAAGCCGAGGAGGTCCTCCACCCGCCGGGTGACGGCCGTCACCCCCGTCTCGAGGACCTCGGCCGCACCACGGCCCGCCCCCGGTGGGGCGCCGCGGCCCGACCCCCGTGGGGCCAACCGCTCCAGGACGGCCGCCGCCGGCTCGGTGGTCGTCCCCGTCCCGCGCCTCTTCGGGCGCTCCCATTCGGGGCTCCGCGTCACCCGATAGGCCTCCTCGCCCAGGGCGAACTCGAAGACGACCTCGGTCCGCGTCCCAGGCCGGGCGTGGTGGCTCCTCATCTCCCGTCCTTCGCGCTCGGCGCCGCTCGTGTCGCCGTAGAGGGCATAGCAGATGGCGTCCAGGATGGAGGTCTTCCCGGCTCCGGTCGGCCCGTGGATGAGGAAGAACCCGCGGCCGCCGAGCTCCGAGAAGTCGAGCTCCTGTCTCCCGGCGTAGGGCCCGAAGGCCTTCATGACCAGCCTGAGCGGCCTCATCAGCCGGCCTCCCTCTGCCGGCGGCGCAGGTCCTCGACGACCGAGGCGTAGGCCGCCTCCTGCTCTTCGGAGAGTTCCTCTCCGGTGACGTCCGAGAAGAAGGCTCTGAAGAGGTCCATGTCGTCGAGCCTGAGCCGCTCGTCTCCGGCCCCGCGGCCCGCGTCCGGGCCGCCGGTCCACAGGGCCGGGCGCTCCACGTGGAGGACGTTGGGGTAGACCTCCCGCAGCCTCCCGATAGGGTCGAGGACGGCCCCGGTGTCGAGAAGGGTGACCATGAGGTAGTCCTCCCGGCTCCCGGGTGGGACGCCCCGTCCGGCCAGGAGATCTCTGAAGTATCCCTCGACCCGCCGCACGTCCCTCCGCGGCCGGAGAGGGACCTCCTCGACCCTGACCTTCCCGTCGGCGTCCACCTCCACGAGGGTCACCGACTTCTCATGGTCGGCCTCGTCGAACGAGTACTTGAAGAGCGAGCCCGAGTAGCGGACATGGTCGGCCCCGGCGGCCTGCGGCCGGTGGAGGTGGCCGAGGGCCACGTAGGTGAAGCCCCGGAACCGCGACGGGTCCACGGTCCCCGCCCCGCCGACGCTCAAGGGGCGCTCCGACTCGCTCGAGGCGCCCCCGGCCACGAAGGCGTGGGCCACCACGACCGTGCGCCGTCCCCCGGGCGGGTGTGTCTGAGACCCGTCGAGCCGGTCGCCCCGGAGCCGGTCGAGGAAGGCCCCTGTGGCGGAGTCATGGTCGTCCAGGCCGTCGAGACCCAGGACCTGCCTCGCCACCGGGGGCTCGGTGTACGGGAGGGGATGGATTTGGACCGGTCCGTGCCGGTCCTCCAGGACGACGGGGCCGCCGTCCGGCGCCGGAACGCCCGCGACGTGGAGCCCTCCCCTTTCGAGGAGCCGCGAGGCGAACCCCAGCCGCTCCGGGCTGTCGTGGTTGCCGGCGATCACCACCACGGGGACCCGCAGGCCCAGCACGAGGCGGGCCAGGACGTCGTCCAGGAGAGAGACGGCCTCGGGCGGGGGCACGGCCCGGTCGTAGACGTCGCCGGCGATGAGGACCGCGTCCACCCCGGACTCCCGGACGATGTCCACGACCTGGTCCAGGAGGTAGGCCTGGTCCTCGGTCAGGTGCTGACCGTGGAAGATGCGTCCCAGGTGCCAGTCGGCGGTGTGGAGCAGACGCACGGCCGGGACCTCCTCAGGTGCCGGCCGTCGCCGGCGCCCCACCGGTGAAGTCCGACCAGGCCTCCTTCAGGGTCTCCGGCTCTAGGACCAGCCGCAGGCCCACGATGGCCAGCACCTTGGCTGCCGCCACCACCGCCGCGTCCCCTTGGGGTGAAGCCGCCGCGGCGGCGAAGTCCGGGTGGTGCAGAACGGTCCCTTCCGGGGCGGCCTTGACCATCGGGGCGATGGCCGGGACCACCTGGCTCACGTTGCCGAAGTCGGTCGAGGCCGGGAAGTGTTTCCCGGTCCGGTCGTCCGCCCGCCGACCGACCTCGGCCATGGCCTCGAGGGTCAGACGGGTGAGGGTCCGGTTCTCCTTTATGGGCTCGCAGATGGGCGTCTCCTGGATGTCGAGCCCGGCACCGGCGGCCAGGGCGGCGGCCCTGGCGCAGTTCTTGACCTTCTCCAGGAGCTCCTTGAGGTAGCCGAGGTCGACGGAGCGGACCCCGAACTCGCACCGGGCGAAGTCGGGGACGATGTTGACGGCCTTCCCCCCGTCGGTGATGATGCCGTGGATGCGGGCGTCGGACCTTGTGTGCTGGCGGAGGGCGTTGACGTTGTTGAAGGTCTGGATAGCCGCGTCCAGGGCGTTCACGCCCTTGTCCGGGCTCGAGGCGGCGTGAGCCGCTCGTCCCTTGAAGGAGAAGGACAGCCGCGCCACCCCGAGACAGCTCCCGCCGACGGCGTCCTCCGCCTCCGGGTGCATGGAGAGGACGGCGTCGACTTCCCGGTAGAGGCCTGCCGACACCATGACGAGCTTCCCGCTCGTCGTCTCCTCGGCCGGGGTCCCGTCCACGAGGACGGTCGCTTGGAGGCCGGCCTCCTCGAGGGCCCGGGCCAGGGCCATCCCGGCCCCGAGGGCCGAGGCGGCGATTATGTTGTGGCCGCAGGCGTGACCCACCCCCGGCAGGGCGTCGTACTCGGCCAGGAAAGCCAGAGCCGGACGGCCCGAGCCGCGCCGGGCCCTGAAGGCCGTCTCGAGGCCGGCCACGGGCATGGTCACCTCGAAGCCCTCCGAGCGGAGCAGGTCGGCGCACCAGGCGGAGGCCTTCCGCTCCTCGTTGGCCGTCTCCGGGTTGGCGTGGATGCGGTGGCTGAGGTCCAGGAGAGCCGGGGCCAGGCTGTCGACGTGCTCCTTCACCCGTGCGGTCGTTTCGGCGGCGGTCGTCACGTCGGGTCCCCCCTTCGTTGCGCTGCAGCTAATCTTCTCAGCGCGGGGGCGGAACCCTCCGCGGCGGAGCACGGCCTCTTCGGGTCCGCCTCCCCGGCTACTCGACGGTCACCGCCAGTTCCACCGGCTCCTCGCCGGTGACATCCCTCACCGTGACCCCGCACCCGTCGTCGGCGATCTTCACGACCTCGTAGGGATAGGTGATGACCTGGGCCACGATGTCCCCGGGGGCCGGCTCGATGAACCTGACGTCGATGACCCACCCGTCCTCGGAGGTGGCAACTCGGTCCACGACGACCCCGTAGCCAGCGGTGGGCCTTTCACCCATGGCGATGAGGACCAGGCGGTGGTCCCCGAACTTCTTGACGTAGACCCCGGCCTCTCTGGTCCGACTCTCCACCCAGGCGAGTTCTTCACCCACCGGCTGATGCCCGATGACGGCCCCGGACGCATCGCCGCTCTCGTCGGGTCCGGCGCCGGGGTCGGCCACCGGCCCCGGCCGGCACGCCGCGAGCAGTGCCCCCACCGCCAGGGCCACGAGGACACCGACGGTCAGTCTCCTCATGTCTCCCACCCTACTATCTTTCTTTCACCCAAGACCGCGGCCGTCTTTCACACCGCGTTCGACGACAGAGCGGGCTCTCCGGTTCCCTTGAGATGGACGACGCGGAACTCGAGAGAGAGACCGGCGTGCCAGCTGGGGTCAGCGGTACACCTCGCGGCGGTGGCCGACCTTGACAATCGTCACGACCAACCGGGGGTCATCCACCTCATAGAGGATGCGGTAGTCGCCTTGCCGCAGTCGATAGCGCTCTTGACCGGACAGCTTCTCGCATCCCGGCGGACGAGGGTCGGTAGCCAGGCCCTCGATGCGCATTGCCACGCGGGCTAGGTCCTTGGGGGGAAGAGACTCGAGCTCCTTGATGGCCGAGCTCTTGACCCTAACGCTGTAGCTTGCCACGGCGCTTTAGCTCACGCAACACATCTTCATACGGGACGGACGGCTCGCCCGCTCGGTCCTCGAACGCTGCCAGGTCGACAGCGTCCTCCGCCAAGCAGCGACGCACGGCGGAATTGACCAGCTCGGAGATGGTCTGGTCGGTCTCGGCCGCCTTGATTCTGAGGGCCCTGTGAAGCTCGGGGTCCAGATAGACAGTGGTTCTCTTGCTTACCGGGCTCACGACATCACCATAGCATCATGGCGTCTAGGCGTCAAGCGTTCAGTGTCGTCCCCCGGCAGATTCTAGCCCCGGCCGATCTTCTTTCTCAACAGCTCGTTCACGAGCCTGGGGTTGGCCTTGCCGCGGGTCTCCTTCATGACCTGGCCCACGAGGTAGCCGAGGGCCTTCTCCTTCCCCTGCCTGAAGTCTTCCACCACCGAGGGGTTCGCCTCGAGGACCCTGGCCACCACGGCCTCGAGCTCGGCCGCGTCGGAGATCTGGCTGAGGCCCTTCTCATCCACGATGGCCCGGGGGGTCTTCCCGGTCCTGAAGGCCTCCTCGAGGACGTCCTTGGCCATCTTCCCGCTTATGGTCCCGTCCTCGACGAGCGAGATGAGCTCGGCGAGGGATGAGGGCGGGAAGGGGCTGTCTTTCGACCTCAGGAAGGAGGCGTCGTTCCCGCTCTCGTTGAGGAGCCGGCTGACATCGCCCATCAGCCAGTTGGAGACCTTCTTGGGGTCGTCCGCCAGCCTCGCCGCCTCCTCGAAGTAGTCGGCGAGGTGGCGCGAGGCGGTCAGGACCCCCGCGTCGTACCTCGGAAGCCCGTACTCGCGGACGAACCGCTCCCTGCGGGCCGTCCGGAGCTCAGGGAGCCCCTTCCGCACGGACTCGACCCACCCGGGCTCCAGGACGAGCGGGAGGAGGTCGGGCTCCGGGAAATAGCGGTAGTCCTCGGCCGTCTCCTTGACCCGCATGAGCCGGGTGACCCCGGCCGCCTCGTCCCAGCGGCGGGTCTCCCGCCGGACCTCCCCGCCGCCCGAGAGGACCTCCGCCTGGCGGCGGATCTCGTAGTCGAGGGCCCGCTCCACGGCGCGGAACGAGTTGAGGTTCTTCAGCTCGACCGGCACGCCCAGGGTCTCCGTGCCGGCGGGGCGCACCGACACGTTGGGCTCACACCGCATCGAGCCCTCCTCCATCCTGACGTCCGACACCCCGGCGTACTCGAGGATGCTCCTCAGCTCCTCGAGATAGGCCCGCCCCTCGGCCGGGCTCCGGCAGTCGGGCTCGGAGACGATCTCGATGAGGGGCACCCCGGCCCGGTTGTAGTCGACGAGGGAGCAGTCACCGTCCTCGACATGGAAGGACTTGCCGGTGTCCTCTTCGAGATGCAGACGGCGGATGCGGATGCGCCTCACCCCGTCGTCCGTCTCGATGTCGATGTAGCCCCCCGTGGCGAGCGGGCGGTCGTACTGGGTTATCTGGTAGCCCTTCGGGAGGTCGGGGTAGAAGTAGTTCTTCCGGGCGAAGACCGACTCCAGGTGGACCTCGCAGTTGAGGGCCAGAGCGGCCCTCACGGCGAGCTCGACCGCCCGCCGGTTCAGGACCGGCAGGACCCCCGGATGGCCGAGGCAGACGGGGCAGACATGGGTGTTGGGCTCGGCCCCGAAGGCGGCCGGGCAGGAGCAGAAGGCCTTGGTGCGCGTGGCCAGTTCCACATGGACCTCGAAGGCGATGACGGGTTCGTAGCCGCCCGCGTCAGGGCCGCTTCCGCCCCGGGCCCCGCGGGCCCCGGACGGGCTGGGAACCTCTTTCACCGGCGCTTCACCCCCAGGAGCGGCGGCTTCTTGGTGTGGTGCTCGGTGTGCTGCTCGTAGGCGAAGGCCACTTTGAGCAGGAGCTCCTCCGAGAAGGCCGGACCCATGAGCTGCAGGCCGACCGGCAGGCCCTGCGCGAACCCGCAGGGCACGGATATGGCCGGGATGCCGGCCAGGTTGGCGGGGATGGTGCAGAGGTCCGCCATGTACATCCGCAACGGGTCGTCCACCCTGTCCCCCAGCGGGAAGGCCACCGTGGGCGACGTCGGGGAGACGAGGAAGTCGTAGCGGGCGAAGGCCCGCTCGAAGTCCTGCCTCAGCAGGGTGCGGGCCTTCTGGGCCTTGAGGTAGTAGGCCTCGTAGTAGCCGGCCGACAGGACGTAGGTCCCGAGCATGATGCGGCGCTTCACCTCGGCTCCGAAGCCCTCACGGCGGGTGGCGACGTACATGTCCAGGAGGGAGGGCTTCTCGCCGGCCTCGTCCGCCTCTCCTGCCTCTCCTGTCCCGGCCAGGCGCCGCATCCCGTGTCGGTAGCCGTAGCGCGTGCCGTCGTAGCGGGCCAGGTTGGAGGACGCCTCCGCCGGGGCGATGATGTAGTACATGTCAAGGGCGTACCGGGCGTGCGGCAGGGAGCACTCCTCGACCTCGACTCCCAGCTCGGTCAGGACCTCGACGGCCCGGCCCACCCGCTCCCTCACTTCGGGGTCGACGCCCTCACCCGAGAGTTCGGTGACCACCCCGGCCGTGAGGCCGTCGACGTCCGGGACGAGGGCACAGGTGTAGTCGGGAGGCTTCACCCGGGCCGAGGTGGAATCGAGCGGGTCGTGCCCGGCGATGACCGAGAGGACCGCGGCGGCGTCGGCGACATCGCGCGTGATGGGCCCGATCTGGTCGAGAGACGAGGCGAAGGCGACAAGACCGTAGCGGGAGACAAGACCGTAGGTCGGCTTGAGGCCCACCACACCGCAGAAGCTGGCCGGTTGCCGTATGGAGCCGCCGGTGTCCGAGCCCAGGGCGCAGGGGACCTCGAAGGCGGCCACCGCCGCGGCCGAGCCGCCGCTGGAACCCCCCGGCACCCGCCGGAGGTCCCAAGGGTTGGCCGTGGGACCGTAGCCCGAGTTCTCCGTCGAGGAGCCCATGGCGAACTCGTCGCAGTTCGTCTTCCCGAGCATGATGAAGCCGGCCTTCTCGAGCCGGACGGCGGCCGTGGCGCTGTACGGAGGACGGTAACCCTCGAGGATGCGCGAGCCGCAGGTCGTCGGGATGCCCTTGGTGCAGATGTTGTCCTTGAGGGCGACGGGCACCCCTCCCAGGATGGCGGCCCCGCCCTCGGCGGCCTCGTCCATCAGCCGCGCCTGTTTCCTCGCCCGGTCCTCGTTGACGTAGAGGAACGCGGCCACGGCCTCCTCGACCGAGGCGATGCGCTCGAGATAGGCCTCGACGACCTCGGCCCGCGTGACCTCACCGGCCTCAAGGAGCGCCGCGAGCTGGGTCGCGGTCTTCTCGATGAGTTTCAAAGGCATTCCCCCAAGCCTCAAGTCCGCCGTGAAGGTCTCCTGCTGCGTCCGCTTCGGTCTCTGTGGGAGTGGACGTCGTCCGCGGGGGCGGCTCAAGTGGCGGCCGCGGGTCCTACTCGATGACCCGGGGCACCTTGAAGAGGCCCCGTTCCTGGGCAGGCGCGGGTTCCAGGGCTTCTTCCCGCGTCAGACCCTCGCGCGGCTCGTCTTCCCTCAGGGGGGTTGAGCGGTCGGCCAGGACACTTGACGTCGGCGCCGCCAGGGACGTGTCGAGGGCATCGAGCCGGGCCACGTACTCCAGGATGCGGTTGAGCTGTGCCGTGAAGCGGTTGAGCTCGTCCGGCTCGAAGGCCAGACAGCTCAGCCGCGCGATGTGTTCGACCTCTTGGCGGGATATGACGGCCACGGGGCGGCGACCTCCTCGGCAGGACCTTAGTCGCTGGGAACGTCGTCGGGCTATAGGTTAGCCCATTTCACCGGAAAACCCCGGCTTCCTCCATGCCAGGGCCCCCCACGCGAACCTGACCTCACCGGTGCGGTGAGCCGCGGGCCCGTCCGACGGCCTACCCGCGGAGGAGCCGCAGGAACTCCTCCTCGTCCAGGACCGGGACCCCGAGTTCCCGCGCCCTGTCGAGCTTGCTCCCGGCGTTCGCCCCGGCCACGACGAAGTCGGTCTTCCGGCTCACCGAGGACGCCGCGCGCCCGCCCAGGCTCTCCACGAGCTCCTCGGCCTCCCGCCGCGTAAGCCGCTCGAGGGTCCCGGTGAAGACGATGGTCTTGCCGGCGATCGCCGCGGCCGCACCCGGACCCGGGGTCACCCCGCCCGGCCCGAAAAGCTCGAGCTGCGTGGGCCGGCCCGCCACCGCCTCCGCGCGGCCCGACCCGCCGGTCCCGACCCCCGGCTCCTCCATGTTGACCCCGGCCTGCCGGAGCCTCTCGATGAGCTCGCGGTTCCGGGGCTCGCGGAAGAACTGGGCCACGCTCTCGGCGATCTTCGGACCCACCTCGGGAACGGCCGCGAGCTCGTCTTCCGTGGCCTCCATGAGACGGTCGATGCGGCCGAAGTGCCGGGCCAGGACCCGGGAGACCCGCTCACCCACGAAGGGAATCCCCAGGGCGTACAGCAGGCGGTGGAGAGGACGCTGTTTGGTCCGCTCCACGGCCTCCAGCAGTTTGGCCGTCAGCGTCTCGCCCAACCTGACCGGCTTCCCGCTCTTCGGCGCCTTCCTGAGTTCGAGGCCGGCCAGCTCGTCCTTCCGCTCCCTCAGACGGTAGAGGTCGGCGGCGTCGCGGATGAGGCCGCTCCCGAGCAGCTTGACGGCCAGCACGTCCCCCATCCCCTCGATGTCCATGCCGCCGCGCGAGGCGAAGTGGATGAGCCCTTCGGCCCGCTGGGCCGGACACCCGAGGGAGTTCACACAGCGGTGGACGGCCTCGCCCTCGGCCCTGACCACGCGCGCTCCGCAGGCCGGGCAGGTCCGAGGCATGCGGAAGACCCGTTCCCGGCCTGTGCGCCGGTCCGGGAGGGACCGCACGACCTCGGGGATGACGTCCCCCGCCTTGCGCACGACGACCCAGTCGCCGATGCGGATGTCCTTCTCCCGCACGTAGTCCTCGTTGTGCAGGGCCGCCCGGCTCACAGTGGACCCGGCGATGCGGACCGGCTCCAGCTTGGCCACGGGGGTGACCGCCCCCGTCCGGCCGATGTTGACGATGATGTCCTCGACCCGGGTCTCGCGCTCCTCGGCCGGGAACTTGTAGGCGACCGCCCAGCGCGGAGCGGAGGACGTCGAGCCGAGGCGCTGCTGCTGCCCGATGGAGTTGACCTTGACGACGACCCCGTCTATCTCGTAGGGAAGGGTGTGGCGCCTGTCGTGCCACTCCCGGCAGTAGGCGATGATGGCCCCGATGTCCGGCAGGAGCCGCCACTCCGGGTTGACCTTGAAGCCCAGGTTCTCAAGGAGCTTCAGGTTCCGGTCCTGCGCCCCCCTCGTCACCGGCGCCCCGCCCACCTCGACCACCGAGTAGAAGAAGCTGTCGAGGGGCCGGGAGGCCGTGACCGAGGGGTCGAGCTGGCGCACCGAACCCGCCGCGGCGTTGCGCGGGTTGGCGAAGGGCGGCTCCCCGGCCCGGCGGCGGCTCTCGTTGAGCTCCTCGAACTCCCGGACGGGGATGTAGACCTCACCGCGGACCTCGAGGCTCTCCCGGACGCCGCCCATGAGCCGGAGGGGGATGCTCTTCACCCGGCGGAGGTTCTCCGTGACGTCCTCCCCCGTCGTCCCGTCGCCCCGCGTGGCGCCCTGGACGAAGACCCCGTCCTCGTAGCGGAGGGTGACCGACAGCCCGTCTATCTTGAGCTCGGCCACGTACTCGACCGGCTCCCCCTCGAGGAGGCTCCTCACCCGCCGGTCGAAGGCCCGGAGGTCCTCCTCGCTGAAGGCGTTGGCCAGGCTCAGCATCGGCACGCGGTGGACGACCGTGCCGAAGCTCTCCAGGGGGCGCCCCCCGACCCGCCGGCTCGGCGAGTCCGGGGTCACGAGGTCGGGGTAGGCCTCCTCCAGCTCGAGAAGGCGCCGGAAGAGGGCGTCGAACTCCTCGTCGCTTATCTCCGGGTCGTCGAGGACGTGGTAGCGGTAGTTGTGGTAGTTGATGAGCTCGCGCAGGCGGGCCAGTTCCTCCCGAGCCCGGTCGCGGTCGGGGTTCTCGGCCATCGGCTACACCCCCGGCATGCTCTCACTTCCGCGTCTAGCCTTCCCTCCGCCTGACCTCGGCGGGGGCCACGGTCTTGATTCCCTCTCCGTCGAAGGCCACCTTCAGATACAGCCTGCCGCCTCCTCCGGGCCCGAGGCCGCCGCGGTCCAGACCGACGACCGTGCCCTCGCCCCACTCGGGGTGGGTGACCTTGTCCCCGGGCAGGATGCGGGGGCCGGACGCCTCCCGGCCCGGCCGGCGGGCGGCGGTCGCGCCGCCCGAGGCGCCGCCCGTAGATCGGAAGAGCACACG
>ENA-OSAF01000260-OSAF01000260.1-marine-sediment-metagenome-genome-assembly--contig:-NODE-260-length-18730-cov-24.992182_pt1 | contig 18730 bp, 32 predicted proteins | sample MGYA00237872_ERZ529318 | MGnify/ENA primary metagenome ERZ529318 (study PRJEB26369, sample SAMN03142813) | marine sediment metagenome | biome: marine; feature: borehole; material: sediment... | reverse complement strand
TCCTCCCGACCCGCCGCGCGGTCGGGCTGACCCCGGCCGCGGTCAAGGCCGCCGCCGGAGCCGCCGACCGCCTGCTGGTGGCCAGAGTGGTGAACCTGGCCAGGGCCATGGATGAACTGAGGGAGAAGGGCCTGTGGACCATAGGGGCGGACGCCGTCGCCGACATGCTCTACACGGAGGTCGACTTCACCCTTCCGACAGTGATCGTCCTGGGCGGAGAGCACCGGGGACTCCGGCGTCTGGTCAGGGAGAAATGCGATCTCCTGGTGAGGATCCCGATGAGGGGCCCCGCGGAGTCCCTGAACGTCTCCGTCGCGGCGGCCGTCCTCATCTTCGAGGCCGTCCGTCAACGTTCGGCCAGAGACCGGGACGACGGTTCGCCCCAGAAGGCCCGCGGCTGACAGGTGTCGCGCGTGCTGTGGCCGCCCTTTCGGCCTCCTTCTTCCTCCTGCTCACGGGCTATCTCGGGTGGCTTGAGGCCGCCGGCCGGGTCTTCCCCAACGTCAGCGTGGACTCGCTTGCCGTCGGCGGTCTCGACCGGCGGGGGCTCGCCCGGGCGCTCGACAGATGGGCGCGGGAGCGTGGGTGCGGCCTGGACGGGCTGTGGCCGGGCGGCGAGGTCCGGTTCGAGGATGCCCGGGCCGGGAGGTCGTGGACCGTTGACACCGCGTGGCTCGGCCTCAGGTACGACCTTGAGGAGACGGCCGCTGCGGCCCTGGCCGCCGGCCGCCGCGGCGACCTGCCTCGACGCCTCCTCGCTCTCCTGCGGATATCAGCCTTCGGAGCCCGGGTCCTCCCCGTGGTGAAGGCCGACCCGGACAGGGTCGTCATGGTCCTTGACGACCTGGCCTCAGACATCGACGTGCCGGCCGGCAACGCCTCCCTCGACCCACGCACGGGAGAGGTTCGCGAGGGTCGTCCCGGGCGGCGTCTGGACCGTGCGGCGACGGAAGAAGCCCTCTTCGCTGCGGCCGCCCGTTTCGAGGGGGCCGGTCCGGTCCTTGTGCCCGTGGTCGCCGTGCCCCTGGAGCCGTCCGGGGACCCGGCGCTTCTGGCCTCTCTGGACAGGGACCGCCTGTCGACCTTCTCGACGACCTTCGACCCCGCTGAGGAGGGCCGGACCTGGAACATCATCCTTTCGGCGGCGTGCCTGGACGGGGCGGTCATCGCTCCGGGCGGCACCCTGTCGTTCAACGAAACGGTCGGCCCCCGCACTCCAGAGCGTGGCTACCGGCAGGCGCCGGAGATCGTCGACCGGCAGGTCGTCCAGGGGGTGGGGGGCGGTGTCTGCCAGGTGGCGACGACGGTCTTCAACGCCGCCCTGCTCGGCGACCTCGACGTCGTGACCCGCCATCACCACTCCCGACCGCTTCCCTACATAGGCCTCGGACGCGACGCCACGGTCTCATATCCAGACCTCGACCTGGTCATCAAGAACCCCCGGGCCTTCCCGGTCATCCTGACCACATGGGCGCACGGGTCGCGCCTGGAGGTCTCTGTCTGGGGGCGGCGCACGGTGGAGGTGACGGTGGTCCTCCGCACCGAGGAGACCAACCTGGTCCCGGCCCAGCCTGTGGTCGAGGTGGACCCGGACCTACCCCCGGGGACACAGGAAGTCGTCCGGCCGTCCTTCGACGGCCGCGATGTCCGCCTCTGGCGCGAGGTCTTCCAGGCCGGCCGCCTTATCCGCCGGGAACTCCTGTTCGTCGACCACTACGAGCCTCTTCCCGGCCACATCCGCACCGGCCCTCCCGCCCGGCCGGTCGAGGGCGGCCGGACGGCGGGAGACGAGACGGACCGGCCGCCGGCGTCGCGCAGGCCCACCCGCATCGGGCGCTAGAGATGTCCCGGCGGCCGGCAGGCATGTCTTGACTTGTCCAAGATGCGTTTCTATAATGGTGACACAATCAGCCAGACTGCCGCAGCCAGCTTGACTAGGCCAGGTTAGGATCCCACCTCAAATCCCTTTTCCGTGTACAAGGCTTGGAGGCGAAGTCTGTGGCTCTTAGCTCTCGCACGCAGCGGGAAGACTATAGTATCTTCGAGGGCATGCCGGACGAAGACGTAGTGGAGACCGCGCGTGAGGGTGACAGGCTGGCCCAGGAGTACCTCATCAACAAGTACCGCAACTTCGTCAGAGCCAAGGCGAGGTCCTATTTTCTCATCGGCGCCGACCGTGAGGACATAATCCAGGAGGGCATGATAGGTCTCTACAAGGCCATCCGCGACTTCAGGAGCGACAAGCTGTCATCTTTCCGCGCCTTCGCGGAGTTGTGCATCACGCGGCAGATCATAACCGCCATCAAGACGGCGACGAGGCAGAAACATATCCCGCTCAACTCGTACGTGTCGCTGAACAAGCCTATATACGATGAGGATTCGGACCGTACTCTTCTTGATGTGATCTCCGGCACCAAGATAACCGACCCGGAGGAACTCATCATAAGCCGGGAAGAGTTCGGGAACATCGAGGAGAAGATGGTCGAGATTCTGAGCGACCTCGAGTGGCGGGTGCTGATGGCCTATCTCGACGGCAAGTCGTACCAGGAGATAGCCAATGAGCTGGACAGGCATGTCAAATCCATCGACAACGCCCTGCAGAGGGTCAAGCGGAAGCTGGAGAAGTATCTTGAACGGCGCGGAGAGCCCGGCGGGCGTTCCGCGGTGAGGGGCGGCGGCGCGAACCGGTCCCAGGCTCTGGCCTGAGGTGGTGCGCTTCCTTGACCCCCATGACCAAACCGCGTATAATGTGTGAGCGACCGGCGCGGGGAGCGGCCGGTCGAACCTTGAAAAAGAGGTACCAGCCCAGTGCTGGCGTAGCTCAACAGGCAGAGCGGCTGACTTGTAATCAGCAGGTTTTGGGTTCGAGTCCCATCGCCAGCTCCAGCTGTCCAATAGTGGAGAGGTACCCAAGTGGCCAAAGGGGGCAGACTGTAAATCTGCTGGCGGACGCCTTCGCTGGTTCAAATCCAGCCCTCTCCACCACCTCATACCGCGGGGTGGAGCAGTCAGGTAGCTCGTCGGGCTCATAACCCGGAGGCCGTGGGTTCAAATCCCACCCCCGCAACCAAGACAACCGGACGGCACGTCCATCGCGGCCGTGCCGTCTTAATGCATTCAGAGCCACCGTAGCTCAGGGGTAGAGCCCCCGCATGGTAAGCGGGTGGTCATGGGTTCGATTCCCATCGGTGGCTCCACTTCTTTATCGACGACTCCGCATGGCCGGCCTCGGCCGGACAGCCGTCAGCGGTATGGGCCTGCGCCCGCACCGGGCAGGGGGAAGGATTACTCCGGAGGGGCGCGAAAAGCATAGAGGCCCTGCATCCCTGACATAATTAGGACAGGGTAGCAAAAGGAGGCATCCCTCGGTATGGCCAAGAAGAAGTTCGAGCGCACGAAGCCGCACGTGAACATCGGGACGATCGGTCACGTGGACCACGGGAAGTCGACGCTCACGTCGGCGATCACGCTCATCCTGTCGAAGAGGGACCAGGCGGAGTATGTGCCGTTCGAGGAGATCGACAAGGCGCCTGAGGAGCGTGAGCGTGGGATCACGATCAACACGGCGCACGTGGAGTATGAGACGGACAAGCGGCACTACGCGCATGTGGACTGTCCTGGTCATGCGGACTACGTGAAGAACATGATCACCGGGGCGGCGCAGATGGACGGGTCGATCCTGGTGGTGTCGGCGGCTGACGGGCCCATGCCGCAGACGCGGGAGCACATACTTCTGGCGCGGCAGGTCGGGGTGCCGGCGATGGTGGTCTACATGAACAAGACGGACATGGTGGACGACCCGGAGCTTTTGGAGCTGGTGGAGCTCGAGGTGCGGGAGCTTTTGAGCAAGTATGAGTTCCCGGGCGACGAGATTCCGGTGGTGAAGGGGTCGGCTTTGAAGGCTCTGGAATGCGGCTGCGGCCGTTCGGAGTGCGAGTGGTGCAAGTCGGTCCTGGAGCTGATGGACGCGGTTGACGAGTATATCCCGACGCCGGAGCGCGACACGGAGAAGCCGTTCCTGATGCCTGTGGAGGACGTGTTCAGCATCACGGGTCGCGGGACGGTGGCGACGGGCCGGGTAGAGCGCGGCCGGGTGAAGGTCGGGGACGAGGTCGAGATCGTCGGGCTGATGGACAAGCCGCGCAAGACGGTGGCGACCGGGGTGGAGATGTTCCGGAAGATCCTCGACGAGGGGATAGCCGGGGACAACATCGGGGTGCTCCTGCGCGGCATCGACAAGGACGAGGTCGAGCGGGGGCAGGTCCTGGCGAAGCCCGGCTCGATCAAGCCGCACACGAAGTACAAGGCGCAGGTCTACGTTCTGACCAAGGAAGAGGGTGGGCGTCACTCGCCGTTCTTCAACGGGTATCGCCCGCAGTTCTACTTCCGGACGACGGACGTGACGGGGACCATCAAGCTGCCGGAGGACGTGGAGATGGTGATGCCGGGCGACAACGTGAACATGGAGGTCGAGCTCATCACCCCCATCGCCATCGAGGAAGGCCTCAGGTTCGCCATCCGTGAGGGCGGACGGACCGTCGGCGCCGGAGTCGTCACGTCCATCATCGAGTAGGGGGACGGCAGGGGGGTAGGCCATGACGAGCCAGAAGATACGCATCCGCCTGCGGGCCTTCGACCACAAGATACTCGACCAGTCCGCTGAGCGGATCGTGCACACGGCACGGCGCACCGGCGCCAAGGTCTCGGGACCGGTTCCTCTTCCGACGGAGAAGAGCGTCTACACCATCCTGGTGGCGCCGAACGGCGAGAAGGACATCAGGGAGCAGTTCGAGATGAGGACGCACAAGCGCCTCATCGATATCGTCGAGCCTACGGCCAAGACGGTCGACGCGCTCATGAGGCTGGACCTGCCGGCCGGGGTCGACATCGAGATCAAGCTCTGAGGAGTTCCGACCCGGTGCCGGGTCGGAGCGGGGGGCGCCTGCGGCGTCCCCGTGATTGGAGGCAAGTTTTCATGCCCAAGGGGATCCTCGGACGCAAGGTCGGCATGACACGGCTCTTCGACGAGCACGGGCATACCGTCCCGGTGACGGTGGTCCAGGCCGGTCCCTGCGTCGTGGTCCAGCGGCGTACCCGGGAGAAGGACGGCTACGAAGCCATCCAGCTCGGCCTGGGAGAGCAGTCGGAACACCGGGTCTCAAAACCCCTCAAGGGGCATTTCGCCAAAGCCAAGGTGAAGCCGGCCCAGGTCCTCCGTGAGATCCGCGTGGAGGACAGCTCGGCCTATGAGGTCGGCCAGACGATCTCGGCCGACATCTTCCAGCCCGGTGACATCGTTTGCGTGACGGGCACGTCCAAGGGGAAGGGTTTCGCCGGGGGCATCAAGAGGCACGGGTTCAGGCGCGGGCCGATGGCCCACGGTTCCAAGTACCACCGAGCCCCCGGTTCCCTCCAGTCACGTGACGCGGCCCGGGTGTTCAAAGGGCGCAAGCTGCCGGGGCACATGGGCGCCGAAAGGGTCACCGTGCGCGGACTGACCGTGGTCGGCGTCGACCCCGAGAGGAACCTCCTGCTGATCAAAGGCGCCGTACCGGGACCGAGGGGCGGTCTGGTCGTGGTCCGCGACCAGGCCGGGGCCCGGCGAAAGAAGGTGTGAGGAGTTGCCCAGAGTTGACGTCTACAACGTCGACGGCGAGGTCGTCGGCGAGGTCGAACTGAGCGACGCCTTGTTCGGGGCAGAGGTGAACGAGGCCTTGATGCACCAGGCGGTGACCGCCTACCTGGCCGCGCAGCGCCGGGGGACGGCCTCGACCAAGGGGCGGTCCGAAGTCCGCGGCGGCGGCCGCAAGCCGTGGAGACAGAAGGGGACCGGCCTCGCCCGCGCCGGCAGCATCCGCTCGCCCATCTGGCGTGGAGGCGGCATCACCTTCGGCCCGAAGCCGCGCGACTACACCCAGGCCCTGCCGAAGCGGATGCGTCGGAAGGCGCTCTCCTCGGCTCTCTCGGCCAAGGTCAGGGACGGGAGCCTGCTCGTCCTCGACACCATAAGGCTGGAGGAGCCGAAGACGAAGAAGGTCGTCTCGATACTCGAGAAGCTCAACGTGAAGGGGTCGGCCCTCATCGTGACTCCCGAGACCGACCGCACCCTGGTCCTCTCGGCCAGGAACATACCGGGGGTCGAAACCCGGCGGGCCGAGGACCTGAACGTCTACGACCTCCTGGGCCACGCCAAGGTCCTCATGACCCGGGACGCCGTGGCAAGGGTCGAGGAGGTGTTCGGATCGTGAAGCGAGCCGCGGACATCCTCATCCGCCCGGTCGTCACGGAGAAGACGACAGCCGCGATGGCCGAGAACAAGTACACGTTCCTGGTCGACCCCAGGGCCAACAAGAACCAGATCAAGCGGGCTGTGGAAGAGGCCTTCGGGGTGAGGGTGAGGAGCGTCAACACCATCAGGCAGCTCGGCAAGATGCGCCGGATGGGCGTCTTCCGCGGGAGGCGGCCGAGCTACAAGAAAGCTGTCGTCACCCTCGAAGAGGGAGAGAGGATAAAGGTCTTCGAGGATATGAGCTGACCGGGACCCGGGGCCGGAGCCGGGCCGTCGCGTCGGCGGCGGCACCGGACGGCCGGCCGGCGGCGCTGAGGTCGGCGCCGGCGGGGTCTCTGGAGGAGTTGAGCGCCAGTGCCTATCAAGAAATACAAACCGACTTCGCCAGGGCGGCGGGGCATGACCGTCTCCACCTTCGAGGAGATCACGAAGAAGCGGCCTGAGAAGGCCCTGGTCTCCCGCAAGAAGAGGTGGGGCGGACGGAACAGCCACGGCAGGATCACGGTCAGGCACCGCGGAGGGGGCCACCGCCGGGCCCTGCGTGACGTGGACTTCAAGCGGAACAAGGACGGCGTCCCGGCCAAGGTCGCCGCTATCGAGTACGACCCTAACCGCTCGGGACGTCTGGCCCTCCTTCACTACGCCGACGGTGAGAAGCGCTACATCCTGGCTCCCCTGGGGCTCAGGGTCGGCGACACCGTGGTGTCGGGCCCCGGTTCCGACATCCGGATAGGGAACCACCTGCCCCTTTCCGAGGTGCCGACGGGGACGTTCGTGCACAACATCGAGCTCACCCCAGGCAAAGGGGGTCAGCTCTGCCGTGCCGCCGGGACCTCGGCCCAGCTCATGGCTAAGGAGGGCCCGTTCGCGCATCTCCGCCTCCCCTCGGGCGAGGTCCGCCTTGTGCACAAGGACTGCCGGGCGACCATCGGCCAGATGGGGAATGTCGAGCACGAGAACATCACCGTCGGGAAGGCCGGGAGGGCTCGCTGGAAGGGCAGGCGGCCCACCGTCCGCGGTGTGGCGATGAACCCTGTGGACCACCCGCACGGGGGTGGCGAGGGCCGGTCCCCGGTCGGGCGCAAGCACCCGGTCACACCCTGGGGCAAGCCGGCTCTGGGGACCCGCACCCGTCGGAAGCGCAAGAAGTCCGACCGGTTCATCGTCAAGCGGAGGACCAGGTAGGTCCGCGAGGCAGGGACCGGACCGGACACAGCCTGAAGTCCGGAGGAAGGGAGGCGCCGCTGCATGGGCAGGTCGAGGAAGAAAGGGCCTTATGTGGACCCGAAGCTCATGAAGAAGATCGAGGCCATGAACGCCCGGAACGAGAAGCGCGTCGTCAAGACCTGGGCTCGGGACTGCACCATCGTCCCCGAGATGGTCGGACACACCATCGCCGTGCACGACGGCCGACGTCACGTTCCGATTTACATAACCGAAGAGATGATAGGCCACAAGCTGGGAGAGTTTGCGCCGACCCGGGTCTTCCGGGGACACGGGGCCCACACGGAGCGGTCGACCGCCCTCAAGTAGCGTAGTGGGGCCCCGGCTTTCGCCGGGTCGGGCGGGAGGTATCAGTCGATGGCACGGACCAGGACCACAAAAGCCAAGCCGGACGAGGCTCGGGCGGTCGTGAGACACGTCTGGATCGCTCCCCGCAAGGTCCGCATCGTCCTTGACCTGGTGAGGGGAAAGAGCGTGGACGAGGCCCTTGCGGTCCTGCGGTTCACTCCGAAGCGAGCTTCAAGCGTCGTGTCCAAGGCCATCAGGTCGGCCGCGGCCAACGCCGAGCAGAACTACGACCTCAAGCAGGACCAGCTCTACGTGGCCGAGGCCTACGCCGACGGAGGGCCCACCTTCAGGCGCTGGCAGGCCCGGCAGAGGGGTCGGGCCTTCGAGATAAAGCAACGGACCAGCCACATCACGGTCGTCGTCCGTGAGCGCGAGTGACGGAGGAGGCCGCGGAAAGGAGGGAACCGGGTGGGGCAAAAGGTCCACCCCAAGGGGCTGAGGTTGGGCATCATCGAGGACTGGGACGCGAAGTGGTTCGCCAACAAGAAGCACTTCGCCGACCTTCTCCTCGAAGACGACAAAATCAGGAAGCACATTCACAGGAAGTTCGCCGCCGCCGGGGTTTCCCGGATTGAGATAGAAAGGGCCGCCAACAGGGTGAAGGTGACCCTGCACACCCCCAGGCCCGGGATGGTCATCGGTCGGGGCGGGGCGGGCGTCGACGAGCTGCGCCGGGAGCTCGAGGAGATGACCGGAAGGCAGATAGCCGTGAACATCGTCGAGGTGAAGCGGCCGGAGCTGGACGCCAAGCTCGTCGCGGAGAACATCGCCGGCGCCCTCGAGAAGCGGATATCCCACCGACGGGCGATGAAGCAGGCCATCTCCCGGGCGATGAAGGCGGGGGCCAAGGGTGTGAGGGTGGTCGTGAGCGGCCGCATCGGTGGAGCGGAGATCGCCCGCCGGGAGCGCGCGTGGGAGGGGACCGTTCCCCTTCACACCTTGAGGGCCAACATCGACTATGGAGCGGCTGACGCTAACACCACCTACGGGAAGATCGGGGTAAAGGTCTGGATATACAAGGGCGAGGTTCTGCCTGAGAAGAAGGCGGCCGCCGACCAGCCAGGTCAGGACGTGCCGGAAGGAGAGGCAGGCGAGTGATCCATGCTGATGCCGAAGAGGGTCAAGTACCGCAAGCCGCACCGCGGCACCCGGAAGGGCAAGGCCACGCGGGGCGCCGAGATCTTCTACGGCGAGCACGGCCTGCAGGCTCTGGAACCGGCCTGGGTGACGGACCGGCAGATCGAGGCGGCACGTATCGCCCTCACCCGCCACACCAAGCGGGGCGGAAAGGTCTGGATCAGGGTCTTCCCCGACAAGGCGGTCACGGCCAAGCCGGCTGAGACGCGCATGGGCAGTGGCAAGGGGTCACCGGAGTACTGGGTGGCCGTGGTCAAGCCCGGCCGGATCCTCTTCGAGATCGCCGGAGTCCCGGCAGACGTGGCACGGGAAGCGCTGCGGCTGGCCTCGCACAAGCTCCCGCTCAAGACCCGCATCATCAGCCGTGCTGAACTGGGTGGTGGACAGGTTGAAGGTTGAGCAGCTGAGGCAGCTGAGTGACGCCGAGCTCCAGGCCAAGCTCAAGGAGCTCAAGGAGGAGCTCTTCAACCTCAGGTTCCAGATGGCCACCGGCCAGCTTGACAATCCGATGAGGCTGAGGCAGGTGCGGAAGGACATCGCAAGGGTCAAGACCATTCAGAGAGAACGCGAGTTGGCCGGCCTGAGGCAGGCCCAGGTGCGCTAAGGAGGTTCAGCGGTGCAGGTCAGAGGGACCAGGAAGACGCGGATCGGGCGGGTGACCTCGAACGCCATGGACAAGACCGTGGTCGTCACCATCGAGACCCTTGAGAGGCACCCCCTTTACGGGCGCCGTCTGAAGCGGACCAAGAAGCTCAAGGCCCACGACGAGAAGAACGAATGCCGCGTGGGAGACCGCGTCCGCGTCGTGGAGACGCGCCCTCTGAGCAAGGACAAGCGCTGGCTTGTTGTCGAGATCCTGGAGAGGGCCGAGTAGCCGGCCTTCAGGCCGTAGCTCGAAAGAGGTGGACGTTGATGATTCAGCCTCAGACCAGGCTGGTCGTCGCCGACAACACCGGGGCGAAGGAGATCATGTGCATAAGGGTGCTCGGCGGTTCGCGGCGCAAGTACGCGAACATAGGCGACATAATCGTGGCTTCGGTGAAGGAAGCCTCCCCCGGAGGCGTGGTCAAGAAGGGGGATGTCGTCAGGGCCGTCGTGGTCCGCTCCAAGAAGGGGGTGACCCGGCCTGACGGCACGCACATCCGCTTCGATGACAACGCCGGGGTTCTCCTGGGCGACGGGAAGGAGCCGAAGGGCACCCGCATATTCGGTCCTGTCGCCCGTGAGCTGCGGGAGAAGGAGTTCATGAAGATCATCTCGCTCGCCCCGGAGGTCTTGTGACCCTCAGGGGCACCCGGCCAGGCCCGGGCATTGCGGAGAGAAGCGAGGTGGGCTGGTTTGGCGAAGAACAAGGCTGCGGCTTCGAAGGCCAAGTTGAACATCAGGAAGGGCGACACGGTGGTCGTCCTCTCCGGCAAGCACCGAGGCCGGAGGGGTAAGGTCATCCGGGTCGAGCCCGAGACCCGGCGTGTGGTCGTCGAAGGCGTGAACGTGGTCAAGAAGCACATGAGGCCGAGAGGCAAGATGATGCAGGGCGGCATCGTCGACCAGGAGGCCCCGCTCCCGCGGGACAAGGTCATGCTGGTCTGTCCGCGCTGCAACAAGCCCTCGCGCGTCGGCCGGAGGCGGCTGGAGGACGGCCGCCTGGTACGGACATGCCGGCGCTGTGGCGAAGTGGTCGACCGGTGAGCTAGGGAGGACCCACCCAGATGCCCAGACTGAAACAGCATTATCTTGAAAAAGTCGTGCCGGCGCTCAAGGAGCGCTTCGGGTACAGGAGCCCGATGGAGGTGCCGCGGGTCGAGAAAATCGTGGTCAACATGGGCGTGGGTGAGGCGACCCGGGACCCGAAGGCTCTGGACGGCGCGGTGACCGACCTGATGACCATAACCGGGCAGAAGCCCGTCGTCACCAGGGCCAAGAAGTCCATCTCGGCCTTCAAGCTGAGGAAGGGGATGCCGATCGGGGCCTTCACCACCCTCCGGGGTGACCGGATGTGGGACTTCCTCGACAGGCTCGTGAGTGTGGCCCTGCCGAGGGTCCGCGACTTCAGAGGGGTGCCTTCCCGCTCCTTCGACGGCCGCGGCAACTTCACCCTGGGTATAAAGGAGCAGTTGATCTTCCCGGAGATCGATTACGACAAGGTCGAGAAGATACGCGGGATGAACGTCACCATCGTCACCACGGCGCGGACGGACGAAGAGGCGCGGGCTCTCCTCGAACTCTTGGGAATGCCGTTCCGCGAGTAGGGAGGGGCCTTGAGATGACACGCAAGGCGCTCATGGAAAAGTGGCGGAAAGAGCCCAAGTACAAGACCAGAGCCTACAATCGTTGCCGCATCTGCGGCCGGCCGAGGGCCTACATGGGCCGGTTCGGCATGTGCCGCATGTGTTTTCGGGAGCGGGCCCACCGCGGCCTGATACCTGGAGTGCGCAAAGCCAGTTGGTAGGACCCCGAAAGGGTTCCGGCGAGAAGGGGGTTTTGGGCGTGTCCACGACCGATCCCATTGCCGACATGCTGACCCGGATACGGAATGCCAACGCGGCTCATCACGACCGTGTGGACATACCGGGGTCTAAAATCAAGAGGAGCATCGCCGAGATCCTCAAGAGAGAGGGTTACATAAGGGACTACGCCTGGATCGACGACGGGCGGCAGGGCTCCATCAGGATATACCTCAAGTACGGTCCCAACCGTGAGACCGTCATCAACGGCCTCAGGAGGATCTCGAGGCCCGGTCTCCGGGTCTACGTGAAGAAGGAGAACGTCCCGAGAGTCCTCGGCGGTCTGGGGATAGCCATTCTGTCGACGCCGGAAGGCGTCATCACCGACCGGGACGCCCGGGCCAAGGGTGTCGGCGGCGAGGTCATCTGCTACGTCTGGTGACTGGTGACACGTCCCGAGCCTGTGACCCTGAGACGGGGGTAAGCGACATGTCAAGAGTGGGTAAAAAGCCGATTCGGATACCGGAGGGTGTGACGGTCACCAAGAACGGGGACGTCATAACCGTCAAAGGGCCCCTCGGCACCCTCGAGCACCGTGTCCACCGGGACATGGTGGTGGAGATCGGCTCGGACACCGTCGTCGTCAAGCGTCCGAGCGACCAGCCGGTCCACCGGGCTCTCCACGGCGTGACGCGCACCGTGATCGCCAACATGGTCGACGGGGTGACGAAGGGCTTCGAGAAGCACCTCACCATCGTCGGGACGGGCTACCGGGCCGCCGTCCAGGGGAGGCGCCTGACGCTCAACGTCGGCTACTCGCATCCGGTGGAGATCGTCGCGCCTGAGGGGGTCACGATCGAAACCCCCACGCCCACGACCGTCGTCGTCAAGGGAACGGACAAGCAAGTCGTCGGGCAGGTGGCCGCTGACATCCGAAAGGTCAGGCCCCCAGAGCCCTATCACGGCAAAGGCATCCGCTACCGCGATGAACGCGTCCGGCACATCCCGATAGGGAAGACGGTGAAGTAGGAGCCCTCGAGCGTGCCGGGCCGGGACCAGGGCTGGTGGGAGGATTGAAAGAACATGGCTAAGCTTGGCAAGGAAGAGGCGAGGAAGAGACGCCACCTTCGCATAAGGCGGAAGGTCGTCGGGACGCCCGACAGGCCGCGGCTCAATGTCTTCCGCAGCTCTCGACACATATACGCGCAGATCATCGATGACGTGAGCGGGCGGACGCTCGTATCCGCCTCTTCGCTGGACCCTGAACTGAAGCTGGGAAGCGGAGGCAACGTCAGCGCGGCCCGGTCCGTGGGGGAGCTCTTGGGGAAGAGAGCCGTCGCCCGCGGGGTCACCAAGGTCGTCTTCGACCGCGGCGGGTATCTCTACCACGGGCGGGTCAAGGCGCTGGCCGAGGCCGCCCGCGAGTCCGGGCTCGAGTTCTAGGGCTTCTAGGTTTTCCGGCCGGCCCGCCGCCGCGCGGGGCCGGGGGGCGTCGGGCCGGGGGGAAGGTGAGAGACACTTGGCACGAACGGGCGAGAACGAACTGGACACGGAGCTGTTCGAAAAGGTTGTGGCCGTCAAGCGTGTGGCCAAGGTCGTCAAGGGCGGCCGGCGCTTCAGCTTCAGCGCCCTCGTCGTCGTCGGTGACGGCGACGGCCGTGTGGGGGTCGGGCTGGGCAAGGCACCGGAGGTCCCGGACGCCATCGCCAAGGGCGTGCAGGAGGCCAAGAAGAACATGATCAGCGTCCCGCGCGTCGGGACGACCATCCCGCACGAGGTCGTCGGTCACTTCGGCGCGGGCAAGGTCCTCCTGAAGCCGGCCTCGAAGGGCACCGGGGTCATCGCGGGCGGCCCTGTCAGGGCCGTTCTCGAGGCCGCCGGGATAAGCGACATCCTTACGAAGTCGTTGGGCTCCTCCAACGCCGCCAACACCGTCTACGCCACCATGGAAGGCCTCAGGTCCCTGAAGAGCGCGGAGCAGGTCGCCAGGCTGAGAGGCAAGCCCGTCGACGAGCTCCTGGCGTGACCCCGGTCTTGACACCCGGGCGTCGGGCCAGGTCCCGGAGCGGAGGAGAAACCCATGGGAGACAGGCTTGAGATAACCCTCGTGAAGAGCACCATCGGCTACCCGAAGCGCCAGGACCGCACCGTCAGGGCCCTCGGCCTCCGGAAGATAGGCCAGACGGTCACCCACCGGGACACGCCGGCCGTCCGAGGCATGATCAGGGTCGTTCGGCACCTCGTCGAGGTGGTGGAGAGGCCGGAGAAGAAGCCTCGTGCGTCCCGGAGGGCGAAGGCGGCGGGGGAGAAGAAGGCGGCCGGGAAGAAGACGGAGGAAACGGCTGCCAAGGCTCCGGCCACCAAGAAGACGAAGGAAGCGGCTTCCAAGGCCCCGGCCAAGAAGAAGACTCAGGCCAAGGCCAAGAAGACGTCCGAGACGGGCGGGGGCGCGGAGAAGGGCGCGGACGCGTAGCTTTCGACGGGGACCTCGCCGAGGACGCTGAGGACGAAGAGTGAATTCGTGCGGTTCGACTGACCAGAGGAGGTGCGCCGGCTGTGAGGACGCATGAACTGGCGCCGGCTCCAGGTTCGAGGAAGGGACGCAAGCGCGTTGGTCGTGGTATAGGGTCCGGACACGGCAAGACGGCCGGCCGCGGACACAAGGGACAGAAGGCCAGGTCCGGTCATGGCAAGGGTCCCCAGTTCGAAGGGGGCCAGATGCCGCTGGCCATGCGACTGCCGAAGAGGGGCTTCAAGAACCCGGGCCGTAAGGTTTTCGCCCTGGTGGACCTTGATGATCTGAGCCGTTTCGATGAGGGGACCGTCGTGACCCCCGAGGTCCTCCTGGAGAAGCGAGTCATCCGCAAGGTCCTGGACGGGGTGAAGGTCCTAGGGGACGGTGAGCTCAGCAAGGCCCTGACGGTCCGGGCGCACCGTTTCTCCCGGTCGGCGGTCCGCAAGATCGAGGCCGCCGGCGGAAAGACCGAGGTGATCTAGGTGCTCCAGACACTCAGGAGCGCGATGCGTATATCGGACCTCCGGAGGAGGATCATCTTCACCCTCTGGATGTTCCTCGTCTTTCGCGTTGGAACGCACATCCCTGTCCCGGGCATAGACACGACAAGGATAGAACAGCTCTTCCAGGGCGGCAGCCTTCTGGGTCTTCTCGACCTCTTCTCTGGCGGCGCCTTCAAGGCCTTTTCTGTCTTCGCCATGAGCATAACGCCGTACATCAACGCGTCCATCATCATGCAGCTGCTCACGGTGGTCATCCCGCACTTCGAGCGGCTCCAGAAGGAGGGTGTGGAAGGCCGCAAGAAGCTGACCCAGTACACCCGTTACGGCACGGTCATCCTTGCTCTCATCCAGGCCTACGGCATGTCCTACGCCATGAGGACGGCGGTGATCTCGCCGACCTTCGGGAGCATCACTCTCATCGCCCTGAGCCTGACGGCCGGCACCGCCTTCCTGATGTGGCTCGGAGAGATGATAACCGAACGCGGGATAGGGAACGGCATCTCGCTCATCATCTTCGCGGGTATCGTATCCCGGCTTCCCTCCGGTCTGGGTTCTCTGTGGGCTTACCTGACGGCAGGGACGATAAACATCCTGAACGTGGCGCTTCTGGCCGTCGTCGCCCTGGTCGTCATCGCTGCGGTCGTGTGGATGCAGGAGGGCCAGAGGCGCATCCCGGTCCAGTACGCCAAGCGGGTCAAGGGGCGGCGCTACTACGGCGGTCAGACGACCCATCTGCCGATCAGGGTGAACACCGCCGGGGTCATCCCGGTCATCTTCTCGACGTCCCTCCTGGCCTTCCCGGTGACGATAGCCCAGTTCATAGACCATCCGGTGGCCCAGAGGATAGCGGGACTGTTCGATTTCAGCGGCTGGCTCTACGTCGCCACCAACGCGGTGCTTATCATCCTTTTCACTTACTTTTACACGGCCATCCAGTTCAACCCGATGAACGTGGCCAACGACCTCAAGAAGTGGGGCGGCTTCATCCCGGGCATCCGTCCGGGTCGCCCGACGGCCGAGTACATAAACAAGGTCCTGAACCGCGTCACCCTCGCCGGAGCGCTGTTCCTGGCCTTCATCGCCGCCGTCCTTCCGACGCTGGTCCAGAACCTGACCGGCATCGGCGCGGTCTACTTCGGCGGCACGGCCCTCCTCATCGTCGTCGGCGTCGCCCTGGAGACGATGAAGCAGATAGAGACGCACCTGGTCATGAGGCATTACCAGGGGTTCCTGAAGTAGGGGGCCCCACCGGCTGAACGGGGGGAGGGACCGGAGCTTGAACATCGTCATGATGGGACCGCCGGGCGCCGGCAAGGGCACTCAGGCCAAGATCCTTGCCGAGCGGTTCGACCTCCTGCACCTTTCGCCGGGGGACCTCCTGAGAGAGGCCGTCAGAGAAGGGACGGAGCTGGGCCGTAAGGCCAAGACCTTCATGGACGCCGGTCTCCTTGTGCCCGACGAGCTCATCGTCGACCTCATCGGCGGCCGCATCAGGGAAGAGGAGGCCGGCCGGGCGAGGGGCGTCATCCTCGACGGGTTCCCCCGCACGCTCCGGCAGGCCGAAGCCCTGGACGAGCTCCTTGAGGAGAGCGGCCGTCCCCTGGACGCGGTCGTGAACATCACCCTGCCGGTGGAGGAGGCGGTGAGAAGGCTGACCGGTCGGCGGGTCTGCCGCGGGTGCGGGGCCAACTATCACCTGCTCTACAAGCCACCGCGGGCCCTGGGGGTCTGCGACCTCTGCGGCGGTCCTCTCTACCAGAGGACCGACGACACCGAGGAGACAGCGAGGTCGAGGCTTGAGGTCTACCGGCGGGAGACCGAGCCTCTCATCAGCTACTACGCTCGACGCGGGCTGGTCAGGGAGGTCGACGGGCGGGGGAACGTCGATACGGTGACCGACCGCCTGGTGAAGGCTTTGCGTCCTGGCCCATGATCGTCCTGAAGACGCCCAAGGAGATCGAGATAATGCGTGAGGCCGGCCGCCTGGCGGCGAGGGTCCTGCGGGCGCTCGAGGCCGAGGCCCTTCCAGGGGTGACGACGGCCGACCTCGACCGGCTGGCCGAGAGGCTCATCACCGAGGCGGGGGCCGTTCCGGCGTTCAAAGGGTACCGGGGCTTTCCGGCCACCATCTGCACCTCGATAAACGAACAGGTCGTGCACGGGATACCCGGTCCGCGGGTCCTGCGCAGCGGTGAGCTGCTCAGCATCGACGTCGGAGTGCGGTACGGGGGCTACTACGGTGACGCGTCGGTGACCTTCGCTGTCGGCGGCCGCGCGGACAGGCGGGCGTCCAGACTCATGGAGGCGGGGAAGGGCGCCCTGGCGGCCGGCATCGAGAAGGCCGTTCCCGGCGGGCGGCTCTCGGACATATCCCACGCCATCCAGAGCTTCGCGGAGGGGAGAGGGTTCTCGGTCGTCCGCGACTACGTCGGGCATGGTATCGGCCAGGCCATGCACGAGGATCCCCAGGTGCCGAACTTCGGTCCTCCGGGCCAGGGGCCGCTACTGAAACCGGGGATGGTGCTCGCCATCGAGCCCATGGTGAACGAGGGTGACTATGCCGTCACCTGCCTCAAGGACGGGTGGACGGTGGTCACCGTCGACCGGAAGCGTTCGGTCCATTACGAGCACACGGTGGCCGTCACCGAAGACGGCCCGTTCATCCTGACCCTCCCCTGACGGACGGCCGGGGGCGCGGGGCCCACGCGGCGGGACGACACGAGTCAGGTGGCTGTTGGAGAAAACCACAATTGAATAGAAACCAGGCTGAATGATATACTAAAGAGCGACTTTTTACTGGAGAAATATGGCAACCGGCAATACGTGGGAGAGGGGACGAATGACCGAGGAAGGCTTACGCATCGGCCAGCTCGTGAGGTCGAGAGCGGGGCGCGATTCCGGCACGTACTTCCTCGTCGTCGGGGTCAAGGACCGGCGGTGGGTGATGGTCGCGGACGGCAGACGCCGGTCCCTTGCCTGCCCCAAGAAGAAGAACGTCAAGCACCTTGAGGTCTTCCCGCTGAGGGTCCCGAACGCGGAGGAGAGGTTCGCTCCGCAGAGCGTGATCACGGACAGGGCGGTAGCCGAGGCCGTAGACGCGCTCGTGGCCGAACTTCACCGCACAGGCGGCCCGTCTCTCGAGACGGCCCGCCGGCCCGAGGGCCCGGCCGGAGGAAGACAAGAGCCGGAGCAAGAGCCGGAGGAGGACGTCTCGAGTCATGGGTAAGAAGGACGCAATAGAGGTAGAGGGGAAGGTCATCGAGCCTCTTCCCAACGCCATGTTCCGGGTGGAGCTGGACAACGGGCACAAGGTCCTGGCCCATGTGTCTGGCAAGATAAGGATGCACTTCATCCGGATTCTCCCGGGGGACCGGGTCCTGGTGGAACTTTCGCCCTATGACCTGACCCGCGGCCGCATCCTGTACCGCTACAAGTAGCGCCCGGCAGCCGCGCCTCCATGGGGGGAAGACCGCGCCGGTCGGTCCAGCCGTCCGTCTCCTGGGTAAGCCGGATTAGGGGAGGTTTTGAACGTGAAGGTTCGCCCGTCAGTGAAGCGGATCTGTGATAAGTGCAAGGTCATCAGGCGCAAGGGCCGGGTTGTCGTCATCTGCGAGAACCCGAAGCACAAGCAGAGGCAGGGCTGAAAAGCCCCTCGGGGAGGTGTGACCGGGAATGGCTCGCATCGCAGGAGTGGACCTGCCGAGAGACAAGCGAGTCGAGATAGCCTTGACCTATGTCTACGGTATAGGCCTTTCTACCTCCAGGAAGATTCTCGCCGAAACCGGGGTCAATCCCGACACGAGGGTGCGGAACCTTACCGAGGAAGAGGTCTCCAGGCTCAGGGACACCATCGAGCGCAACTACAAGGTCGAGGGTGACCTGCAGCGCGAGGTGCAGATGAACATCAAGCGCCTCATCGACCTCGGCACATACCGTGGACTGCGTCACCGGCGCGGTCTGCCCGTCCGGGGCCAGCGGACCCGGACGAACGCCAGGACGCGAAAGGGTCCGCGGAAGACCGTCGGCGTGCGGCGCAAGAAGTGAGGTTGAAGGGGCCGGTCTCCGGGCCGGTCGACACGGAGAACCATCCTAGATGAAGTGAAAGGCGGTAAAGCTGGTGCCTCCGCGCAGGACAAAGGGGCCGTCGGCCCGCAAGAAAGAGAGGAAACTCGTCGAACGCGGCGTGGCTCATATCCGTTCGACGTTCAACAACACCATCGTCACCATAACCGACCCAAGCGGCAACACCCTAGATCGGAAGAGCGTCGTG